>Ga0197142_1000141_pt1 | contig 63386 bp, 74 predicted proteins | sample GBS60_MetaG_FD_148614 | JGI IMG/M metagenome (GOLD analysis project Ga0197142, IMG submission 148614) | Sediment microbial communities from Great Boiling Springs, Gerlach, Nevada, United States - GBS 60_MetaG | ecosystem: Environmental > Aquatic > Thermal springs > Hot (42-90C) > Sediment... | reverse complement strand
TATTGGTTTTTATTCTTATAAAGGAATAAACTATCAACCACTTTGTGTTGTTTTTTTTGGAAAAATTAAAAACGAAGAAATTAAAAAAATAAAACCAGCCGATGATATTTCCTCAATTTGTTTTTTTAAAAAAGAAAAAATTCCATGGCAAAAACTAGCTTTTCCTGACATTAAAAGTGCTTTAAACGACTATTTTAAAGAAAAAGATAAGAAACATTCCAAGAAAGCCAGTCAATAATATTTTTTGTGTCTAAAAATCGATCCTCGCTTTTTAAAACAACAATTATAAATTGATGGTCATTTCGTTTATAAAAAGAAACTAAATTTTGACCTGCTTCTTCAGTATAACCAGTTTTCACACCACCAACGCCAGGGACCTCTCCCAAAAGTTTGTTGACATTAACCAAGCGGTGAAAATAAGAAAAATCAACATCCGAAACAACAATCTCTTTGGTGCCAACCATCTTTGAAAGATAAGAGTTTGACAAAATTGCTCTTGCCGCCAAAGCCAGATCAAAAGGAGTAGTATATTGATTTTTATCTTCAAAAAGACCGGCTGGGTCAACAAAATGGGTGTTTGCCATTTTAAGATTTTTTGCTTTTTGATTCATTAAAGAAACAAATTTTTGATAACCAAAATTATCAGCCAAAGCAAAAGCAGCATCATTGGCTGAGTGAACTAAAATACCATATAAAAGGTTTTCCACGGTGATTTTCTCCCCTTGATAAAGCCCCATCACTTGCCCATCGGTTACTACTTTTTTTACTTCAATTACCTTACTGGGTTTATAAATATCGTAAGAAACTAAGGCAGTAATTATCTTTGCCGTTGAAGCAGGTAAAAATTTTTCTTTTGCGTTTTTTTCCAAAACCGGCGTAAAGGAAGAAAAGTCCAAAACATAAACTCCTTGGGCAGTAAGATACGGAAAAAAATTAGTTTTTACAAAAGGAACCGGATTAATTTTAAACTGAGTTTTTTTTTCTTTGTTTTTGGCAAAAATATCGCGGTGATAAGAAAAGATATGAAAATGATAAGAATTACCAGGATAAAAAAGAAAAAGAAGGGTGTAAAAAGTAAAAATAAGAAAAAATTTTTTTTGCTTCATTAATAATTTTAACGTTTAACGTTTAAAGTTTAACGTTTAACTTTTTTTCTCTCAATTCCAAGTTCCCTCAATTGTTCTTCATCAACCGAAGATGGGGCATCCATTACCGAAGTCTTTCCTCCAGAAGAGGCAGGAAAGGCAATTGCTTCCCGAACTGACTTTTCATTTAAAATTACCTGTAAAAGTCGATCCAGACCTAAAGCAATTCCTCCATGAGGTGGTACTCCATAAGAAAAAGCCTCAAGTAAATGTCCAAATTTTTCCTCAACTTGTTCTTTGGTATGACCCATAATCTCAAATATTTTTGCCTGAAGTTTTGGATCAGTAATTCGAATTGAACCACCACCAACCTCAAAGCCATTTAATACCAAATCATACTGATCAGCTCGGATTTTTTCATATTCGCCTTTTTCCAAAAATGGCAAATCTTCTTTTTTTGGTGAAGTAAATGGATGATGAGTCGCGTCCCATCTTTTTTCCTGCTCCTTCCATTCAAAAAGAGGAAAATCAATAACCCAACAAAAAGCCAAAACATCATCTTCTTGACTTTGACGAATGTCTGGGCGATCTGATTGGTATTTTTCTAAAGCTTCCTGATAGCTAATTTTGGGAAAAGGTACTTTTAAAAACTTTTTTTTAGGAAAAACTTTTTTTATCACCATCACCAAAAGTTCTTCAATCAAGCCTTGAATCTCCTCTTGGGAAGTAAATGATTTTTCAACATCAAGCTGGGTAAACTCACCATAGGCCCGATCGGCTCGTGGATCCTCATCACGAAAACAACGAGCAATTTGAAAATACTTTTCAAAGCCAGAAAGCATTAAAAGTTGTTTGTATTGTTGAGGCGATTGGGGTAAAGCATAAAACTTTCCTTTTTGAAGACGCGAAGGAACAATAAAATCACGTGCTCCTTCGGGTGTGGCTTTGGTAAGAATTGGGGTTTCGATTTCTATAAAACCTTTAGCATCCATAAAATGGCGAATTTCTTTGATAAATTGGTAGCGAAAAAAAAGGTTGTTTTTTAATCTTTCCCGACGAAGATCTAAATATCGATATTTAAGTCGCACCTCTTCGTCAATTTGATAACCATCGCCTTCAATTGGAATCGGCAAAGGCTTGGCTTTACTTAAAATTACTACTTTTTGCGCCTCAATCTCAATAGTTCCTGTTTTTAGTTTTGAATTGATTAAATTTTTTGGTCTTTCTTTGATCAAACCCTTCACATAAACTACATCTTCTTGAGACAGTTCTTTTAATTTCTCATCACCAATCACTTGAACCACTCCGCTTCTATCTCGCAGATCAATAAAAACTACTTTTTTATGATCCCTTTTTGAGGCTACCCAACCATAAAGCTCAACCACTTTCCCAATCATTTTTGGTGTATCCGCCACAAAAAGTTTTTTCATCATCTTTTAATTATATAACAAAAAACTTTATTTTTTAAGGGCTTTCTTAAACACTATATTTCTTCTTTTTCCATTTTCCTTAAAAATTTTCAAAAGGAAGACTTAACTCTTTTAATTTTTCTTCTGGAGATTTAGCTTTAACAAAATGGCTAGAAAGCAATACTCCTTTTGCCCCAAAAAGAAGGGTTTTTTTTACATCTTCACCACTTTTTATTCCGGCCCCAACAATTAACGGATGTTTTAATCTTTTAGTTAACTTACTGATAATTTCACCTTGCTCCTTTATCACCGACACTTCTCCCCCAATCAATCGCTCTTTCTCATAGGCTAAAAAATCAACTGGCCAAGTATCAAAGTCCAAAAGCATCGAGAATGAGTGGCCAATAAGAAGAGTTTTTAAATTATTTTCTTTTGCTTTTTTTACCGCTAAAATAATTGCTTCCTTTTCCAACTTATGCTCACTATGATTAATTAAAACCCCAGCGGCGCCGGCTTCTCTTAAAGAAAAAGCAGAAATATACCCCGTTCCCCTTCCCTCATCAATTGGATCAACGTGTTGGGCCCAAACCTCAATTCCTAATTCTTTCTTAATCCGATAGATATCAGTTGCTTGAACCGCAGGAATTATCTTTGTTTTGGTTTTTATCTTTTTTATTGAAGATAAAAGCTTAACTGCTTTTTCTCCGGTTGCTTCCTTGTAAGTTTTAAGATTTAAAAAGATCATGATTTTATTTTATAATACTTTTTGCCTTATGTCGGCCATATTTTTTAAAAAGATAAAAAAAGACAGTCTTAACTTTGAAAAAAAAGGCGAGGAAAAAGAAATAGTCTTTTCTAGTTTTATTCTTCTAATTTTAATTAGTCTCTTAATTCTTTTTATTCGTCTTTTTCAATTAACTGTTATCAAAGGAAAATACTACCAACAATTAGCAGAGAAAAATCGGATAAAAGAAATCATTATTGAACCGCAACGAGGAAAGATCTTTGATCGAAAAGGTTTTGTTTTAGTTGAAAACTTAGCACCAAATCTTAAAGAAGAAAAACAAAGACTTATTTCCAAACGTATCTATCATCAAGAGGAAAAATTTGCCCATTTAATTGGCTATCGAGGTTTGGCTGATGAAGAAGATCTAAAAAATGATCAATGTCTAAACAAAATAAAAGTTGGTGATAAGGTAGGAAAAAAAGGGATTGAGGCAATTTTTGAATGTGAGCTTCGCGGACGACCAGGAAAAAAGCTTATTGAGGTTGACGCTTTGGGAAAATTTTTAAGAACTATTGCCGTAATCCCACCTCAAAATGGCCAAAATTTAACACTGGCTTTAGATTTTTCTCTTCAAAAAAAAGCTTATGATTTAATTAAAGAAAAAAAAGGAGCAATTATTGGATTACTACCAAAAACTGGTGAAGTTTTAGTTTTTCTTTCTTCACCTTCTTTTGATCCGCAAACATTTGAAGATGAAGAAAAAGAAACAATAAGCAAATTATTAACAAGTAAGGAAAAACCGCTTTTTAACCGTGCCTCAGAGGGCGAATACCCTCCAGGTTCAGTTTTTAAATTGGTAGTTACCGCTGGAGCTTTAGAAGAAAAAGTTATTAACGAAAAAACCTTAATTGAAGATAAAGGAATTTTAAAACTTGGGTCGTTAACCTTTGGTAATTGGTACTATCTTCAATACGGCAAAACCGAAGGAATGGTCGATTTGGTAAAAGCGATTCAAAGATCCAACGATATCTTTTTCTATCAAGTTGGGGGCAATCTTGGCGAAGAAAGAATCAAAAAATGGGCAGAGATTTTTGGTTTAGGCAAAAAAACCGACATTGGGATAGAAGAAAAAGAAGGACTGGTTCCTTCTTCATTCTGGAAAGAAGATAAATTAAAAGAAAAATGGTATTTGGGTGATACTTACAATCTTTCTATCGGCCAAGGCTATCTTTTAACCACTCCCCTTCAGATTGCGGTTTTAACATCAGCTTTTGCTAATAATGGTTATCTTTGCCAACCACAATTATTAAAACAAAAAAACGAAAAGCCCAATCAATCCTTTTCTCAAAGTTGTAAAAAACTACCTCTTTCTCAAAAAACTTTAGTGTTAATAAAAGAGGGAATGAAAAAAGCTTGTCAACCGGGAGGTACTGGTTGGCCTTTTTTTGATTTTAAAGTTAAAGAAAAAGGTGGTTTTCAAAAAATTCTTGTTGGCTGCAAAACAGGAACGGCCGAATCTCAATCAAAAAAACATCTTCCTCATGCTTGGTTTACGGTTTTTGCCCCTTTTGATAATCCAGAAATTGTTTTAACGGTTTTGATAGAAAATAGCGGTCAGGGATCAGATGTAGCGGCTCCAATCGCCAAAGAAATTTTAAAAGAATACTTTGAAAGAAAAGAATAATCTTTTAAAAAGGAAGGGTTAAAGAGACACTTTTTTTTTCATTATCATTTTCTAAATATTTTTCCCAATCAACTGAAATTTCAGCTTTACCACTTGGGGTAAGATAATAAATTTTTTTGTTTTTTACTCCATAATCAAAAATTTCTTTAGTAAGAAACACATCATCAAGACAGTAGTTTCTTAGTTTATCAAATTCTTTGTTTTTATAATACTCTATTGCTAAAAGCCCATGACCAGTTTTTTTTTTGTTTAATGTTGCAATCAAAAGATCGTTTAATCCCAATCGCCGACCCACTTTTTCCCGAACATCTTCTAAAATATCAAATACTAAAAAGTCCTCAATTTTTCCCGGGTAATAGGCCTGAAAAACTAGCAAATCAAAACTTTTGATGTTGTAACCGATAACGTAAGAGGCATTTTCAAAATAAGAAAAAGACTTGTTTATTTCTTCTTCTAAAAAAGTCAGTCCTTGATTGGTGGCATAATCATAAAGTGCTAACACTGAAATTTTTAATTTTTTTGGGTCAGAAAACTGACGAAAAGTGTGCTTAGTCTCCAAATCGATGATTATTGGTTTTTGTTTCATAAATTAATTGAGCTTTTTTTTATGATTGGTGGGGCGAAGAATTTCAATTTCAAAAATTCCCAGTCTAACATATTTTAACTGCTCGGTTTTAAGAAGCGGTTTTGGTAAAGAAACAAGAAGTTTATTTTTAAGATGATCAAAATACTCTAATAAAATAGAAAGTTCTGAATCTGATAGTTTTTCATAATAAGCTTGAAAAAAACTATCAAATTTCCCCAAACTCCAAAGGACTTCAACCACTTTTTTATTAGAAAAATCTAAAAGAGAAATATCTCCTAAAATTGGCTTGATTTTAAGACCCATCATCATAATTTCTTCCACCATTTTTTCAACTGGTGGTTTACGCTTTATTATCTTTTGAAAATCTTTTAAAAGCAAAAAGATATCGAGTTTTTTTTGTTCTTTTTTTATCGATTTCATAGATATATATATTTTATATCCTTTCTCCTTTAAATTGCAAGAAAATTGAGAGTATAATTTTTTTATGACACTTGTCAAAAAAATTTTTTTAACAATAATATTTATTATTCTTCTTTCCTCTTTGATAAAAAGTATCACTAATTATCAAAACGCCTTAAAATTTTATCAACAATACAAAAACACTTTTGAAAAAGAAAAAAAGAAAAACCAAATGTTAAAAACGCAAATTTTAAAAAAAACGAGTCTTTTTGAAGCTGAAAAAATAATCCGCAATCAACTTAATCTTATTAAACCCGATGAAGTTTTGGTAATTATTCCTAGACCAACCCTTTCTCCCTCACCAACCCCAACCCCTGTTTTATCAAATTGGCAAAAATGGTTTTATCTTTATCAAGGAAAAGCAAATTAAAAAATCACTTAAAAATCTCCTTCTCAAAACTTTTTGCCAAAGAAAAGTAAAAGTCCTACATTTTTTTTGAGAAAAAGGAACAAGCATTTTGGGAAAGTCAGTAAAAGTTTTAACCATCATTAATTTATGACCGAATTGAATCCGATCAATGTTCCAATCAAAATTTGCTTTTGCTTGTAAAATCAAATAATTGATATCATATTTTTTTCTTGTAGGATAAAAAAAGATCAACAAAATCCCTAGCGCGGGCTTTCATTGAAATTGTATGAACCTTATTGACAGCAATATCTAAAAGACTATCAACAATAATATTTTTCCATTTTAATCCTTTTTCGATCCGGGGAAAAGGATAGTAATTAAAATCAACCTTAAAAAGAAAACCGTCAGCAACTTCCATTTTAAACGACTCTAAACCAAGAAGTTGACGTGGGTAATTTTTTTTGATTTTGTTTTTTTTGGCAAAGTTAGCAACAAAAGGTTTAATCACCTCCAAATTAACCTCATCATTCTCAATAAAAAGATCAATATCTTCTGATTCTCGATGATAAAGATAAAACTCTGATAAAACAGTGCCGCCAGTCCAATAAAATTTCTTTACAATGTAACTTACCTTATTGGCCTATTCCAAAAATTTAAGATGAATTGGTTTGAGGATGGTTTTTCCCCCATAAGAGATATTTAATATATAAAGCTTTGTTGGGATCAAGCCAGGGTTTAATTTCCTTCCAGTATTTTTTACCTCTTTTTTATCTAACTTTTCTCCATCTAATCCATAGTTAATAAGCTGGGCAATCCGCCAGATTTTGTATTTTTTAGGATACCTTTTTTTTAAATTTTTCCTCATCAGCCGACCAGTTGTACATAAAGATATTTTAGCAGATTTTAAGCGATTTCTTAAAGTATTCACTCCCACTCCATTGTTGCCGGTGGTTTGGTTGTAATGTCATAAACAACGCGGGAGACATCGGGAATATTTTGGGTAATTTCTTTGGCAATTCTATCTAAAACTTCATAAGGCAGTTTTGCCCAAGAGGCACTCATAATATCACTACTTTCATAAATCCTTATTGCAACAACCTCACCATAAACCCGGCCATCACCCTTAATCGCAGTACTTTTTATTCCAGTTAAAATCGGAAAACTTTGAAAAACTTTATCATAAAATCCTTCTTGTTTTAAAATATCATTTAAAATTTTATCGGCAACTTTAATCTTTTCCAATCTTTTTTTTGTTACCTCCCCAATTATTCTTATCGCGTAGCCTGGCCCAGGAAAAGGCTGGGCAAAAACAACCTCCTCTGGTAATCCCAGTTTTTTACCAATTTCTCTTACCTCATCTTTATAAAATTCCCGCAAAGGTTCCAAAAGCGTAAGTTTAAGCCTTTTAGGCAACCCTCCCACATTGTGATGAGATTTGATAACGGCCGATTTTCCTTTGGAAGCCCCGCTTTCAACCACATCTGAATAAATTGTTCCTTGAAGTAAAAAATTAGCACCATTTATTCTTTTTGCCTCTTTTTGAAATAAGTCAATGTATAAAGCACCAATTATTTTTCGTTTTTTTTCTGGATCAGTTATTCCTTTTAACTTTTTTAAAAAAAGATTTTGACAGTTTATAATTTTTGGCTTTATTTTTAGCATTTTTTCAAAAATAAAGATTACTTTTTCTTTTGTTTTATAGCGCATAAGACCGTTTTCGATATAAATCGGAATAAGATCTCTCCCAATTGCTTTAGCCGTTAAAAATGAGGCGACAGTTGAATCAACTCCGCCAGAAACAGCCGCAACCACTTTACCGCCACCATTTTTCTTATAATCTTCTTTTATTTTTTCAATAATTTTATTTGGGTCTAGTAATTGAAACTTTGTTTTTAAACCACAAACCTTTTCAACAAAGTTCTTTAAAATTTCTGTTCCATATTGAGTATGAAAGATTTCTGGATGAAATTGAACGCCAAAAATTTTTTGATTTTTTTCAACAATTGCTGCATATTTTACTTTTTGGGTTGAGGCAGAAACTTGAAAGTTTTTTGGCAACTTTACTACTTCATCACCATGCGACATCCAAACAGTAAAGTTTTTTGGTAAACCTTCAAAAACTGCTGATTGATTCACTATAGTTAAAGTCTCAGGTCCATACTCTTTTTTTCCGGCAATTACTTTTCCGTAAAGGAGATAAGCGGTTAACTGCAGTCCATAACAAATACCTAAAATCGGAATATCTAAGAAAAAAATCTTTTTATCAATTTTTGGCGCGTTTTTTTCATAAACGCTTGATGGTCCACCTGATAAAATTATCCCTTTTGGGTGATTTTTATTAATTTCAGTTATTGCTTCGTTTGGAGTAACAATGATACCTTCAACACCAATCTGCCTTAGTCTTCGAGCAATAAGATGGGTAGTTTGTGAACCAAAGTCGATAAAAATAATCATTGTTTTTTATTATAATTTCCTCCAAAATCAGTAATCACAATACTATGAGGATGACTTTCGATAATTCCCGCCCGGGATATCTTTACAAATCTTGACTTTTCAAAAAACTCTTTGATATTTTTTGCCCCAAGATAATAAAAACTTGATCGAAGCGAACCAGCAATTTGATATAAAAAATCAGAAACTTTTCCTTTGTACTCAACCAATCCCTCAACTCCTTCAGCGATTAATTTTTTTTCATCGGTTTGTCTTTTTTGTCCATAGCGCTCAGCCGCCCCTTTTTTCATTGCCGCAATTGAACCCATTCCTCGATACTGTTTATATTTTTTACCATTTATTTTAACAACTTTCCCCGGAGCTTCCTCGCATCCAGCCAAAAACGATCCAAGCATCACACAATCTGCCCCAAATGCCAACGCTTTGGCAATATCGCCTGGTTGTTTTATCCCCCCATCGGCAATAATTTTTGCTTTTCCTAAACTTCCTTTGACTGCCTCAAAAATTGCTGTTAATTGTGGCACACCCATTCCGGTAACAACTCGGGTAGTACAAATACTTCCTGGCCCCATTCCAACGCGCAAAATATCAACTCCTGCTTTTACTAAAGCCAAAGCTCCTTCTTTGGTGGCAATGTTTCCAGCCATTAAAGGCACTTGGGAAAAGTTTTTTTTGATAAATAAAACTGCTTCGATAATAAATTTAGAAAATCCATGGCCTGAGTCTAAAACCAAAAGATCAACCTCTTCTTTAATTAAAGCCTTTAATCTTTCTGAAAAATCATCACCAACGCCCAATGCTGCCCCAACTAAAAGACGATTTTTTTCATCAACGGCCGCTTTTTTATCATAAGTTTTAATCTTTTTTATTTTTTTAACCATTGATGTTTGTTTTCCAATTGATAAATTGCGATGAATTATCCCCAAGCCACCACTTTCTGCCATACTTTTTGCCATTTTTTCCTCAGTGACAGTATCCATTGGTGATGAAATGATAGGAAGCTTTAATTTAATTTTTTTATGAAGCTCAACCATTAAATCAACATCTTTTCTTTTAAAATCGCTATAATTGGGCAAAAGCAAAACATCATCGAAAGTAATTCCCTCCATCATCTGTTTTAATTTTTTTTCTAAAAGTTTTGTTTTGTTCATATGAATGATTGGTAATAAGAAAAATTTATAATCTTTCTGGTTTGGGTTTGAGAGATAATCTTTTTTTTGATAAGAATTTGATATTCTTTTTTAACATTGGTTGAAAAAAACTCCGGTCCATCAGAGTTGATTGTAAAAGGTACTTTATTGGCAATAAAAGTTTGAATAATCAATCTTAACTCTTGCCAATTTTTTACCACTTGGGTTTTAATATTTGAGGTTGGGCAAATTTCTAAAACAATATTTTTTCTTTTTATTTCTTTCATTAGGTTTTTATCTTTATAGGCAGCAATTCCATGACCAATACGATGAGGAGAAATTTTTTCTATTACCTGCCACATTTCAGAAGCATCAGTAAATTCCCCCGTATGAAAAGTGATCTTTAATCCATTTTTTTTAGCAAAGACAAAAGGTTCAACTAAATCGTCTAAATTAAATCCATTTTTTGGATTTGGACCGGAAACATCAACCCCGACCACCCCCATATTTTTATATTTAATTGCTTTTTCAACAATAATCTGATGATATTTTCTATTAAACTGACGATCAGTCTCCAGAATTATGCCGGCTTTTATTGGATATTCAATCATTGCTTTGTGAAGACCCACAGTTGCCGCCAAAACGATTTTATCTACATCAAAAAGACCTTCTTTATTTCGCAAAAAAGGATTAAAACGAATCTCAACTTTTTTCAAAGACCATTCTCGATAGGCCCGACTGACAATATGATGAATACATTTTTCAACCGCCAACGGTGAAGATTGAATTTTTTGGGTTAAAACAAAAGGCGAAATCTCTCTATCAAGTGACCGAAGATATTTTTCAGGAGTAGTTTTTTTAATCTTAAAAAAATCCAAAAACTCCCAATAGTCTTTTTGGGGAAGAGAAATTCCTTGTTCATGAGCAATTTCCCACAGAAAATGAGAGGAAACCGCAGCCCCTAAATGAAGATGAAGATCACAAAAATTCCTTCCCTCTTCATCCATTTTCTATTATACTTCTTTTTAAAAAATCTTACAACTGATTTTAAATCTTTCGCCAAAACTTTCCTAAAAAAAGAATAAAGAAAGACAAAAAAGCCATCAAAGAACCAAAATAAAAAGTGGCAAAAGGACCAATCTTAGTCCATAAAATTCCGCCAATAAATGAGGCAAAAAATGAATCAAAAGCAATAAGCATCTGATAGAGCCCATAAACACTTCCTGCTTCTTTTTCGCTGATAAATTCACCTAAATAAGCTTTTGAGACACCATCAGTAGCTGAAATATATATCCCATAAATTGGGAATAAAAACCATAAAAATAAACTATTATCAATGATTCCAAAAGCAAAATAAACCAAAGAAAAAACCAAAAGACCAAACGAAAACATCTTTCGATGACCAATTTTATCAGAGAGTCTACCAAGAGGGATGGCAAGAACTGTTTGAACCAAGTTATACAAAACATAGACAAAAACCGCCAGTTGGGTTGTTAATCCTAAATTTTTTGCCCGAAGGATCAAAAAGGCATCGGAACTGTTGCCTAAAGCAAAAATAAAAGAGATAACCAAAAACAGTTTTATTTTTGGATTTAAAAATTTCCAGGAAAAGTGGAATTTTTTAAATGATTTTGAAGAGTTGGTTTTTACTTCTCTAACCAAAAAAATAAGAAGCAATACTCCCAAAATTCCCGGTATAGTTGCCAGATAAAAAATAATTCTTAAATTATTGCTAAAAAAATAAATTAATAAAAGTCCAAGTATAGGACCCAAAACTGCTCCAGCTGAGTCAAAAGCCCGATGAAAACCAAAGACAAAACCCTTATTTTTGGCATTCGTATTTTGTAAAAGTAGAGCATCTCTTGAACCAGTTCGCAAACCTTTACCTAACCTATCTAAAAACCGAGAAAATAAAACCAAAGGCCAAGCAGAAGCCAAACCAATAATTCCTTTAGATAGAGCCGAAAAAGTATATCCAAAAACAACAAAAGGCTTTCGTCTTTGAAATTTATCAGAAATGTAACCAAAAACAAACTTAGTTATGGCCGCAGTTGACTCAGCTATTCCTTCAACCAAACCAACAATGGTTGTTGAGGCTTTTAACACCTGAGTCAGAAAGAGTGGCACAATCGGATAAACCATCTCCGATGCCACATCATTAAAAAAAGAAACCAAACCCAAAATCAAAACGTTTTTAAGAACTTTTGTCTTTTGTTTTTTCATAAAACTCAGCTAAAGCAATTTCTAATGGTAGTGATTCAATTGGTGAAATCCGTAAATTGGCATAAGCCTCAAGTAAAAGCTTAATTAAAAAAGTTATCTCTTTTGAGGAAAGTTTTGTTTGATAATCCAAATCCACCACCACTCCTTTTTTTGCCAAAAGAGAAAGACGCAGTTTTTCTAAAATATCTTCAATTAGATTTTTAAAATCCCCCCCTTTTTGAGCAAACTGTTCTACAAAGGAAAAAACAAGTTTTGGATCTTTTTTTTCCAAAATCTCCAAAAAATTTTCTTTACCCAAAACTCCCAAAAACGCCTCAATTTCTTCCTTTGTTTTAAAATTTTGCCGAACTACTTCTTCTAAAACCTTGGTTGCATCGCGAAAAGACAAATCACTATGATAAGCAATTAACTTTAAAACCTCTTCATCAAAATCAAGGCTTTCTTTTTGACAAATTTTTTTTAGCATCGAAGTTATATCTTTAATTTTGGCTTTACCAAAATTTATAAAAAAACATCGGGAAGCAATTGTTTGAGGAATCTTTTCTGGATTAGTAGTTGCCAGAATAAAAATGGTGGTTTTTGGTGGCTCCTCCAAAGTTTTAAGTAGAGCATTAAATCCTTCATTGGTGATCATATGGGCTTCATCGATAATAAAAACTCGAAATCGACCGGTCATTGGTAAAAAGGTGGTTTGATAAATAATATTTCTTACATCATCAATCCCTCGATTGGAAGCGGCATCAATCTCAAAAACATCGGGAAAAAATGACTTATCAATTGACAAACAGTTTGCACAGGAATTACAAGGTTCAAAAGAATCGTTTTTTTTGGCAAATTTATTGTTTAGGCAATTGACAGCTTTAGCTAAAATACGCGCCACTGAGGTTTTTCCTGTGCCTTTTGCCCCCACCAACAAAAAAGCATGAGGCAACTCTTTGCTTTTTAAAATATTTATAAGTTTCTCTTTTACCTCACTGTTATCAAGTTCAAAAACACTTTTTGGGCGATATTTTAGATAAAACATAAAACGCTAATCATCTAAATTCTAAAATTCTCGCTCTCTTTAGATTTTACCAAAAAATCTTAGTAAAAATTTTTTTCTGCAAGATTTTTGATTGAAAACTTCTTTTTTTCTTTTATATAATCAATTTATGCGCTGGGTTTTTTTCTTTTTGCTTATCTTATTTTTACTTGGATCTTTCACACCAAAAACTGTTTTTTCACAGCAACGTTTAGCCACCTGTGATCTTTGTAGTTATTGCCAAGGTCAAACGCCTCCTCAAAACTGGGAAAGATGTCGAAGATGCCTTTATCCCAACGCCAATCCTGCCCCAGAAATTGGTGATACTTTAAGAGTAGATCCCGAGACCAACCTTCCTCCCACCCCTTATCCTGGTCGCTGGTATACTTTTTTAGGATGTATTAGTACCAATTTAGGAAGCTTTGAAAATCCTGGTGCGGCTGGAAGTGTGGTTCAACTTCTTTTAAATATTATTTTTTCTTTAGTTGGTGGTGCTTCCCTTATTTCTTTGCTCTATGGCGCTTTTATTCTTTTAACCTCCCAAAATAATCCAGAAAAACTAAGTCAAGGAAAAAAAGTCATCTTTGGAGCAATTGCGGGTCTAATCTTTGCCTTAACTGCGGTTTTTCTGGTTAATTTTATTGGTGAAAAAGTTTTAAAGCTTCCTGGTTTTTCCCAACCAACACCAACGCCTTAAGCTTTTCTTCGCAAATACAAACCTGAAACTAATATTGAAATAAAAAAAGGTAAAAGAACTGTTGGTGAACCGGTTGAAGGGATGGAGGAAGGAGTTTTGGTTGTTGTTTGATAGCGATTATAAGAAGAGGCAGAAGTGGTTCTTGAGGTTGAGGTTGAGGTTGAGGTTCTAGTTGAGGAAACAACAACTGAGGAAATTGGTGTTGGAGTTGGTGTTGTTGCCACTTTAGTAGTTGGGGTAGCTTTAGTAGAAATAAAAGGAAAGTCTCTTTTCACAGAAAGCCGCCCAGTTAAAACCGCAAAAAAAACAATTACCACCACCAACCCTAAAATAAACGATAAAACCTTATTAAAATTATCCATATAGAAAATATTATAACACAAAAAGATTAAAAAATCAACATCTTCTTTTTATCAAATTTGTTAAAATATTCTTCGATGTTTTTCATCTTTTTTTTCTTTCAATTAAGCCATTTAGCCATAAGTTTTTTTATCGACAAGATCATTCCTTACCGTGGTTTTTTTGCCTATCCTGAGACTTTAAAAACTTATGGTTTGCCAAAATTTATCTATTCTTTTGTTAATTTTGATGGTGTTTACTATCTAAAAATTGCCAAAGACGGCTATCAACAGTTTGAACAGGCCTTTTTTCCCTTATATCCTATTTTGATAAAAATTTTAACCTTTTTTACTAAGAACTATTTACTAAGCGGTCTTTTAATTTCTAATCTTTTTTTTCTTCTTGGTCTTTTTTTATTTAAAAAATACCTTAAAAAAATCAATCAAGCCTCACCTTGGGTTTTTGTTTTTTTACTTCTTTTTCCAACCTCATTTTTTTTTCTAACCGTTTACACCGAAAGTATTTTTTTTGTTTTTTTAGTTTTGTTTTTTTATTTTTTTTCACAAAAAAAGTATTTTACCGCCTCTTTTTTTGGTTTTTTGTCAAGCATAACTCGCGTCAATGGAGTTCTTTTAATGCTTCCTTTTTTATTTCTTTTTTGTAAAGATCTAAAAAATAAAAAAATTAATCTTTATTTTTTGTTTTATTCTTTAATTGTTGCGAACGGCCTTTTGACTTATATGTTTTACCTTTTCAAAACCACTGGCGATCCGCTTTTGTTTTTAAACGCTCAAAAAGTTTTCGGTGCTAATCGATCAACCACTATTATTTTTCTTCCTCAGGTTTATTTTCGATATCTTAAAATATTTTTTACCGCCTCCTTTAACTTTCAATATTTTGTCGCCTTTTTAGAGTTTTTTATTTTTAATCTGGTTTTTTTGGTTTTGGTTTTTGATTTATTGTTGCTTATTAAGAAAAAAAACCAAGATCTTTTAGCGCTTAATCTTTTTTCTTTGGCAAATTTAATTTTACCCACTTTAACCGGTACTTTTTCCTCAATCACCCGCTATAGTCTTTTGTCGTTGTCGTTTTTTTTGTTTCTTTCAAGAATTAAATCAAAATCAATAAAAATAACTTTAGGCGTTCTTTTTTTAACTCTTCATTTTGTTCTTTTTGGTTTTTATTTACAGGGGTATTTTATTGGATAAGCTGTCTTTTTAAAACCTCAATCCCAGGAAGAGTTCCTTTTTCAATATACTCAAGCATCGCTCCCCCACCAGTTGAGATATGAGTAATTTTTTCCAAATACTCTTTTTTAGAAATTGCTGCCAATGTATCACCGCCACCAACAACAGAAATTGCTTTTTGATTTTGGGTAATTGAATAATAAATAAAGTCTGTCCCGTCGCGAAAATTGGGATTTTCAAAATAACCAACCGGGCCGTTCCAAATAATTGTGTTTGCTTTTGCTAAGATATTACCAATTTCAGCCAAAGTCTGTGGCCCCAAATCAAAAATACAGTAATCTTTTGGAATTTCAGAGATTTTTACCACCATTTTTTCTTTACTTTCTTTGTCTTTGGCAACAACTGCATCCTTGGGAAGAATAATATAAGGTTTCTTACTCATCTGTTTGGCTAAAAATCGATGAGCGATTTGGGTCGCCTCATACTCACAAAAACTATTGCCAATTTGATAGTTTTGAGCGCATAAAAAAGTATTGGCTAGTCCTCCACCAATAATCAAATAATCAACAAGCTTAACCAGTCTTTCTAAAAGATTAATCTTGGTTGAAACCTTTGCTCCACCAATAATTGCCGCCACTGGTTTTTTAGGATTTTTTAATACCTTATCAAGCATAGAAATTTCTCTTTTTAAAAGAAGGCCCCCATATGATGGTAAAAATTGAGGAGGACCAACAACCGAGGTATCAGCCCGATGACAAACTCCAAAAGCATCATTGACATAAACATCAGCCAAAGAGGAAAGTTTTTGAGCAAATAAAGTTGAGTAATTTTTCTCCTCTGGAAAAAAACGAATGTTTTCTAAAACAATAACTTGATCGTTTTTTTCTTTTACCTCCTCCAGGCTTTTCGCCAAAGAAATAGATACATCTTTTAAATATTCTTTCAATCTATCAACAACAACTTTTAAAGATAAATTTTCATCAAAGCCTTTGGGCCGACCTAAATGGGAAATTAAAATCAGTCGATTATGGTTTTTTAAAAGATAATTGATCGTGGGTAAAGCTTGGGTGATACGGGCATCGTTGGCAATTGAGTGATCAGGATTTAAAGAAACATTAAAATCAACCCGAAGAAGGATAATTTTGTTTTTAATTTCTACCTCATCAATATAAGTAATTTTTTTCATATAATAAATTCAAAAAAATATGCTATCATTATATTATGACACAAGATAAATATTTTTTCACTTCAATTATAAGGCGCAGGTCTTCTTAATTTTTTTCCTTTTCAAAAGGCTTCTTTTTCTATTTTGTTAGAAATTTTTTTAAAAATTATGGAACAATTACGGCATTTTTTATCAGAATTAAAAGATGGGAAAAAATTTAAACAATTTATTTCCCAGTGTTGGTTAACATTGCCAGGCGATTTTTCTAATTTGTTAGAAAATTATCAAATTGTTTTTAAAGAATTTGCTAAACATTTAAGTGATATCATTTCTAATGATCCACATATGTTACCAATAAATCTTGAAGAAATTATGACGGCTTTTTCAGAAAGGCAGAGCAATTTTGTTAACTGATCCCGAATTTTCCCAACCAATTGGCTTTGCTAAATTAGCACCTTGGAAAAATAAAGACAATCAAATTGTTTGTTTTGAGTTAGGAAGTGTTTGGGTTGATCCTCAACTTCGTGGTCATCGTTTGGCTCCATTTCTTATTGAAACACTACTTAACAATTCAAATGGTAAAATTCTTGAAGTACCAATCATTGCCGTTGTCACCCATGACAACAAGCCATCAAACAAATTATTTTCTAAATTAGAAAGTTGGGAAAGAATTTGCTTAACAGCAGAAAAAACTAATGATTTTAATGATTTTTCAATCAATGGTGTTAATATTTTTGCTGGTTGGGGAAAACCATCAGATGTTTATTGGTATAATAAATCGAGTTCATTTTAAAAATTAAAATAAAAACCTATGAAAAATCTTAAACAAATTTTTGAAACCATCGTTAAAATCGACAGTATCTCTGAAGAAGAAGAAAAAATGCGAAACTTTTTAATGCAGTTTTTAAAAGAAAAAAAATTAAATTTCAAAGTTGATAAAGTGGGTAATCTTTTTGTCTATCATTATCAAAAAAACCAAAAACCTATTCTTCTTGTTTCACATATGGACACAGTTGAGCCAGGGAAAAATATCAAACCGATTTTTGATGGTAAATATTTTAAAAGTGATGGAACAACAATCTTAGGCGCCGATAATAAAGCTTTTTTAGCAGTAATCTTATCACTTTTACAAAAACAAGAAATTTATAAAAAAAGCTTTGAGATTATCTTTTCGGTTAAAGAAGAAACTGGTGGTGGGATTGAGTTTTTTCCTTTTTCCTGGGTGAAATCGAAATGGGGAATAATTTTTGACAACGCCAATCCAGTGGGAGGTATTGTTCTTCGATCTTCTTTTATTATTAATTTTTATATAGACTTTATTGGCAAAGCAGCTCACGCCTCAACTCCTCAAAAAGGTAAAAACTCGCTTATTGCCGCTGTTGATTTTTTAAAGAAAATAAAATTGGGTTTTACTGATAAAAAAGAAACAACAATCAATATCGGTCTTTTAAAAAGCGGCACCAGTATCAATACCATCCCAGAAACTACTCAATTAAAAGGCGAAATTCGCTCTTATCAAAAAAAACTCTTCGAAAAAAATCTAAAAAATATAGAAAATAAAGCCGTTTTTTTTGCTAAAAAACACCAAATTAAAATAAAATTTAAAACCGACGGTTTTTGTCCGGGATATGAATTTAAAGAAAATGACTCTCTTGTAAAAATGGTTTGTCAAAAAATAAAACAAACTGGGATAAAACCAAAATTTTATTATTACTCAGGAATCTCTGATGCTAATATCTTAAACGATAAAGGGATAAAAACAGTTGTTTTATCTGATGGAGTAGAAAACCCGCACACCACCAAAGAAAAAATCAGTCTTGAAAGTCTTAAGAAAATGGAAGAGATTTTAAAAACTTTTTTTACCAGCCAAAATCAATAAGAGTTAAAAAAGATTTTTATTCAAACCCTTCCCCACTCTTGTTATTCAAATAATAAAAATTTAATTTTAAAACTTACTTTAAAGGATCATAACCCCCTTTGGAAAAAGGATGACAGCGAATTATTCTTTTTAATCCCAAAAACAATCCCTTTAAAACCCCATACTTTTCCACTGCTTGATAAGTATACTCGGAACAAGTTGGGGTAAAACGACAAACTTTATCGGTTAAAAAAAGTTGCCTTGCAACTGTTGTATGAAAAATTGAAGTTTTTTGATAGAAACGGATAAGTTTTAAGATAAGATTTTTTAGCATATTAAAATTTTAATGTTGCCGTTATTTCTCCTTTTATTTCTTTTCTCTTCTTTAAATCCTTTAAAACTTCATCTATTTTACCTCTTATAAACTCCTCAAAAACCTTTGTCATCTCGCGGGCGATTGAAATTTGAGTTTTTGGATTGATTTGAAAAATAATTTCTAAAGTTTTAATTAATCTTTGTGGTGACTCAAAAAAAATAATGGTTGGTTTTTCTTTTTTGATTTTAAGATTAAATAAGTCTTCAAAAATTCTTTTTTTATCACTTGCCTTTTTTGGTAAGAAACCTAAAAACAAAAACGGTTCTGTTGGTAGCCCTGAACTAATTAAAGCGGTTAAAATCGATGAGGGGCCGGGAACAGGAATAACTTTTATACCGCTTTTTACTGCTTGCTTAACTAAAAAAAATCCCGGATCAGAAACAGTAGGAGTACCGGCATCTGAGATTAAAGCCATATTTTTTCCTGATAAAAGTTTTTCTAAAATTTTTGGAATAACTTGGAGTTGATTTTCATCAGAAAGATGAATTAATGGCTTATCAATTTTGTAATGCGAAAGTAAAATTTTTGCTTTATCAGTTGACTCACAAATTATTTCATCAACTTCTTTTAATATTTTAACTGCTCGAAAAGTAATATCCTTTAAATTGCCGATTGGGGTTGAGACTAAAAAAAGACTTCCTTTCATATTTTAAATTTTTAAGGGGGCAAACTTTAAATCAGGAATTAGTTTAAAATGTTTTTTATTTTTGGTTAAAAGAGGAGTTTCTAAATAAAAAGAAGTCGCGGCGATAATAATATCATTAACACCTATTTTTTTATAAAGATTATATCTTCTATTCAAATAAGCGGCAAATTTGGCAATTTCTGAATTAACCTCTTGAATTTTAAAGAAAGAAAAAAGAAGATCGGCTTTTTCTGAAAAATCTTTATCTTCCAGCTGTCTAGCCGAATAATACTCAAAAACAGTAATGGTTGAAACAACAAGGATTTTTTTTGTTTGAAAATATTTTTTTAAAAGCGGGTCTTTCCCTTTATCATAATCAATAATGATATTGGTATCAATAAGAACTGAATTACCATCCATATTTTTTTGGATCATTAGCTTTTTTTTCTTTTTTTATAACTTTTTTATCCTCGTAAGGAAAATAAACTTTTTTGCCAGCTAATCGACCATAAATTTTATCTAAAATCTCATCCACATCATCAATCACCGGCTTTTCACCGGGAGAGATTTTAGCAACAATCCTATTTCTTTTTTTAATCATTACCTCACCATTATAAGTATTTACCCAACTTAAAAGCTCAAACCATTTATTTCTTGCCTCAGTTGCTGAAATAACTTTGATATTGGCCATATATGTACATTTTAGCTGTTTTGGATATTATTGTCAAATGAATTGATTTTTTAATATTGGATTGTTATAATAAGATTCATGAGAGAGAGAGAGACGGAAAAATTCCTAATTTAAATAAAAACAAAATAAGCGGAATTTTTAAGGCAGAAAAAGATTATGGTAGTTATATCGATTGGGATGAATTTTATAGAAAAAAGAAAAAAAGTAGAACTGAAAATTCAGAAATAACAGAAAAACATTTAATGTATTATGAGGCATTAAAAAATTTAGGTTTTTTTGATAATTTAACTCTTAATTCAATCGTTCTTCAATTAGAAGTAGGACATGGTCAGTCCTTAAGAGCAATAATAGAAAGACAAACTCATATTCAACCTATCGGATTAGATATTTCTTTTGAGGTTCTTTTATTTTTTAAAAATAATTGTCCTAGCAACAATGTAGAATTAATATGCGGAGACGTTTTGTCATTGCCTTTTTCTGAGGAAAGTATAGATAGAATATTTGAGGTTGGAGTAGTTGAGTATTTTTATGAGGATGATCCTTTTTTAGGAAATATTGTTGATAGAGAAAGAATTGTTGAGAGTTTTAAAGAGGCAAGAAGAGTTTTAAAAAAAGATGGATTAATAGCTTTTATTCAGCCATCCAGGCATTCAATATTACCATTATCACAAAAAATTGATGAATTTACAAAAAAGTGGGAATTTGGTTACCAAGAAAATTTTTCTATTAATGAATTTGCTCAGTTATTAAGAATTGCTGGTTTTGTTGATATTCATTTTACTGTTCTACAAGCACCTGATGATTTTCCAAGAAGAATAAGAGTTGGTGATAGACTTTTAAAATCTTTTTATACGTTAACCGGACAGTATAAAAAAGCTGAATTAACTGGAGCTTTATTTTGTATGATAGCGAAAAAATGAAAAAAACATATCTTTTAATTAACTCAAAAAGTCACCTTAAAAAAATCGCTATTTATGAAGTTATATCTAGCTATTATTCAAATCAAAACTTTGAAATAAAACAAAAACTTAATGACATAAAATTTCCTAAGACACCAACAAATAACCTTACTTTTTTAGGGGCAAAAAAAAGAGCTAAAGCTTTAGAAAAAAATATTAAAGATAAAAATAATATAGTTTTTATTGGTTTAGAAAGCGGTCTTGTTAAACGGCACGGTTTTTGGTTTGAAGAATGTTGGTGTTGTTTACTTTACAATGAAAATTATTACTTTGGTTATTCTTCTGGTTTTTTAATACCAAAAAAGATAGTTTTAAAAATGAAGAAAAAACCACATTATAAAATACTAAAAGAGTTAGAAAAAGAAAATAAAATTTACTCAAAAGATACGTGGGCCCATTATTCAAAAAATAAAATTTCTCGAAAAGAAAGTATTAAAGAAGCTTTTAGAAATGCGTTTTTGTCTTTTATCAACGATTTCAAATAAAATCAGATTTTTTAAAGTAAAATATCCTTATGAAAATCTCCATTATTACTCTTTTTCCCAAAATGATTGCTTCTTTTTTTGAGGAAAGTATTGTCAAAAAAGCCAAAGAGAAAGGATTGGTTGAGATAGAACTTATTAATCTTCGTGATTTTGCTTTAGATTCTTACGGAACAGTTGATGGCCGACCTTACGGAGGGGGGGTAGGGATGGTACTGAGGGTTGATGTGTTGTATAAATCATTATTATCTGTCATCCCGAACTTGTTTCGGGATCTCAATAAAATTAACAAAAAACAAAAGATGCTGAAACAAGTTCAGCATGACAATGACTATTGTAAAAAAATTATTTTAACCTCCCCAAAAGGAAAGTTATTTAATCAAGAAAAAGCAAAAGAATATGCAAAAATAGATCATTTAATAATTGTCTGTGGCCATTATGAAGGAGTGGATGAGCGGGTGTTAAAATTTGTTGATGAGGAGGTATCTTTAGGTGACTTTGTAATGACTGGTGGAGAAATTGCCGCCTCAGCCATTGCTGATGCAGTTTGTCGTCTTATCCCTGGTGTTTTAAAAAAGGAAGAAGCAACTGAAATTGAAAGCTTTTTTGAAGTTAGTCTTGATAAATTAATTGAAGCTGTTGGCGAAGATAAAATTTTAAAAAGATTAAAAGAAAAAGGAGTAAAAAAAGTAAAACTTTTAGAGTATCCTCAATACACAAGACCAGAAGATTTTTTAGGTTTCAAAGTGCCAAAAGTTTTGCTTTCCGGCAATCACAAAGAAATTGAAATTTGGCGATTAAAAAAAGCATATGAGGAGACAAAAAGGAAAAGACGAGATTTATTAAAATAAACAATAAATTTAACAAATCAAATCATAATAAAATGATTATTAAAAACATAAATGAGGCTAACTTTTATTTACAAAAAGAGATTCCTAGGGGAGGGTCTAGTAAGTTTCCTGGTTCTTTTGGTCTTGAAAGAACAAGTTTTTTTTTAAACTTACTTAATAATCCGCAAAATAAAATAAAAATCGTTCATGTTGCTGGCACATCGGGAAAGGGCTCAACTTCTTATTTTACTAGTATTATTCTTAAGTCACTAGGTTTTAAGGTTGGTCTTCACCTCTCTCCTCATCTTTTAGATGTTAGAGAAAGATTTCAAATTAACAATCGATTAATAAGCAAAAAAAAGTTTTGTTTTTATCTTAATAAGCTTGTTCCTTATGTTGAGGTAGTAAAAAAATCTAGATATGGCTCACCAACATATTTTGAGATTTTGGTTGTTTTAGCATTTTTAATTTTTTTTGAAGAAAAAGTTGATTATGCTGTAATCGAAACTGGTTTAGGTGGGCTCTATGATGCGACTAACACTATTAATAATAAAAACAAACTGGTTATCCTAACAAAAATTGCTTTTGATCATATAAAAAATTTGGGAAAAACATTAAAAAAGATTGCTTTTAACAAGGCTCACATTATTAAAAAGCAAAACGTTGCTTTTTCTCCTTGGCAAAAACCATCGGTTATAAAAACAATTAATGCCGTCGCTAAAGAGAAACAAGCTACGGTATATTATTTAAAAAAAGACATAAACTATAAAAACATAAAAACAGACATAAAAAAAACCGTTTTTGATTTTAGTTTTTTTAACTTTGAAATTAAAAATTTAGAAATCGGCCTTACTGGTTCCTTTCAAGCAGAAAACTGTAGTCTTGCTTTAGCATCAACTCTTTTTTTAAGTAAGAGAGATGGATTTTTTTTTAATCTTAAAAAAATAAAAAAAACTTTAAAAAACGCCCGTTTTCGCGGTCGTTTTGAGGTTTTTAAAATAAATAAAAAAATTCTTATTATTGACGGCGCTCACAATCCTCAAAAAATGGCTAATTTTACCAAAAACCTTAAAAAAATTTATCCTCAAAAAAAATTTGTTTTTTTAATCGCTTTCAAAAAAGGAAAAGATTATTCAAAAATGCTAAAATATATTATTCCTCTTGCTTCTGAAATAATTATCACTCAATTTTTTATTAACAATCAAAATCTAGTTCACTTTTCTGAAGAACCAGAAAAGATTGTTAAAATTCTTCAAAAAAAAAATTTCTATCAATATCAAATAGTTAAAAAGCCAAAAAACGCTTTAAAATTGGCATTGGAACAAAAAATGGTTGTTGTTACCGGGTCCTTATATTTAATTTCTGATATATATCCAACTCTTAAAGCAATTGATAAGTTTTTCTTGCATCATCAATGATGGTTTTATCAAAATCAAAAACAATCATTTCTTCTTTGTTTTGTTTTAAGTTTTTAACACACAGCCATAAAATGGTAAAACACACTTGAGTTCGACCGGCTAACACATCAAAACTATCTTTATTTTTTAGACTACCACAAGCATTAACAAAACAAATTGTGGCTTCATTTTCAAAAGCCCATGCCTGACATAAAACATCAATCACTCTTATTTCCGAAAGAATATTGTACTTATTTTTTAATTTCTAATTCTGATAGGCGCTGAGCGTTTGGACCAAAAAGAAGGAATAAAAATAATTTGCGCCCCTTTTTCTCTTAATTTTTTAAAAAACTCTGGATAAAATAACTCACGACAGATAAGAAGGCCGATTTTTATATTTTCTACTTCAATTACTTTAAAATTGTCTTTACCAGCGGTTATCTTTTTTCCTTCAAATCCAAAAGGAACTAATCTTTGTTTTTTATGGGTAAAAACAATTTTTCCATTTTTATTGATAAAAAAAATTGATTAAAATATTGATTTTTTTCTTTAACAATAAAACTACCAGGAATGATATTAATTGAGTATTTTTTTGCTTGAAAACAAAACCAGTTAATAATGTGCAAAAAAGCGAAGTGGTTATTTCTTTAATCTCATTATCAGAATAATAATCAAGAGGTCCAAACCAAAAATCTTCAGGAAAGCAAATAATTTGGGAGTTTTGTTTTTTTGCTTTTTCAATAAAATTAATCACGTGTCTTGAAATTGCCAAAAAACTTTGTCTTATTTTTGTCTTAAACTGAACTAAAGCAATTTTCATATGGCTTATTATAACAGCCTAATTTTTATATATTTTTTATAATTTTTTAAATCGCGTTATAACAAGAAAAAATTGGATTTGACAAAAATTTAATGATAATTACCACGTTTTAATTGGTGGTGACAATGAAGAAAACTATGACTGTTTTCGCACCGGTGTTGGGGCAGACTGGAGCTTTGATCCAAAGGAAATAGTTAATATTGGTGGTGTCGAATATGAATTAACTGTGATGCATAACGAATCAGCTTCTTCTGGTTATTATGAAAATACTTTTGCCACCCCCACGGTTGATAAAAGAGTAAGAATTGAATTTGGGGTAAGCGTTAATGAAAAGTATGGAAACATAAAAAAATCCGAAGCAAAAGCAATTCTTGCTAAAATTTTAAAATCCTACTCCCCGACCGAGTAAAAATTATTTATAAATTCCCCGTCTATGCCCAATCCGTAAAATCACTATTTTTAGTTTTATCAATATCTTTTATCAATATCAAAGATTATACGATAATTACCAACACGAAAGCGATATGAACCAATTGAGGAATTAATTAATTTTTTTGCATATTTAAAAGGAGAAAGAGAAAAATCTTCTAATTTCTTTTTGATTTGTTTTTTAACAATCGGTCAAGTTTTTTTAATATCCTCAAAGGCAGTTCTTGTCTAGATAAGTAAATATTTCATCAATTAAATATTACCAATAAATATTACCAAAAACCTGGTCGTGAGAAAAAAATCACCCTTTTCATATTCTTTTCTTGCTTTTTTAATACTTTCAAGATATTTTTTATTGGTTAGCGCTAAAAGATCCTAAAATAAATCAATATTTACCAAAGCGGCCCTAATTTGATTTTTTCTTGCCACTAAAAGATAATTCCTCTTTTTTGTTACTTCTTTTAAAGCATCAGCCAAATTGTTCGTAAAATACTAGTAGTAACAACATTCATATATTTTAATCGCACAAAACAAATGTTATTTCTATCAATATCACCGCTTTGGTTTTATCTGTCTTTTTTTAATTTTATTGATCGAGTACATAATTCTTTTGTGAAGATCAATGTTTTTAATTCGAGCAAAGCGAAGAATAGCCACTAATATATCACCTAATTCCTGATCATATCGTTCATCTTTCTGGGCCGCTAAATTGGTTGGTTTTTTTCCATGAGCGGCCAAATAGGCGCGGGCCATCTCACCGATTTCCTCAACCAAAGACAAAATCAAAATTGAACCAAATTCTTTTGACTCTCTCCATTGTTTATCGATATCTTCAAGTTTTTTATAGTAATACCCAAAAAGAGAGCGGATTTTACGGGCTTTTTTTGGAATATTCATAAAATTATTTTATCATCATAATTTAATGATGCCGTACTAATTGAAATTTAATCAGCTCTATCAAGACTTCTTTCTATATATCAAGCTTACAATTGGTATATTTATAACCAAATACAACAAATGAAATATTAACCTGCCCAATTCGGCATAAACAGTGTATCCAAACATAACCGCAAAAACTGAACCAATTATGCCCTTGTGGTGAAATGGATTATTAGAATCTATGTTTAATTTATAAGCATAATCACCCAAAAAACCGATGTTAAAATTGATTTTTTTTAAAAATTCAAAAAGCTCATGCACTCCATAACCAACTAATCCTGCGGCAATAAAAATAAGAAAGATGCTAGTAAAATAAAAAAATTTTTTTATATCAATTTTAACCCCAAAGTAAAAAAACAAATAAGAAAGAGCTAGCCCGCAAAAAACTCCTAAAAAAAATCCAAAAACAGTTGAGAAAACATCTTTTAAAAAAAATGGGGTTAAAAAAAGAACCGTTTCTAAACCTTCACGAAAAACAATAATAAAAACAGCCAATACCAAAGCAAAAACTGTTTTTTTTGTTGAAGCCTCCTCAATTTTTCTTTCAATCTCTTTTTTTAAATATCTGCCTTTAAGTGCCATCCAATAAACAACCCAAGTCAAAACAAAAACTGCCAAAAAAGAAGCTATCGTCTCAAACAATATCTGTGTTTTTTTTGAAAGACCGCCATAAAAAAACCAAATCAAAAAACCCAAAACTAAACTTGAAAAAATCGACAAAAAAACCCCAATCCAAACATATTTTATAAGATTTTTTCTTCCCGTTTTTAATAAATAAGTTATAATTATGGCGGTAATTAATGAGGCCTCAAACACCTCTCTGAAAGTAATAAGATATGAGGCTAACATATAAATTTTTTAATTTTTAACTTGACATTTTTTAAAAAACTTGTTTTAATAATTTTATCAAACTATTACCAATTTTATAATAGTTAACCTATGAAAGTAAACCAAATTTCTCCAAAAACTTTTTCCTCAAAAATTTTTGAGATGAGAGGAATCTCAAAAAAAACAATTGAAGAACATTTAAAACTTTATCAAGGCTATATAAATAAATACAATGAAATTCAAGAAAATTTAGCGGCCCTAAATGATGATGACTTGTCAAAAGCCAATCAAATTTACTCAATCATTCGAGGACTTAAAACCGAGCTTTCTTTTGCTTGGGGAGGTGTTATTAATCATGAAATTTATTTTAACCATTTAGGAGGAAGCGGTGGCCGGCCATCGGGTGATTTATTAAAACAAATCGAAAAAGACTTCGGGTCGTTTGATGGTTACAAAAAAGATTTAAAAGCAACCGGAATGGCCGCCCGTGGTTGGGTCTGGACCGCTTGGAATGAAAAAGAAGGACGTCTTTTTAATTATCTTGGCGATAGCCAAAATACTTTTCCCATCTGGTATGCCAAACCCATTTTAGCTTTAGACACCTATGAACATGCTTATTTTATTGATTATGGAGTTAATCGTGCCTCATACATTGATGCTTTTTTTGAAAATTTAGAGTGGGGCATCGTTGAGAAAAATTTTGAGAAAGCTGTTTTTTCCCTATGTCGCTGTCAAGATAAGGAAGAATGTGATGAGTGTTGAAAAAAGATTTATTTATTATTTTAACAGATTTTTTCATCTTGTCTTTCTACCTGATTTTTGTTATATTATTTATTCATAAAAAATCATGATCGTTCTTTCTTCTGTTTCTAAAGCATTTGGCCAAAAAAAGGCGGTCGACAAAATCTCTTTTAAAACAAAAGGGGGAGAAATTATTGGTTTTTTGGGTCCAAATGGTGCTGGAAAAACAACAACGATGCGGTTAATTTTAGGTTATTTAAAACCTGATGAGGGAAAAATAACCGTCAACCACTTTGATCCAATTGATAATCGAATTGAAGTGCTAAAACAAATTGGATATTTGCCGGAAAACAATCCATTATATTTGGAAATGAAGGTAAAAGAGTATCTAAGTTTTATTGCTCAAGCTAAAAACGATGACGATTGGCAAAAAATAGCTTTTGAGGTTGGTCTAGCTGAAGTTTTAACAAAAAAAATTGAAGAGTTATCGCGTGGTTTCAAACAAAGAGTGGGACTGGCCGCCGCTTTACTTGGTAATCCTCAAATATTGATTTTAGATGAACCAACCTCGGGTCTTGATCCCTTAGAACAAGAAAAAATTCGCAGTTTAATCAAAAAATTAGGTCAAAAAAAAACAATTATTTTCTCAACCCATATCTTATCAGAGGCTGAAGCGGTCGCAAACCGTCTAATAATTATTTATGAAGGAAAAATCGTTTACGATGGTAAAAAACCAAAAGAAAAAGGCGGGGTAGAAAAATTATTTAAATTAAAAGTTAAAGGAAAATAGTCAATCTTTATAATTTAAAAATGAAAAATTTAATCAAAAAAGAACTAGGTCACTATTTAAATAATCCTTTAGGTTATATCGTTATCGTTCTTTTTGGTGTTTTTGCCAATCTTTTTTTTGTCAAAGATCTTTTTGTTATTGGTTCGGCTTCCTTGCGGCCTTTTTTTCTTCTTCTTCCTTGGTTTTTGTTGGTTTTTATTCCATCGATAACAATGCGTTCTTTTTCTGAGGAAAAAAAGAACAACACCATCGAGATCCTTCTTACTCTTCCCTATTCCGAAACTCAAATTGTTTTAGCAAAGTTTTTTAGTGTGTTGATGGTGTTTATTATTGCTTTATCTTTAACCTTAAGTCTTCCTTTATCTTTAATTTTTTTAACAAAAATCTATCTACCAGAAATTTTTGTTGGTTATTTGGGAGTCTTGCTTTTAGGTGCTTCTTTTTCTGCTATATCTCTTTTTTTTTCTTCCCAAACAAAAAATCAAGTAGTGGCGTTTTTATCGTCGGTAATAACATTATTTTTTCTTTTAGTTTTGGGAGGTGATTTTTTAGCTTCCTATTTACCAAAATTATTCCAAGAATTTTTTGTTCCTTTTTCTCCTTTATCTCATTTTCAAAGCTTTGTCAAAGGAATTTTAGATTTTCGTTCTGTTTTTTACTTTTTTTCTCTTACTTTTTTATTTCTTTTTTTAACAGTTGTGGAGTTTGAAAAAAGAATATAATATGAAACATTATTCTTTTTTTAAAGGAATTAATTTTATCAAAATATTCAAAATAGAAAAACTGGGAAAGTGGGCAATTTTTATTCTCTCCTTATTGGTTTTTTTAACCGCCAACTTTGCCATCAACCTTTTTTCTTTAAAAATCGATCTTTCTTTTGGAAAAGCTTATTCTCTTTCTCCATCAACCAAAAAGATTATTAAAAATCTAGACGATGTTGTTAATATTAAGTTTTTTGCTTCTTCAGATCTACCTGTTCGCCTTTTACCTTTAAAAAATGAGGTGTTAGACTTTTTAAAAGAATACCAAAAAGAAGCGGGTGGAAAAATCATTATAAAAGTTTTAGATCCTAAAAAAGATGAAAACGCTAAAAATCAAGCCCAAGAATTTGGCCTTCCTCAGCTTCAATTTTCTCAATTAGAGCAAAACAAATATCAAGTCTCTTCGGTTTATTTTGGTTTAGCTTTATCTTATGGAACAAAAAAAGAAATCATTACTCAAGTTACTGATTTAGAAAGCATAGAATATAATCTTACTTCCTTAATTTACAAGATGACCAAAAAAGAGATAGAAAAAATCGCTATTTTAGGAAAAGAAGAAAAACCTAATTTCAAAGACGATGATCTTTTTACTCTTAAAAAAGTATTAAGACAACAGTTTGTTTTAGATTTTATCGATGTCTCAAATAATTCAACTACTAAAGAAATTGATAAAAGTTATAAGGCAATTATTGTTTTTGATAATAATCAAAAAAATTACGATAGTCAAGAAATTGCGGCAATAAAAAATTACCTTAAAAATGGTGGTCGGGCTTTATTTTTTGTTGATGGGGTTTGGGTAAAAGATAATCTTCAGGTAGAAGAGGCCAACCACAACCTTTTTTCTCTTCTGTCTGATTTTGGTATCACTATCAAAAAAAATTTGGTCCTTTCCTCTTCAGCGGAACTGGTAAATTTTGGTAATCAATTTTTTCAGTTTATTACTCCTTATCCGTTTTGGGTAAAAACTCAATATTTTAATCAAAATCAACCGTTTTTCTCCAATATTCAACAACTTTTATATCCCTGGGTGTCTTCAATAGAAATAAAAAACAAAAAAGAGATTTCTCCTTTAGTTTTTACTTCAAAAAAATCATGGGGGCAAAAGGAGTTCTTTGTTCTTGATCCTCAAAATATTCCCGATCCAAAACCCACCGATTTAAAACAATTCACAATCTCTGTTTATGCCAAAAACATAAATCAAACTGAGATAGTTGTTATTCCTTGTTCTCGTTTTATTTTAGAACAACATCTTACTCGTACTACTAATAATTTAGAATTTGTTTTAAATGTTTTAAATAATTTAGCGGCAAGAGGAGCTTTATCCGGTATAAAACAACGATCGGTGGTTTTTTATCCTTTACCTGAGTTGTCAGAAAACCAAAAAGATTTATTTAAGTATCTAAATATCTTTCTTTTACCCTCCCTTTTTGCTCTTTTTGGTGTTGTAAAATTAACAAAATCTAATCAATAAGATACTCGGCGGTAACCGCGGGAACATAAGCAGCAAAATTTTCTTCACCAATAAAAAGATAGACTGGTTGAAAATAAGGTTGATAAAAATCTGGATCTAGATAGGTAAAAATCATCTCTTTTATCACCACCTCTTTTATGTTTTTAGGATTTGATAAAATTAAACCTTTTCCTTTAGTAAGTTCCTCCCACGCTAAATCTCCAGATTTTATTGGATAAATACCAACTTCTGCTTCTGACTTTTCAAAAAATTTAATCTGAGCACGAAGAATTTTATGATCATCATGATAAAAAACCATCAAAACAAAATTGTGACTATTGGGAAACTTCGGTGAAATTACTGGATAATTATCAATATCTTCTCTAAAAAAATCAACCTCAACCACATTGGCTTGTTTTGGGTCTTTGACGGTAGAAAAAATATTTAAATCTTTCTGATAATAGAAATAAACAAGATTTACCCTTCCCCTACTTAACTCATCGGGATAACGATTAATGTTTTTTAAAAATTCTATTGCTTTATTCTCAATTTCTTTTGGTGGTGGTATAACTGTTTCATCAAAAATAGTAGTGTTATTAGCAAATTGATAATCGTAAAAAAAGTTGTAATTGGTAATATCAATCTCTAATCTTTTCTCATCATCGGAAAAAATAGCGATATTGTCTTTTAATTCGTGTTTAATTTTTTCTGTATCAAAACCAAGGTTTTTTGCCATCAGATAAATAGTTGATTTATAGTTTAGACGACTTCTCGGCTTTGGTAGTAAAAAAACCTTACCGGCTTCGGTAGCTGTTTTTGGTCGTCCTTCAATTGTATCAAGAATAAAGTTTATTCCTGAAAAATTATTGGCTTCTTTTACTTGCGGTTTTTGAATTTTTTGAAAAATAGGATTATAATAAATTTTTGGCTTTGGTGGTGAAGTATAAAGTAAAATTAATAATTTTATTAAATAAAAAAAAATTAAAAAAAACAAAAAACCAATTACGACTACCGGTAAAAACTTTCGACTATAATAAGAAAGCTCAGTTAACGTCATAAAAAGATTATATCTAAAAATTATTAATTTGACATTTTTTTAAAAAAATAAGAAAATAATTCTATATGCTCAAAAATCCACAAATAATTTACTCATGGAAGGCTCCTCTTCGTCCTTATAAAAAAAGATCAAAATTAATTTTACGCTTTTATGTGGCTTTATCTCTTCTTTTATCGTTAATCATTTTCTTTTTTGGTGATAAAATTCTTCTTCTTCCCATCTGGTCAATTCTTTTTCTTTTTTACACTTTAACTATTACCCCACCACCTGAAGTAGAAAACAAAATTACTACTTTTGGAATTGAGTCGGCTGGAGTTATTGCTGCCTGGGAAAATTTGTCTTATTTTTATTTCAGTCGTCGCTTTGGTTTTGATACTTTAACCATCGTTAGTCAACCACCTTTTTTTTATCATTTTTATTTAGTAATTCCCAACAACGAAGTTAAAGAAAAAGTTTTTTCCATTCTTACCCAACATCTTATCTATCAAGAAAAACCCCAAAAAACTCTCGCTGATAAAATCGCTGATTTTTTCTTAAATCTATTACCTGAAGAGGAAGAACAACGTCTTACCCCAACAAAAACTCTAACCGCTTCCGAAACACTAAAGCCGGTGTAATTTTTATCCCAAAAATCTTTCCCCACCACAAAACCCCCTCATCAGTAGAAACTAAAAAACCATCAATCTCTTTTGTTAAAACAATCAAATCTAGGTCGGCAGCACTATCTAAAAAACCAACCCTTGTTGCTTGACGATAGCGTTGTCTAAACTTTTTAATTATCTCCCCAACGGTTAACTGAAAATCTTTTTTTGATAGGTTTTTTTTTATCGATAAGAATTTTTGGGCTGCGTTGATAATTTCTTCTTCACTAATATTTAACCCCCGATACGATCTTTTTCTTACCTCTTCAATTAAAAGATAAAAAACTCGACTAGAAAATAAAATATTATCGAGGGTAGGATTTTTTACATTAATTAAGCTTAAAAAATCAGTTAAAAAATTTTCGTTTTTCTCCTCAAAAAAACTTAAAAACTCATCCATTATTGCTTCTGGCATAAAAAACTCAGCTTTTTTCTTTTCTTTAAGAATTTTTATTATATTGGTTAGATTAATGATTACTTCTTTGGTGGTTTTTCCTAAGCTTAGATCGGAAGAAATATTAAAAAAAATATTGGTGTCTAAAACATATTTTTCCATATAACTAATCAGAAATTCTTACCGGCATAATAATATGAATAAAATTCTCCTTTTCTTCAACTTTAAAAACCACTGGAGCATCGGGTCGCAAAATTTCAACGCTTATTTTTTCTCCCAAAGCATGGTTTAAAAATTCTAATAAAAACTTTATATTAAACGCTACTTTTGTTTCTTCCCCTTTAACCTCAGTCTCTAAAAAAGCTTGATTATTTGTTGTTTTCTCTTCGGTTTTTGGTCGAAGATAAACCCCATCTTTTTTTACATCTAAAATAACAATATTGGAAAAATTACGACTAAAAACACTAATTAACTTAAGACTTTGAAAAAAACTTTCTTTTTCTACAATAAATTTTGTTTTTCCCTCCTGAGTGGGAATCACTTTTTCAAAAGGAGGATATTCTCCTTCAATTGTTCGGCTATAAAGTTCAATATCATTGATTTTAAAATAAATTGTTTTTTCATTTTTTGAATAAGAAAAAGTAACTTTTTCTTCTTTGGTTAATAAATTTAAAACCTCGCGTAAAAACAAGGAGGAAACTATAATATTGGGAAAATTAATTTCTTTTTTAATCTTTAATAGGGATAGTCGAAAACCATCGGTTCCCACCAATAAAAGCTTATCTTCTTCTGAAGAAAAATTAATCCCAGTCAAAATCGGTCGACTTTCATCAGAGGCGCAAGCAAATAAAACCATTGGTAAATTTTCTTCTAAAATTTTTGTTTTTATTTTTTGTTGGTTTTCCTCAATTTTTGGTGGAAGCGGAAAATCTTCTTTTGGAAAAAGAGGAAATTCTCCTTGATTTTTCTCTGCTTTAATAATTATTTTTTTATCCTCAAGAATTAATTGAACTTCAGGTCGTGTTAAATAAGAAAGAAAGTCGATTACATTTTTTGGTTCAATTACCAAGTCAAAACTTTTTTCATCAGAAACTTCCAAAACTGAATGAAAGTAAAAATTAAGATTAGTAGCGTAGAAATGAAGAAGTTTTTTTTCTTTTTTAAGATATACCCCAGAAAGCAATATATTAGAAGAAAGTCTTGATGCGGTAAACCGGGATGCTAGTTTTAGTTTTTTTAAAAAATCTTCTTTTCTTACAATCATTTTTTATTTTAAAATAGTAATAGTACTAAGATGTGTATAAGTGTATAAAAAAAACAAAAAAAAAGCAAGAGAAAGATAAAAATAAAACAAAAATTTGTTAAAACAAGGTGAATTTTATGTTGATAATTTGATATTTTGGATTAATTTATCAACTTCTTCTTTAATTAAGGGATTTTTTAGAATAAGTTGGCGTACTTTTTCTACTCCGTGAATAACGGTGGTATGATCTTTTCTTTTTAATAATCGGGCGATTTCTTCCTGCTTCATTTTTAAATACTCTCGTAGAATATACATTGTTACTTGTCTTGGAAAAACAAAATTGGAAAGACGACTATTACTTTTTAATTGATTAATTTTTATATTGTAGTAAGAGCAAACTGTTTTTAAAACATCGTCGATGGTAATTTTTTTTTGATTCTTTTGTTGTTGTGAGGAAAAATATTTTTTTACTACTTCAAGATCGATTTTTTCTTTTTTCTCTTTAATAAAAAGATTGGCGTATATGGTAAGAAGGGTTCCCTCAAGCGCTCGACAGTCAGTGATTTTTTCAGCGATAATTTTTGCTGCTTCAATATCTAAAAAAAATCCCTTTTCTTTTGCCTTGATTAAAAGAATCGCGGTTCGAAGTTCAAAGTCTGGCGGTTGAATATCAACGATTAACCCGCCAAGAAACCGGGAGCTCAGCCGATCTTCGAGTTTTTTTATTTCATTTGGTGGTCGATCTGAGGTTAAAATGATTTGCCCCCCCGAGGTTACCACACTATTAAATGTATGGAAAAACTCCTCCTGAACTCGTTCTTTTCCAGCAATAAACTGAACATCATCAATGATCAAAACATCTAAGCGTCGATATTTTCGACGAAAGTTTTGGGTGGTTTTTTCTCGAATTGATTCAATAAGTTCATTGATAAACAAATCTCCTTGGCAAAAAAGAACTTTTTTCTTGGGATCATTTTCCAAGATTTTTCTACCAACAGCCGAAGCTAAATGTGTTTTTCCCACTCCTACCCCTCCATAGATAAAAAGAGGATTGTAATTTTTTCCAGGATTAGTAACTACTGCTTGAGCTGCAGCAAAAGCAACTTGATTGGTGGAAGAAACGGCAAAATTTTCAAAACTATATTTAATTGATATTCCTGAAGCAGAAATTAATGTTTCTAGAGTTGGTTGATAAGAGAAAAGAGGGGGAGGTTTTTTTGTTTTTTTTTCAATTAGAACAAACCGAATCTTTAATCGTTTTTTAGTAATAAAAAAAAGTTTATTTTCTAGTTCTTTTATTTTTTTTTCAAGAAAGAAACGGACTCCATTATTTTCACAAGCAACCACCGCTTCTTTTTCCGAAAGTTCAATAAGTTTTGTTTGTTGAAGAACTGAAAAGGTTACCGAGGGGCCCTCTTTTTTACTATTTTTCTCTGGTTGATAATAAAGATTGATTAAATTTTGCCAAATTTCAGAAAGCATTTGTTTATAAAATGTGGATAACTTATCCACAAATAATAAACATTTTTTAAAAATCTGTCAAGAGGATTTTTGTAAAAAAGCAATAAAAAATTATTTTCTAAGAATCCTAACTACTTTTCCATGAACAACTTTTAAAGAAAGATTAGCTTGTTGAAGAATGTATAAAGCTAAAGTTGCCAACCATCGTAAAGATGAAGAAATAGGAGCATGAAGACCAACAATAATCTTATCATCGCTTAAGGGAAGTTTTATATTTTGATATTGGGGGAATTCAGTGGTTGAAACTGATTTTAGTCCTAGTTTTTGAATATCGGGTGGTAATTTAATGGTTTCTTGGCGTTTAATTATATGGGGGCGAACTTCTTTTTCTACTTCTTTCTCTTCAACTTCTTTAAACTCAACTAACTCTTTTCTTGCAAGAGGTTCAACTTCTTTATTTGGTACTGAAACTAAGTTTTTTTGTTGCCATTTTTTGATTAAATCATCAATTGGTGTATAGTTTTTTTGGGTCATATAATTTTTATTATAATCACTCAGCGATCCATTTTTACCACTATTTTGAAGGCGATCAATAATTGATTAAGATTTAAAAACGGGTTTTTTTTAAAAAAATGTTTGAAAACGATAAAAGGAAAACGATAAAAGAATATTTATAATAATATTTCTTTTTTTTTGTTATAGATTCTAGCTAAGATAAAAAATAAATCAGAAAGGCGGTTTAAGTATTGAATAATTACTTGATATTTTTTTTGCCATTTTTTTTGATAGAGAAAAAAAACTACCCACCTTTCTGTCCTTCGGCAAACGGTTCGCAAATAATGAAGAAAACAAACCCTCAGACTACCTGATGGTAAAATAAAACGATTTAATTTAGGAAGTTTTTTAGATAAAAAATCAATTTTTTGTTCAATTTTTTTAAGATGTTCTTTTAAGTCGTTTATCTTCTCTTTTTCTTTCATTTTTGCCTCAGATAAAATAGAGTTTACTTGATAAAGATTTTTTTGAATTTCATAAAAAAGATCGACTTCTTTCTCCTTTTTAAGAAAATTAACTACCAATCCCAAAAGGGATGATAGTTCATCGACTTGTCCTAAAGCCTCAATTTGTGGATCAAATTTTTTTAGTCTTTTTCCACTAAAAATTGATGTTTCTCCCAAATCACCGGTTTTGGTAGTAATCATCTAAAATTTAACATCTAATAACTAAACTTAACTGAGGAGGATTATCCTCAATGAGGATAATCCTCTTTGATTGAATCTTTACCCACACTCACTATACCCACAATTATAACATTTTTTACATCCTTCCTCATGAACAAAAGTCGCCTCTCCACAAGACGGACAGATATCAAACATTCTTTCCTCCTCATTTAAAACCATTGGTTGAATTAACGGCTGGGTAACATTCTCAACTAATTTGGGTTTTTCTTTTTCAACCCCACCATTAACCGAAAGTTTGTAGTGCATTGCCAACACTTTTGCTACCGCATCAGGTAGGCTTCTTATCTTTTCTTTACCAAAACCATAACTTCTTGCCCCGCCAATATCTTTTAATTGATTAATAATTTCTCGGATGCGGACCTCAACTGGAAGATGAGAAGAAAAACGCAAAGCGGTTGAGATTATTCGTCCCAAACCCTCAGCCATCGCATAAACATCAGTGCCAGCTTTACCAACGTTTATAAACACCTCTAATGGTTCAGGCGGATTACCGCCGTTGGTGTTGATGGTAATAAAGGCCACCCCTACCGGAGTATTAATTCGATAAGTTGAACCATGTACCACCATTGGCCGGGGTTTGATAATATAATTTGGGGCTTTTTTTTCTTCTTTTTTTTCTTCAGTTTTTCTTTCTAAAACCCCTTCTCTTGATCCCTCTCTAAAGTAGGTAATTCCCTTACAACCTAATTTGTAGGCTAAAGTATAAAGTTTTTTTACATCTTCAACTGTGTGGCTTTTTGGGGCGTTGACTGTTTTTGAGATTGAGGCATCGATATATTTTTGGATTGTTGCTTGAACGCAAACGTGATCTTCAGGGGTAAGTTCGTTGGCTGAAACAAACCATTCGGGTTTCTTTATTTTTCCTTCTTTTATATCCTTTTCGTGTTTTTTATACCACTGCTCATAAAGATGGTGACGAATAATATGGGTACCAAGTCGGTCTTTTCTTATAAACTCAAACTCAAACACCGGTTCTATTCCAGAGGTGGTATTAGCCATTAAAGAAGTTGAACCAGTTGGTGCCTGCATTAAAAGAAGCGAGTTTCTGATTCCATATTTTTTAATTTTTTCTTTAACCTGATTTGGCAGCTGTTTTATAAACCCACCTTTTAAATAAAGATCTTTGTCAAATTTAGGAAAAGCGCCTTTTTCTTTGGCAATTTCGGCCGACGTTTCATAAGCCACATCACGAATTATCCGATAAACCTTGTCGATAAACTTTAGTGATTCTTTTGAACCATATCTTAGATGAAGCTTAATCAATGCATCGCCTAAACCCATTGTCCCAAGACCTATCCGACGCTCTCCTTCAAGTTGGGTTTTTCTTATTCCCTCAAAGATATAAGGATCCATATCGACAATGTTGTCTTGAAAACGGACCGCAATTGTCACCAGTTTTTTTAAAGTTTTAAAATCAAAACGACCTTTTTTATCGATATCGTTCCCTTTAACTAAAGTGGAAAGGTTGATAGAGCCTAAATTACAAACGCCCCAAGGCGGTAATCCCTCCTCACCACAAGGATTAACACAGTTTATTCGATTCCAGTACCAATTATTATAAAGTTTATTATATCGTTCCATAAAAACGACTCCCGGCTCGGCCGAGCGCCAAGCGGCTTGGGCAATAAGATCCCAAATTTTTCTTGCTTTTACCGTTTTGTAGGTTTTAACTTTTTTACCCATTTTTTGCCACTCAGTAAGATCGCCGTTCCATTTTTCATCATACTCTAAATCATCTAAATCAGGAAAGACAAGTTGCCAGTCTTCATCTTTCTTAACTGCTTCCATAAATTTGTCAGAAACACAAACTGATAGATTGGCACCGTTTATTCTTAAGAGATCTTCTTTAACAGTAATAAACTCTTCAATATCAGGATGCCAATCCCAAAGCATAAGCATTAAAGCCCCACGTCTTGAACCACCTTGTTGGATAATATCCTTGGTGGCCACCGAAAAAAGTTCGGCCCAGTTAACTGGCCCAGAGGAAAACCCATTAACTTTTTTAACCCTAGCCCCTCTTGGTCTAAGTGAAGAAAGATTGATACCTACTCCCCCACCGCGCGCCATAATTTCAACCATTTGTTTTAGTGTTTCCAAAATTCCATCGCGCGAGTCTTTAGGTGAAGGAATAACAAAACAGTTGTAAAAGGTCACGGCAAAACCAGTGCCAGCCCCAGCCAAAATTCGACCGCCAGGTACATATTTAAAGTCTTTCATTGCCCAAAAAAACTCTTTTTCCCATTTTTTTTGATCTTCTTTTTTTTCAACTGAGGCAACGGCTTTAGCCACCCTTTTCCACATTTCTTCTGGTTTTTTCTCAACAGAATTTCCTTGTTTATCTTTTAAAGCGTAACGGTCTAAAAAAACTTTTTGAGAAACACCAGAAAGAGTCATAGAACAAAAATTTTAATTAATTTATAATAATTTTTTCAACTCATTTTCAAAGTCTTCAATATCAACAAAGCGCTTAAAAACCGCAGCAAAGCGAATATAGGCAACTTTATTGATTTTTTTTAAATTTTTTGCCACTAAATTGCCGATTGTTTTGCTTTCTACTTCGTTGTTTTCTTTTTGTTTTAACTCGTTTTCGACTAAAGAAATAATTTTCTCAATTTGCTCAGCAGAAACATCGGTTTTTTCACAAGCTTTGATTACTCCTTCTCTAAGTTTCTCCCGATTAAATCTTTCCCTTTTCCCATCACGTTTGATTACCAAAATTGGTAATTCTTCCATTCGCTCATAAGTAGTAAAACGCTTTTCACAAGAAAGACAACGACGTCGTCGTCGAATCACCGCTCCGTCTTCAGAGACACGGGTTTCAATCACCTCAGTTTCTTTGTGTTGACAAAATGGACAGTGCATATTTATTTAGTGCCAAATTAAAATTTAAAACACTATTAGTATGATTGCAAGAGGTCTAAATATTATCAAAATATATCAGTGCTTCAAAAATCGTACTTTTCTAAAAAAAATCTTTATTTTCCCAAAATTTTTTGAACAAAAAAGGGGTTTTTAAGTTGTTATAATCGTTATTAAAATGATGTTTTTAAAAGATCTTTTATTTCCCAAAATCTGCCTCGGTTGTTTATGGCTGGGTGCTTATATCTGCCCAAGTTGCCAAAAAAAATTAACTTACGTGGAAAAAGAAAGTTGTTTTTTTTGCAAAAAACCCTCCCCTTTTGGTTTAACTCATATTTCTTGCCAAAAAAAATATTATCCTGACGGAGTGATGGCGATTTTTTATTACAACCATCTTTTTAAAAAAATTATTAAAGCCACCAAGTATCAGTTTGCCACCGAAGTTTTAAAGGAGCTTTCCCAAATTGTTAATTCCCAAAGAATTGAAAAACTTTCTTTTTTGGCTGATCTTAAAAACGCTGTTTTTCAAGCTATTCCCCTTCATCCAAAAAAAGAAAAGCAACGAGGTTTTAATCAGGCAAAAATTTTAATTTCCTTTTTTCAAAAGTTTTTACCTTTTACCGAAGTTGATTATCTGATAAGACAAAAAGAAACCAGGTCACAAGCTGAAATTAAAGACACAAAAAAACGTTATCTTAATATCAAGGGCGCTTTTTCAATTAATCCACACGGTGGCTTTAAGAAAGAGAAAATAGTGGTTCTTGTTGATGATGTGGTTACCTCCGGGATGACGATTTTGGAGGCAACAAAAACGCTTAAAAAAGCTGGTGTTAACAAGGTGTTTGTTTTGGCTTTATCTAAAGCCTAAATTCCAATCTTCTTACCAAATAATCAGCATTCCCTCTTTAACAAAACCCCACGATTGCGTGGTTTTTTTAAATATCAAATAAACCTCTTGCCTTTGTGATAATTTAAGTTAAATAATTAAATAAACAAATAACGAATAACGTTTAAAGAGTAAAACAATAAGGTGTTTGAGTGTTAAATTTGGCAAAACAAAACAAATAAGATATGATAAAAAAGATGCCTCAACCAGTAATTTATCGCAATTTATCGGTTGAAAGACTTAAAGACATAGCTTTAGCTAAAAAAGAAGTTTTGTTTTCAAAATACCAAAATATCGTTCTTTATACCGGCAAACACACTGGTCTTTCTCCGAATGATAAGTTTATTGTTCAGACAAAAAGGTTGTTTCCTTGATTGACTGGGGAAAAATTAATCAACCTCTTTCCCCTTCTTTTTTTGACCGTCTCTATCAAAAGACGAAAGAGTTTTTCGACAACCAAAAGGAATATTTTATTGTTGATTGTTTAGCTTGTGCGTTGCCAAAATATGCTTTAAAATTAAGGGTTTATTGCGAATATGCTTACCAAGCCCTTTTTGTTCATCATCTTTTGCGAAAACCAAAAAAAGAAGATCTTAAAAATTTTAAACCTGATTTAACTTTGTATGTGGCGCCTTCGGTTTTTGCTGATTGTGCTTTAGATGGGACCAATTCCGAAACGTTTATTGTTTTAAATCTTGACAAAAAATCGTTTTAATTGGTGCCACTAAATATTTAGGAGAAATAAAAAAAGCGGTTTTTACCTATCTAAATTATTTTTTACCGCAAAAAGGGGTTTTACCAATGCATTGTGCCGCCAATGTTGATAAAAAAGGAAAAAACACCGCTTTATTTTTTGGGCTTTCTGGCAATGGAAAAACTACTCTTTCTTCTGATCCCAATCGTCGTCTTGTCGGTGATGATGAGCATGGTTGGAGCGAAGAAGGCGTATTTAATTTTGAGGGCGGATGTTATGCAAAATGTATTCGATTAAAAAAAGAGTCTGAACCCCAAATTTGGGAGGTAGTTCATCAAAAAGAAACCATTTTAGAAAATGTGGTTTTGAAAGATGATTTTGATTTTGATTTTGATTTTGAAAGTGATAAATACACTGAAAATACAAGAGCCGCTTATCTCTTAAAATTTATTAAAAACGCTTTATTAAAAGGGGTGGCGCCTCATCCTAAATATATAATTTTTTTAACCGCTGATGCTTTTGGAGTTTTACCACCAGTGGCTAAACTTAATCTTAATCAAGCTCTTTATTATTTTCTTTCTGGTTATACATCAAAGTTGGCGGGCACAGAATGTGGTGTTATTGAACCAAAACCTACTTTCTCCGCTTTTTTTGGTGCTCCATTTATGCCTTTAAAGCCTAAGGTTTATCTAAATCTTTTTGAGACTTATTTAAAAAAATATCAGACAAAAGTTTATTTAGTCAATACCGGCTGGGTGGGTGGCCCTTATGGTGTTGGTCATCGAATTGCTATTTTTGACACAAGAAATATTGTCAAAGCAATTCTTGAGGGAAAACTTGATAAAAATACCTGTTTTTATTATCCAATTTTTAATCTTCATATTCCAAAAAAAGTCCCTGGTGTTAACCCTAATCTTTTAGATCCATCGTTTTCTTGGACTAATAAAAAATACTACCAAAAAGAAGCAAAAAAATTGGCCTCGCTTTTTGTTGAGAATATGAGAGGGTATTCAGATGTTCCCAAAGCAGTTATTAGTTGTGGTCCTAAAATTTAATCTATGAAAATCGCCAATCGGGTTCAACAAATTACCCCATCAGCTACCTTATCAATTACCGCCAAAGCCAAAGAGATGAAAAAACAAGGAATTGATGTTGTTTCCTTTGCTGCTGGCGAACCAGATTTTGATACCCCAAAACCAATTAAGGAATAAGCTAAAAAAGCTATTGATGAAGGATTTACTAAATACACCCCAACCTTAGGCATTGTCGAACTTAAAGAAGCAATTTGTAAAAAACTTTTTGAAGATAATCATTTAGAATATACTCCCAAAGAGATTTTGGTTTCTTGTGGTGCCAAACAAGCGCTTTTTAATATTATTATGACTTTGGTTGATAAGGATGTGAGGTGATTATTCCTGTTCCCTATCGGGTTTCCTATGTTGAGATGGTAAAGCTAGCTCAAGGAAACCCGGTTTTTTTAAAAACTAAAGATTTTATTATCGATCCTGATTTATTAGAAAAAACCATTACTAAAAAGACTAAACTTTTGATTTTAAACTCTCCCAACAATCCAACAGGGGCTGTTTATGGTGGAAAAGTTTTGGAGCAAATTGCCAAAATCTGTGTTAGACATAATCTTTTTGTCATCTCCGATGAAATTTATGAAAAATTAATTTATGAGAAAAAGCATATAAGCATTGCTTCGTTGGGTCAAAAAATAAAAAACTTAACGGTGGTAATCAATGGTGTTTCCAAAACTTATGCAATGACCAGTTGGCAGATTGGTTATGCAGCGGGTTCGGAGGAAATAATTAAAGCAGCAACCAAACTTCAAGATCACACCACTTCCAATCCTTCATCAGTTAGCCAAAAGGCGGCTTTAGCTGCTTTGACCGGTGAGCAAACCGAGATAAAAAAGATGGTTGATGAATATAAAAAAAGGCGTAATTTTATGATAAACGTCCTTTCTCGTATCAAAAACATCTATCCTTTTTATCCTCAGGGTGCTTTTTATGTTTTTGTCAATGTAGAAAAACTTTATCAAAAAGGAATAAAAAACTCGGTTGATTTTTGCCAAAAACTTCTTGATGAGGCTTATGTTGCTGTTATTCCTGGTGAGGTCTTTGGTGATGATCGTTATATTCGTTTGAGTTTTGCCACCGATATGTTAAATCTCAAAAAAGGTTTGGTAAGACTAAAAAATTTTTGTGAAGGGATTTCAACTGTATAAATCTATTTAATCGTATCGCCTGCTTATTAGTCACTTCTCTATTGTTATTTAAACAATGTTTATTGGAGAACCGTTTAAAAATCCTTTAATGTTTTTAATGGTTGTTTCCAAAATTCGAAACAATGCCTCCTTGGTATTAAAAGCATTGTGGGGGGTAATAATCACATTTGGTTGATTGATTAAAATATGATTTAAAATTAAAGTTCTTAAATCAGTTGTTTTTTGATAAAATTCAGTTAAAATCTCAATCTCCTCCATCAGCTCTTTTTCCCCCTCCAAAACATCCAAAGCTACACCGGCCAAAACCCCTTTTTTTAATCCGTAAACCAAAGCCTCAGTTTCTACCAACCCACCCCTTGCGGTATTGATAAGAAAAGCCCCCTTTTTAATTTTTTCGATATTGTCTTTGTTGATAATGTGTTTTGTTTCTTGGGTTAACGGTAAATGAAGCGAGATGATGTCGGATGAAGATAAAACCCCATCTAAAGACCGATAAGAAAAACCCAAACTTTTAGCTAAAGACTCATCTTTTCTTCGAGTATAAACCAAAACCTTCATTCCAAATCCTTGGGCAATTTTTACCACTTCTTTACCAATTTTTCCCAATCCTAAAATCCCCAATGTTTTTCCAAAAAGATCCACTCCTCTTATTTTTTCATGATTAAAATCAAAGTTTTTTACCTGATTGATTGATTGATAAATTTTTCGGGTTAAGGTTAAAATTAAGGCAAAGGTGTGTTCGGCCACAGTTCGTGAGCCATATTCTGGGACGTTGCAGACAGTTATATTTTTTTGACGACAAAAATTAATATCAATGTGATCAAAACCGGTTGAGCGGGTGGCAATTAGTTTTAAATTGGGAAGTTTTTCAAGCACTGTTTTTGAAAAATTGGAGTAGATAAAACAAGAAGCAATTTCAACATTTAAAAACTCACCAACATTTTCTTCGTTTAATGGTTTTTCAACCAAAATCGCCTCTGGAAAATTTTTGCTTAATTCTTCTTTTTCCCAAGAAGCAACCTCAAAAAAAACAATTTTTGCCATAAAGATATTATAATAAAAGTACCATGAAGATTGTTGATAAGAAAATTAGTCTTTTTGAATTGAAACAAATGGCCAAGAGAATGTATGGCGATTTGGTAAAGGCGGTGGTGGATATTGAAAAAGAAATTATGGTTGTTGATGGCGAGATGTACGCCGACGAAGAATGGCTTCTTTTAGAAAAAGGCTCAAAACAAGAGAGTCTTTGGGGGATAAATCTTTATCCTGATCTTTTTGAAGAAAGTTTTATTGAGTTTGACTCAGTGATTAATCTTCGACCAAGATTGAATAATTTTTCTAGTTTTATCGAAGATGAAAAAATAAGAAAAAAAATCGTTGAAATTGTTAATAAATTAGTGGCAAAATGAGTTTTTTTAGGTGCGATTTTTTAAAAAGATGGTTTCTTTTATCTTCGGTTGAGCAAATGGCCAATATTGGTGCCGAAGTGGGAAGAGCAATAGGTTGGAAAAAAAGGGAAAGATAAATTTAAGCCAAAATCTTTGTTTAGAGCTTTGGACTTAATGATGTTTCAGTTTGCGATAAAAAAAACAAAAAAAACTTAAAGAGTTTTTGCGAACGAGAGAAATTTTAGTCGATTATTTTTTTGGAAAAAACATTTATCAAACTAAAGAAGAACAGCTTGAAAAATATTTCTACTACTTTAATCTCGCTTCTGCTAATAAATGATAAAATTTAATTTATGAAACGTATTTTTATAATTATTTTTGTCTTATCTTTGTTTTTAAATTTAACCAAAAAAATCAAAAGTCAAAGCATAGATGAGCAGATTAATCAAGTTCAGAATGAAATAAACAGTCTTAATCAACAGTTAAAGGATAAAAGAATAAACCTTGAAAAAATAAAAGAGCAGACTTCATCAATTAAACAAAGAGTAAAAGTTATTGGTGATGAGATTATTAAAAAGGAGTCTGAAGTTAAAAAAGGAGAGATGGCTTTAACTTATCAAAAAAATCTTTTAAATGAAAGAGCGCGTTCTCATTACAAAAATCTTTCCAAAAGCTCTTTTTCATTAATTAACCTTTTGGTTGGAAACAACCTTTCTTCATCTTTGGAGAATTTTTTTTACCAAAAATCGGTTATTTATGAAGACAAAAACGCAATAATTAGAATTGTTTTATATATCAAAAATCTTGAAGAGAAAAAGAAAAGTTTAGAGGCAGAAAAACAGCAGATGTTGGCCATAAATCAACAGTTGGATGCCCTTTCTCAGAGATTAGGCGAAGAAATTAGTCAAATAAAGACAAAGATTGCTCAGTTAACCGCCAAACAACAGGAGCTTATTGCCAAAAAATTTGCTGAAAATCCTATTCCAAGAAGCGCTGAAACATCGCTTGGAGGTTGCCTGCCTGATTATGATTTTATAAACAATACAGTAATAAAAGATCCCGGATTTTCACCAAAATTTGGTTTTTTTAGTTTGGGAGTAGCCAATAAGGTTGGATTAAATCAATTTGGCGCCTATGGTAGAGCAAAAAATGGACAAAATTTTAAACAAATTTTGGAAGCTTATTACAACAATATTCGTTATGAGTGTCGGAATTTTCCTAATAATAAGATAAAAGTAAAAGACACGGGCGAAGTAAATATAAAAGATTATTTAAAACTTTTAGCCGAGATGCCAATGTCTTGGAATCAAAGGGAAGCTTATAAAGCACAAATTGTGGCTGCTGCTTCTTATGCTTATTCTTATACCGATGAAGGAAAAAGAGAAATTTGTTACGATCAAAACTGTCAGGTTTTTTTGAGATGTTTATATTTGGAAGGAAAATATAAATGCGGAGACCAAAACGAATCAGTAAAAGATTGGCGCACTCTCCCTGAAAGACAAACTTGGTACTCAACAGTTGATGAAGTGAACCAAGAATGCGGCGATGGAGTTTTGGTGATGGTTTCAAACGATACTAATCAGGTGATTACCGCTTGGTATTCATCTACTCATGGTGGAGTAATTCTTCGTTCAGGAGAAATTGGTTGGAGCGATAAACCCTGGACAAAACATGCTTTTGATAGTGATGAGTCAATTAATAATCTTCAAGATCTTTTGTTGAAAGCTTATGACTCGCCTTTTAAAATAGATGCATCAAATATTAGAAGTTCTCCTTGGTTTTATTGTAACTGGGGTAGTCGACCGGAGTATGGAGGAAGTGCTTGGTTAACTCAAAGTGAGGTTTTAGAGATCGTTAACGCTTACATTCTTTTTAAACTTGATCCCTCAACTTTTCCCCATCTTTCTCAACTTGATAAAAACATTCCCGATACTTGGGATGATAATCGAGTAAGACAAGAAATAAAAAATAGAGGTGAAAATTATTTTTCAAGAATTGATTTTATCCAAACGATTTGGGATGGAACAGGAATTAGTAGGACAATTATTGTAAGAGGAGACATTGGAGAAAAACAGTTTAATGCGCAAGAATTTAAAGACATTTTTAATTTAAGAGCAAGAGGAAATTTGATTATTGTTCCCTCATGTTTAATTACTCACAGTAATCAAGTTGGAGTTTGCAAAAACTATGCGCTTTATGATGTTGTTATTAAATAATTTAAAAATTTATCTTTATTATCCTCCCGGACAAATACTTTCACAAGGAACTCCATCATGATCCCCATCTCTTACTGAACAACCACAGGTATTTAATTGAAAATAAGCCTCTTCAAAAGATACTATTTGAGAACAAGTTTTACTACAATTACAAACAAAACTACCTGATGATTTATTAATAGTTGATGAATTAGTTTGGTTTTGAATTGAGGCTTTTTTAACCATCCCTTTTTGACCGTCGCGGTCGGGGGGAAAAGTGAAATAAATGGTCATCAAAATTTTAGGGTCCAGGCTGGTGGAGGATGTTAGAACTTTTTATGCGTATGTTTAATACCCTACTGCTTACTCCATTATATTTTTGTTAAAAAAGTTTGAAACTTTTTTAACAAAATTGGTAAATATTTTTTTAAATATGTTTTATAATTTAGCTTTATTTTAACGTAAAATTATATTTTTATATTTTTTTATGGAAAAAAAAGAACGATTATCTATTCCGACACCTAAAATAATTCTTCCAGGAGAATATGGTTATTCATTGGATGAAATTACTCCTATAGGCACTTTTGCTGTAGGAGCAAAAAATGGTTGTCGAGGATATTTAATATATGATCCCAATAAAAAAATAGCAGGATTAGCCCATGTAGATATGGCAGATTTAGACCTTTCTATAATTGAAGAAATGATTAGTTATTTATTATCATTACAAGCTTCATCTTTAATAATTGGCACTACTCCTAATTCTAGCTTAGAATTACAAGGATTTAATCTACCGATAATTGAATTACCAACACCTGAATTTATTTATTATCCGCATTCAAATGAAATTAACGGTTTGGTTCCTCATGAATTAAAGAATATACTCCACCAAAGATTGCCTCAATTAAAGGAAAGATTAAGAAAAATCAGAAAAGGAAAACTTCATTATTTAATAAGAGTTTAATTTTACCCCACCCCTGATTCCATTATTTTTTAAAAAATTATCGACAATAATTATCTAATAAATTTCTCCAACTATTAGTATAGTTGCTTGCCACATCATAACAAAGTTTATTATTAAAATTTGCATCATTACGACATTTATCAAGACATTCTGAGTTATTAGAACAGTTATAAACACACATACTTAATAATTCACTGTTTCTTTTTAAACATTCTTCTAATTTTTTACTTGATTCTATTAATAAATTTGAAGCAGTAATTATTTGATCTTTAATTGATGGATCACAATAAAAAGTTAATCCATTATGAGGCATTACTATTGGAATTTTATTATTGCTTTGACTTTTTTCACCATAAGCATTTTGCGATTTTATACACTCGTCAAGTGTTTTTACTGGAATATAATTACCCCCAACTTCGCAGCAATAACTATACGAAAGACATTCGCTTCTTCTTATTTTCATAGGGCCACATTTCGTACCTATTGTACAATCTATAATTGGATCATCATTTGTTTGAGAATAATTATAATTTTGTTGATTATTAGCTGAAGAACTATTTAATATAGGTTTTGGTAATAAATTTAAGTAATAGTTTTTATCTTTATCCCCATAAACCTCATTAAATTTATCTATAGTCTGTTGATCCAATTCACCAGTTTGAGGTAGATTATATTTTTGTTGGAAATTAATAACTGCTTGCTTTGTTAAATCTCCATAATAACCAGAAATAATACCTGAGGGATATATTGATTTATCAGTAGATAATACAGCCTGAAGTAGTTTTACCTCTTCTCCAGATGAACCTAATTTTAAAGGAGAAGAAATCAAGGTATTTTTTGAGGCTTCGGTTGGCTTAACTATTTCTTTGTTTTTGTTTAAAACTATAAATGGAGCAATTATTAACCCTACACCAAAAATAACAAAGACAATAAAAGATAAAGAAGAAAATATGCTTGCTTTTATTCTTGGATATTCTTCATGAAAAAGTTTTTCCAAAGAAAGAATGAAAATAATAAAACTTATTACTCCACCACCAACAGCTTGAAGTAAAAAAACAGTTTCAATTAAAGTTAAACCTTCACCATCTTTCTTTAAAAAAAGAATTAAATCAAATAAAAAAATAAACGCAAGCCAAGAAAAAAAGGAGATGATAATTTTTTTGTTTTTTAAGATACTTAACATAATTTAACAAATTTCTATTATCTCCATAGCCATCCAGGTTTTAAAGTAAAAGGATTGTAATTTCCTTTATATGACCAGTTATTAAAGCGAAAACTATCGGGATTAGAGCGAAAATGGGGCATAACATAAGTACCAGTGCTTTTTCTAAAATATCCTCTTACTCTAACATAGGCATAAGTTGATTTTGCTGATAAAAATAAAACTGTAGCTAAAATTAAAGCGATCAAAAATTTTTTCATTTTTTCTCACCTCTTTTCTTATTTAATTGTACCAACTTTTTAACTTCCTTTGGTAACTTCAAAAATTTATGATTTAACCTAAAATCAAAATATTTAGCCATAAATCTGACTCGTTCTTTGGATAATCCCATAATTTTGCCTATTTCTCTTAGTTTTTTACCTTCTTTTCTTAATTTCCACGCTTGATAGTATTTTTTAAGATTTTTTGGCATTTCAAAAAAGCCCATCTTGAATTTTTATTAATTCTTTATTTTCAGCCCTTTTAAAAGGGTTAACAACTGTTGTAGGAAGTTTTATATTTTGACCCTGAAACCAATTCTTTATGGACAAAATTTGTATACGAGGAAAGGGTATTCCAAAAGAATTCTTATAAAAACCTGCTAAATTTGCTTCTTTAACCATTTCTTTTGATGGCTCATAAAGAGTAATGAAAACTCCCAAAGGAGAATTTTCTCTTTCCATATCTCCTTTTAACTTAGCTATATCTCCTCTTCCTGTTGATCCGCCTTTCACTTGAACTATAATTTTTTTCAATTTATTTGTATTATTTTCTATTTCTTCAAATAAAATAATTCCATCAATTCCTTTATCTGCTCCTTTTTTTGTCTTCCCAGCAGGTGGATTAGCTCCAACTAAAGAAATAGCCCAATCTTGAAATGCGAATTTATCTTTATTTGCTAATTTACAGGCCGACTCAAAATCTTTTGGAATTCCATCTATATCAATTTTAATCGTTGGATAATGCTCTAATAACCTTTTTTTAATAACATTAATAGCTAACATACTTATATCAATTCCTATCCATCTACGTTTTAGTCTTTCAGCAACGGAAACAGTTGTTCCACAACCACAAAAAGGATCTAACACCCAATCATTTTCTTTAGACGATGTTTTAATTATTCTTTCCAATAAAGATTCAGGTTTTTGTGTTGGGTAACCTAACCATTCTTTTTTATAGCTTGTAAGTTTTGGTAAATCATCCCACCAATCATTTACTGGAGTTCCTTCTTTTCTTAATTTTTTCCCTCCACTTGATAAACTATGTCTGGGTTCAAATTTTTTTGTCCAATCACCATAAGGTCGATATTCATGTTGAAAAAAATAATCATCACTTTTTGTATATCTAAAAATAACGTCGTGTTTTCTTGGAAAATCTTTTTTGGGAATTCCACCACCAGCATAACACCAAATAATTTCATTTCTGTAATTTTTTTTGCCAAATATAACATCTAATATTATCTTTAAATAATGACTAGCTGTAGGATCGCAGTGTAAATAAATCGTGCCTGTTTTTTTAAGCACTCTATAAAGAGGAATTATTCTTGCAGTCATATTTACTAAGTAAGCCATCATTTGATTTTGGCCCACAAACTCTGAAAGACTTTGAATAAGAATAGCTATTTCAGGATTTGTATTGTTTTTTAAAGCATTAAATAAATCTAAAGTTGATTGTGTCCATTCCCATGTATCTTCAAAAGCTCTTATTTGAGCCGAACTTACTATTCCTTTTTCTTCAAAAAGAATATTATAGTCTCTATTCGAATTAAAAGGTGGATCAAGATATATAAGATCAAAAAAATCGTCAGGAAAAAACTTTTCGATGATTTCTAAATTATCACCAAAGTATAAGGTTCGATTTTTCATTTTGTAGCGGGTTTTTTAATTTGTTATGGGAAAAACAAAAGCTCCCCGTCAGCCCGGCTTTCCCTTTCGGGATCGCCCATAAGCCTTTCGGCTTATGACCCGCTACAGGTTTGCTGAACGAGGAGCCCTCGTTCCTGTAGCGGGTTTTTTCTGCCATGCTCCACTTTCGTGGAGTTTAGGCAGTTAATTCAATTTAAGTTAATATAATCTAAATTAAATCAATTAAGCTCAAGTTAAATTAACTTAAGCTAATCTAATGCTATAATTATAGCATAAAAATTAGATGAAGATTTTATGAAGAAAAATGAGGAAAAAATAATTAATAAAAATTTTGAAAACGTTGTTAAAATTGATTTTTCACCTGAGGCTAAAAAGCATGGAGTAGATGAAAATGATTATATATTAGCAGAACTATTTTCATTTTTAAAAAGCTTTTATGATTTTCTTGAAAAAACAAGAAAAAAAATCGGCATCAATCAACCGATAAACTATTCTAACCAAAGTTTAGAGGAAATTTTAAAAAATCTAGAAGAAAATCAAAAAAAAGATCTTTACTATGAAGTTTTATTTTTTTTAAAAAAATATCGACTTCCTAAAAAATGGGAAAATTCACTAATATATGCTGTATTAACTCATACCTTAATAGTACCCCCTAAAGAAGAAGAAGAAGAAATTAAATTATATCTACCCAACTTTATTTATAATTTATTTTTTTTTGAAAATAAAAAAGGAATAGATGAACTAACACAAAAACTGAGGCATGAATTAGTAAAAACAGAAATAAGAAGAGATCTTCTTTCTCACCCCGCTATTTTTTTTAAAAGAGAAATCTCGCTTAGAGAATTAATTAAATGGTTAAGAAAAAATTGGAAATATTTAAAAGTTTATTTTTCACTACTCCCAAAAAAAATATCTTTTAAAATTCATAGAAATAATATTTTTAATGCACAGTTGGTTTGGATTCTTCGTGAAGAAGGTTTAAGATGGTGTGAAATTGAAAAATTAATTAATGATCAAAAAAAATTTCCTGATATAGCTAAATTTAGATTTTCTCAAATTGAAATTAGAAAGCTTTATTACAAATACATTAAGCTTCTTAAAAAAATAGAACAATCTTCATTTAAGGAATAATTTAACCACTTTCCGATATCACTAAATGGTTAGATTACTTAGTCTTTCTTGATTATTATGGTTCCATATGCAAAAACAAATTTACGAAACTTCCGACTTCGGTGTTTGTGTCGTCCTTTATACTTTAGGCTTTAAACTTACTTCAATTGATCGCTCTAACCCTAACAGACTTGTTTTTGAATTTGAAATTGAACCAGACCTGACAAAAGTCGTTGAGTCTTATTTTAGAGGAGAATTAAGACTTGATCCACGTTTGATTTTGTTAAATAGCCGTTTAATTAAGAGTTTAATCAAGGAAAAATATTAGTTTATGTTGTCAAATCAAGCTGTATTTGAATTTCAACAAATCTACAAAAAAAATTTTGGTGAAGATTTACCAGAAAATATAGCCCGGGAAAAAGCTATGAAGTTTTTAGAGTTTTTTAATATTGTTTTCAAGCCATTACCAGTTAAAGAAAAATTAAATGAAAAAAACAGAGCTTAAAAAACAAATTGATTATCTTAAAAATCTTATCAATGCTAAATGTTTAGAATGCTGTTGCTATCAACCAGAAGAAGTTGTTTTATGCGAAATCAAAGATTGTCCTTTATGGAGTGAAAGACCAAAAGATAAAAAGGGTCTTTATTCTTTATCAAAAAGACTTAAACGGAAAAAAATTAAAAATTTTCAAGGCTAAAAGTTATTAAATTTTTATAAGTTTTTAATGAAAATTACTATGAAAGACGAAACAAATTTCAAATCACTTACACCCGATGATGTTAAAAAAGTACTTGGTTTAACAATCAAATATGATGAAGAAAATAAACTTATTACTTTTTTATGTATGTTATCAGCATACACCGAGGATTCCCAGTTTAATATCTCCTTCAATGCCCCATCATCATCAGGAAAAAGCTATATTCCAACAGAAATTGCTCAGTTTTTTCCAAGGGAAGATATAATGGAGGTTGGTTATTGTTCTCCAACGGCTTTTTTTCACGATAAAGCTGAAAAATATATTAAAGAAAGAAACGAGCTTGTAATTAATCTATCAAAGAAAATCATCATTTTCCTTGACCAGCCCCATACATTGCTTTTGGAGCATTTAAGACCCCTTCTTTCTCATGATAAGAAGGAGATAAGGATAAAAATTACCGACAAACAGCAAAAAGCCGGCTTAAAGACCAAAAATGTTTTGCTTATTGGTTTTCCTTCGGTTGTTTTTTGTACAGCTGGTTTAAGGGTGGATGAACAGGAATCAACAAGATTTATTATTCTATCACCTGAAATAACTCAGGAAAAAATAACAAGCGGTATTCTTGAGAAAATAAAAAAATTTACCAATAAGGAGGAATATTATCTTAATCTTGAATTAAATGAAGAAAGAGAAAATCTTAAAAGAAGAATTTTAGCAATAAAAGAAGCCAACATCTCAGATGTGATCATAACCAATCCCAAAAAGATAGAAGAGGAATTTTTTAAAAGAACTAAAATTTTAAAACCACGCCATCAAAGGGACATAGGAAGATTAATTTCCCTAATAAAAGCCTTTGCTCTTTTAAATTTCTGGTTTAGAGAACGAAAAGAATCACAGATTATCGCCAAAGATGAAGATATTGATAATGCCTTTTTGTTATGGGATAAGATATCAGAAAGCCAGGAACTTAATATCCCACCTTATATTTATAACCTTTATAAAGAGATAATTTTAAAATCGTTTAAAGAAAAAAATAATGGAAACAACTCGGGGGTAACTGGGTTAACTAAAAAAGAAATCCTTGAATATCATTATCAAGTTTACGGAAGAGTTCTACCTGACTTTCAATTAAGAAAAGAAATAATCCCTGCTTTAGAGATAGCTGGATTAATTTATCAAGAACCAGACCCAAGCGATAAAAGACGGATGCTTATTTACCCTACCACTCAATCCACAATTTCAATTTCTTCTGAAACCAAAGAAAATAGTGGAATTGACGGTGGGGTAGAATTTAGTACTTTTTCTGAAAATCAGAAGATGGATGAAAATATAGACCCTGATGAAATACCATTTTAATTTAAAAATTAATAACAATCGTTAATCTTTTCGGAACATCCTATGTTTAAAGCATTTTTTAACAAAAAACCATTAGTTGAAGAGTGTCAGGCTTTAAGAGTATCAAATTCGATTAGATCAATATATTTACAGGTAAAAGATAATTATAAAAAGCAATATGGTAAAGATGTTGATTTTAAAGATGAAAGTTCTATCAGAAAGTTTATTGATTTAGTTAAAAATACAATTGGTGTAAACTTTACCCAAGAAACAAATAACGAAGTATATCAATCAAAACCAAACCCTATAAACCTAACTTATACCAAATCCAACTTAGGAAAAGGCTTTATCTTTTGGTTTATATGCAATGGATGTGGTAGAAAGGTTAGATTTTTATACTTTACTCCCTACTCTGAAGAACTTTTATGTAGAACCTGTCATCGATTAACTTATAGAAAGCAAAATTTAAAGAAAGATAAATTAATAAAGGAGTTAATAAAAAATCCAGAAAAAATGGTACATTATGTAAATTACGGAAATATAAAACAACTTTTGGCTGTAATACAAGCAACAGAAATAATAAGAAAGGCTAAATTAGAAGCTCAAAAAATATTTGACAAAATAAGAGAAAATAGTGTTAAAATTTAATTAGGCCTCAGAATTAAACGGTGGAGTTTTTTAATGCCCTCGTTGGACAGAACTTCACCGTTCTGAGGCCACCAGCGGGGGCATTAAATTTATATGTATTTACCAGCTAATGTAAAAAACTTAAAATTTGATGTTTATCTTCGTCGTTCTTCTGATGATAATGATCATCAAGTTGCTTCAATTGATCAGCAGAAAAACTTTATTTTAAAGCTAATTGAAGAGGAGGGTTTAAAGGTAGATCAGATATTTGAAGAATCAATGTCAGCCAAACAGCCCGGCAGACCAATTTTTAATCAGTTAATAAAAAAAATAGAAGAGGGAATAACCGAGGGTATTATTTGCTGGGATCTTTCAAGATTAGCAAGAAATCCAATTGATGCCGGGAATTTAAGTTGGTTATTGCAGCAGGAAAAGATAAAAGCGATTATTACTTCTTTTAGAGTTTATTTACCTGAAGACAACGTTTTACTTTTAAATATAGAATTCGGTCAGGCCAATCAATTTGTTAGAGATTTATCAAGATTAATTAAACGAGGTATTTATGATAAAGCGGAAAAAGGTTGGATGCCGGGAGTTGCTCCAGAAGGTTATTTAAACGATAATTCTCACGGAAAAGGAAAAAGCATTATTGTTCCTGATCCTAAAAGATTTCCTCTTATAAGAAAAATGTGGGATTTATTATTAACAGGAATTTATACTGTTACTCAAATTCTTAAAATAGCTAATGAAGAATGGGGCTATCGAACAAAAAAAGGAGAAAAATTATCAAGATCAGGGCTTTACCATATATTTACCAATCCTTTTTATTATGGAGAGTTTATTTATGGTGGAAAATGGTACAAAGGAAGCCATAAACCAATGATAATGGTAGAAGAATATGATAAAGCACAGGCAATATTGGGAAAAAAAGGCAAACAACGACCAAAAAAAAGAGAGTTTGCTTTTACCGGCTTAATACGTTGTGGAGAGTGTGGAGCGATGATTACCGCAGAGGAAAAAATTAATCGCTATGGATATCGTTATACTTATTATCACTGTACTAAAAGAAAAAATCCTAATTGTTCACAGCGATCAATTGAGGCTAAAAAACTTGAAGAACAGATAGAGGAGATATTATCAAAGATAGAAATTCCTGAAGATTTTAAAGACTGGGCAATAAAATATTTGAACGAACTTCATGATAAAGAAGAAATAGATCAAACAAACATTGCTAAAAGCTTAGATGAAGCTTATAACTCCTGTGTTAAAAAAATTAATAATCTAGTTAAACTAAAGATTTCTCCTTCTAATTCTGATGGCTCTTTATTATCCGATGAGGAATTTGAAAAATTAATGAAGCCATTACAGGAAGAAAAGAGGCGGTTAGAAGAAAAAAGAAAAAATTTAAGTCAAAGAATCGATAAATGGGTAAAGCTTTCAGAAGAAACCTTTAACTTTGCCTGTTATGCTCGTTACTGGTTTAAAAACGGGACGCTTGAAGATAAAAGAAAAATTTTACAAACAATAGGTTCGAACCTTTTACTTAAAGATAAAAAATTGCTTATTGACCTGCCAAAACCATATAAGTTAATTGAAGAACAAAAAAACGAGGTTAATAAAACTTTAAAAATGTTAGAACCTCAAGAAAAGATTGATATAAAAACTCAAACCTATCAATTATATGCTTCAAATCCACGTCTGTCCAGGGGGGAGGATTCGAACCTCCGCAGGCGTTAAGCCGACGGTTTTACAGACCGTTCCGATTGTCCACTCCGGCACCCCTGGTTAATTATTTTTAATAAAATTATAACAAATTATGATAAAAATAAATTGAAAAAGAAGGTTTTTTTCTTTATAATTTTTATCATGACAAAAAAAGAACAAGTCTACAAATTTGAAATTTCTCATCGAACAATTATTTTTACTGTTGTTTTTCTTTTATTTTTAAAATTTTTATGGGTGATTCGTGATCTTTTATTTTCTTTGTTTATTGCTTTTATCTTAACTTCGGCTCTTCGACCTTTTTTAAATCGATTAACAGGATTAAAAATGCCTCGAGTTTTAGCTGCCTTTTTGGTTTATTTTTCTTTTTTAAGCATTGTAGTTAGCCTTTTATCAATTGTTTTTCCTCCATTAATTAAAGAAACCATTCAATTATCACGCCAATTACCCTTTATTTTTCAAAGTTTTATCCCCTCATCCTCTTTTTTATTTAATTGGGAATCACTTTTTCAGTATCTACCAACTGCTACTAACCAAGTTTTTAACTTGATTTCAAATCTTTTTTCTAATACTGTCTGGTTTGTTTCAACTTTGTTTTTTAGCTTTTATTTTTTAGTAGAAGAAGATGCAATTAAAAAAATTTTGGCTAATTTTTTTTCTGAAGAGAAAACAAAAACGGTAGTTGATTTTTTTAATCTTTTGGAGAAAAGAATCAATTATTGGTTTTGGGGAGAGGTAATTTTAATGGTTATCGTTGGTGGTCTTACCTATATTGGTCTTAATTTAATTGGGATAAAATATGCTTTGCCTTTGGCGGTTTTGGCTGGGCTTTTGGAGGTTGTTCCCAATCTTGGTCCAACTTTAGCTGCTATTCCGGCTATTTTGGTTGGGTTTTCTCAATCTTCTTTTTTTGGGGTTTCGGCTTTAGCTTTGGCAATTTTGGTTCAGCAACTTGAGAACAATCTAATTGTTCCTTTGGTGATGAAAAAAGCCGTTGGTTTAAATCCAATTATTACCTTAATGGCCTTAATAATTGGGGGAAAACTGGCTGGTGTTTTGGGGGTTTTGCTTTCAGTACCAACCGTTGTTGTTCTTCAAACAGCGCTTTTGGAGTTTTTTCATAAAAAATAAAACTGTTATAATTACCCAATGAAAATTGCTGTTTTAGGTGGAGGCTTTACTGGATTAACTTGTTCTTATTATTTTGCCAAAAAAAATTGCCAAGTTACTCTTTTTGAAAAAGAAAAGATATTGGGAGGGATGGCTTCTGGATTTAAACAAAAAAGTTGGGGTTGGTATTTGGAGCGTGCCTATCATCACCTTTTTGCCAATGATAATGATATTTTAAATTTTGCCAAAGAGATCGGTTTTAATAAAATTTCTTTTAAAAAACCAGAAACAGCCTCGCTGTATCAAACATTAAATATCAAAAATCAAAAATTTTTGATTCAACCATTAGATACACCAATTGATTTATTGCGCTTTCCTCTTCTTTCTTTTTCTGATAAAATCCGTGCTGGGGCCACTTTGGCTTTTTTAAAATTTTCTCCTTTTTTGCCATTTTTTGAAAGACAAACAAGTATTTTATTTTTAAAAAAAACCATGGGTGAAACAGGATATTCTGTATTATTGGAACAACTTTTTCGGAAAAAGTTCGGGAGTTTTGCAGAAAATATTTTACTCTCATTTTTTTGGGCAAGAATTAAAAAAAGAACTAAAAGTTTAGGCTATATTGAAGGTGGATTTCAGGCACTTATTAATTATTTAGAGAAATTATTAAAAAATCTGGGAGTTAATATTTTAACCGGTTATGAGATAAAAGAGATAAAAAAGAAAAAAGAAAAATTTTTGATTGACGACAAAAAATATGATTTGGTTATTTCTACTCTACCCACCCAGGTTACTGCCAAAATTTCAAAAAAAATATTTCCCGCAAATTTTCTGCAAAATTTCCGCAAACTTTCTTACCTTCATGCTTTAACTTTGATTTTGGAAACCGATAAACCAATCTTAGAAAAAACTTATTGGTTAAATATTTCAGTTTCCGAAATTCCAATTATGGTTTTGGTGCAACATACAAATTTTATTGATAAAAAATATTATGGGGGGAAGCATATTGCTTATTTAGGTTGGTATTTAGATAAAGATGATAAATTGTGGAATATGAATAACCAAGATTTATTAAATTTTATTATTCCTTACCTCAAACAAATTTCCAATTTCCAATTTCAAATCTCTAATTATTATGCCTTTCGCGCACCTTTTGCTCAACCAATATTTGATAAAACTTTTTTAAAATACAAACCTAACTTTTTTACTCCAGTTAAAAACTTCTATATTGCCAATTTAGATATGACCTACCCTTATGATCGGGGAACAAACTACGCAGTAAAATTAGGAAAAGAAATTGCTATAAAAATCCCTGCGATAAATTTGCGTTAAAAGTACGTTAAATTTAAAATCTATCTGGTTGAAAAATCAAAGTTAAGAATCTTTCCTTTTTCCAATCTTTTTAAAATATTATCTGTTGTGTAAAAAAAGACTTCGTCTTTTTTATCATAAAAAACCGGCAGTCCTTTTTTGACTCCTTCAATTTCTAATCGGGTCAAAACAGTTGTGTTAACTTTGTTTTGATTTTTTTCATAAACAAATGCCTTTCCATGCCATGGTTGGACCCTACTGGTTGTCTCTTTTATTGTTAAAATTCCAAGATGATTACCTGGTTTGGGATTAATTGATGTTCTGAATGCGTTAATTGATAAAAACCTTTCGGGATATATTTCTGACATATTGTCACCTAAGACTTTGGCATTATGTTCAATTGCTTTTTCCCAAGATATTTTTAAAATTTCTTGTCTTATTTCCTCAACTTCTTTATCTTTATTTTTTTGATATAGATTTCTCATAAAAAAACGATAGGCGTTGGAGTAATCAATACCTTTTTTTGTTGCGTATTTCAATATACTTTGGTAAAAAAGTGAGTTTTTTATCGAATCCCAAAGAGGAATGAAATTGTTTCTTGGGTTTCTTTCATCTTTTATCGGATCAATTGCGATGGCTTTTTTTAAAGTTTCAAAAAAATTGTTAGGATTAAATATCGGCCACATTCTTTTCTCATATATTGTTTTTGCTTTTTTATATTTTTCTTCTCTTTTTTTTATTTCTTCTTCTGAAAGATGAGTAAATAAAAAGTCTTCAAAATCGTAAATTTCCAAATTGTTTAAGTTAAATCTTTTAATAATATCTTTCAATCTTTTTTGATAAAGACGAACGTAAGGATAACAAAGATTAAAAGCTTTTAAAAACCTTAAACCCTCAGAAAGGATAATAAAGCGGCAGCCATAAGGATAAAATGAAGCGATTAAGGAAGCGAAGTTGTTAAGATGAATTAGACTTGCAATTTCTGCTAAATCAACAGTTGATTCATTACCCAACCCTCTTTTTAAAGGACAGATATTTTTCCTTGTGAACATTAAACCAACAAGATAAATTGGTTCTTTTTTTATAAAAGCTTTTCTAACTTTTTTCTCAACTTCTTTTTTTTTGGGGCCAAAATGGGTTTGTTTTCTAAAATGAGAATCGAATAATGCCTCAACTGTTAATTGAATGGGATTTTTATCAAGACTTCTTTGATAGACGGCATTTTTTCTTTTTTCTAAATGGATTTTTGCTCCCTCAATTAATGAAGGAAAAAAGTTATTTTTAACATAGTGGTTATCTATTTGAATGCCTAATTGTTTTAACTTATCATCAGGTATTAAATCAATGTTACTTTCAATAAGAATTTGAAATTTATTAAAGTAGATCATAAAGATAAATTATAATATATTTTTAAAGATGTTTATCATGATTTCTGCGGAAAATCTGCGCTAAATTTGCGGGAATTATTTTAAAATTCTTCTTTGTTTTTGTTTTATAATTTATCCTTATGAATCAAATCTTTTTTCAAGTAGCCACCGTTTTATCCGATCTTATTGTTTTTGATCGTTTAAGTCTTGATCAGTTTTTAAATAAAATTATTAACTTAATCAACAAAATTGTTGATGTTGATTCTTGTTTTATCTATCTTTACCAAAACAAAAAACTGACTCTTTTTGCCTCAAAAAAACCACACAAAAATCTTTTGGGAAAAATTGCTTTAAAACAAGGGGAGGGAATAACGGGTTGGGTGGCTGAACATAAAAAGACAGTTGCCATCAAAGAAAAAGCCTATCTTGATCCAAGATTTAAATTTTTCAAAGAGTTACCAGAAGATTCCTATGAAGCCTTTTTATCGGTTCCTATCATCGATAAACAAGGATTGGTGGGGGTAATTAATCTTCAAAATAAAAAACCAAAGGTTTTTTCAAAAAAAGAAAAAAAGATGGTTGAGATTTTTGCTTCAGTTATTGCCTCAGGTCTTAGAAAAGTAATCCTTCAGGAAAAACTTGGGCTTTTGGAAGAAAAACTTGAAGAAAGAAAATTAGTTGAAAAAGCCAAAGGGATTTTAATGAAAAAGGAAAACTTAACAGAAGAGGAGGCTTATCAAAAAATGAAAAAAGAGGCAATGAAAAAAAGAAAAAAGCTAAAAGAGATCGCTGAGGCGGTAATTCTTCTTTGGGGATAAGATTAGATTTTCATTTGACAAAAAGTTTATTTTTATTATAATAAAATTATCTTCAACGGCGAAGAAAAGACAAAGAAGTCTTCGTTTAAAATCAAAGACAAAGGCGTCTTTCTTTTTTTAATCCCTAAAAATTAATAGTTTTTTGACTTTATTAAAAATATGGAAGTCAAAGACGTTTTTAAGTTACTTGAAAAAAATTTAATTGATTTTGTTGATTTAAAATTTACTGATATTCGGGGGGTTTTTCAGCATATTACTGTTGCGGCAAATCAGTTTACGAAAGAAAATATTGAAAAAGGCTTTGGTTTTGATGGTTCATCAATTCGCGGTTTTTCCAATATCTATGATTCCGATATTCTTTTAAAACCTGACCTAAAAACAGCTTTTTTAGATCCATTTTTTGAAAAAACCTTATCGGTTATCTGTGATGTTTGGGATCCAGAAAAAGATGAACCTTTTAAAAAAGATCCGCGTTTTACCGCAAAAAAAGCAGAAGAATATCTTAAAAAAACCGGTATTGCCGACCTTTCTTTTTGGGGGCCTGAGATTGAGTTTTTTGTTTTTGATGGTTTAGATTTTTTACTTTTGCCTCATTATTCATTTTTTAAAATTAAAAGCGCAGAGTTTGCAGAAGAAGAGATAAAAGATGGTTATCCTATTGCAGTAAAATCTGGTTACTTTCCTGCTCCTCCATTTGATAAACTTCAGAGTTTTCGCTCTGAAATGGTAAAAATTTTGGAAAATATTGGAATTGAGGTTGAGGTTCATCATCATGAGGTGGCAGCAGGCGGTCAAGTGGAGATTGATTTAAAGTATGATACTTTAACTAAAATGGCAGATAAAGTAATGCTTTATAAGTATTTAGCAAGAAATTTGGCTAAAAAATATGGGATGGTGGCTTTCTTTTTACCCAAACCGATTTTTGGCGATAATGGCTCGGGGATGCATACTCATCAGAGTCTTTTTAAAAAGGGAAAAAATATATTTTTTGATAAAGAAGGGTATGGTCAGATATCAAAAGTAGCAGAAAGTTATTTGGCTGGACTTTTGGTTAATATTGCCCCTCTTTTGGCAATTACCAACCCAACGGTTAACTCTTATCGGCGATTAGTTCCTCATTTTGAGGCGCCCACTGTTTTGGCTTTTTCTAAAAGAAACAGAAGTGCGGCAGTAAGAATCCCAATGTACTATCAAAACGAGGAAAAATCAAAGCGGATTGAGTTTCGCTGTCCTGATCCAACCGCCAATCCTTATTTTGCTTTTTCAGCGATGTTGGTTTTTGGAATTTGGGGGATAAAACAAAAACTTGACCCTAAAAGATTTGGCTTTGGTCCATATGACAATGAAAATTTATGGGAAAAAGAAGGATTAAAACAAACACCAGATAATTTTTTAACAGTTGTTGAGATGTTATCTAAAGATAAGATTTTGTCTGAAGGCGGTGTTTTTGATAAAGCGCTTATTAAAAGTTATTGTCAAATAAAAAAAGAAGAAGCAATTTTGTCTTTGCGCTATCCAACACCGGCTGATTTTTGGTTTTATCATGATATTTAAGTTGATATAAAAATCTTTGCGGCAAATCTGCGCTAAATTTGCGGGAATTATTTTAAATCTCTTTTAATCTCTTTTTAAAATAGTCAACATAGGGGATAACGGCCGGGTTTTCCTTATATAATACCGAAAGATACATTGATAAAAAACTTCCCAAAGCCATTAATTCAAAGACTTGTTCGATTTTGTTTTTTCCCAAAAGCTTGTAACTAAAAGTTTTAATGTTATTTTTTTCCACAACCTCTTTAGTAATTAAAAACCGTTTTTTGATTGGGGGAGAGTAAAGGGAAGATTCAAAAAAAACAAAAACCAGTAATTTTTTTAAAATTTCCGGATGTTTGAGCCCTTCCATCAGATGATGATTTAGCTCTGGAATAACGCGAAAATCAGAAATAGCTTTGGCGGTTTCATTGGTTTGATTGGCTAAAGCATTACCAACCCCAGTTAAAAATTCAGAAACAATATAAAAAGGGTACTTTTCAAAAAGAAAAGAAGCCAATTTTTTAGCCTGATTCTTTTCAAAAGGAGTTTCGATAGAAAAGTTTTTTATAACTTTAGTTAAAAAACTTATTGCTTTTTCAAATTCATCTTCTTTTATCTTTAAAACTCCCAAAGACAAAAAAAGCCCCAAAAGCCCGCCCACTGCATATCCAAAGCCAATTCGCGGCTGTCCTGATGGATTGTAAATCGGATTAAATTGATAAAAAGGAACTTTTAAATTAGTTAATTTTTTTGCTAACTCGCCACCAGCCGTAATCCCAGAAATTAGTATTTTTTTATTTTTTGCTTCCTCTAACATTGCTAGCACTTCCTCGGTTGTTCCTGAGTAAGATGAGGCAATAAACAATGTTTTTTTATTAACAAAAGCAGGAAGAGTATAGTTATCGTTTATAATAACCGGTGTTTTAAATTGATCTTTAAGTAAATAATAAA
>Ga0197142_1000140_pt1 | contig 63391 bp, 59 predicted proteins | sample GBS60_MetaG_FD_148614 | JGI IMG/M metagenome (GOLD analysis project Ga0197142, IMG submission 148614) | Sediment microbial communities from Great Boiling Springs, Gerlach, Nevada, United States - GBS 60_MetaG | ecosystem: Environmental > Aquatic > Thermal springs > Hot (42-90C) > Sediment... | reverse complement strand
ACAGCATAAACTAGGTGCTAAGCATGCAGCTTGTTTTGATGTAGCTGCTGGATGTTCTGGCTTTATTTATGCTCTTTCCATTGCAGAAAAATATATACTTGCTGGAGATGCCAATAATATTCTTGTAGTAGGTGCAGAGATATTAAGCAGAATTGTGGATTGGAGTGATAGGTCAACGTGTGTGCTTTTTGGAGATGGAGCAGGAGCAGTGGTCGTTAGTGCACTTGAAGGAGATAGAGGAATAATTTCTACAATATTGCGTTCCGATGGTAGTTATGGTGATTTGTTAAAACTACCAGGTGGTGGTAGCCTTTATCCACCGTCACATGAAACGGTTGATAATAAAATGCATTATATAAAGATGCAGGGCAATGAAGTTTTTAAAAAAGCTGTAAAAGCTATGGAGGATATAGCAGCGGAGATACTTGAAAAAAATGGTTTTGAGGGTAAAGATGTTGATTTATTGGTACCCCATCAGGCAAATTTAAGGATTATTTCTGCAGTTCAAAAAAGGGTGAACATTCCGGAAAATAGAACCTACATAAACATACACAAGTATGGTAATACTTCTGCAGCATCTATCCCGATTGCGCTTTATGAAGCTTATGAGAGGGGGTTTTTAAGGGAGAGAGATCTTGTATTATGTGTTGCTTTTGGCGCTGGTTTTACATGGGGTGCAGGATTAATTAGATGGTAAATTAAAGGAGGGAGTTATGTCATTAGCAGAGTTTTTTTTAAATGAAGACCAGAAGTATATCAAAAATCTTACAAAAAAGATTGCAAAAGAAAAGATTTTGCCCGTGAGGGCACATCTTGATGAAAACAATGAGTTTCCAAGTGAAATCTTAAACCATATTGCTCAGGCTGGTTTGTTTGGTATATATATACCTGAGGAATATGGTGGACTTGGTTATGGTTCCTTTGAGAATTGCTTAGCTATTGAGGAACTTAGCTGGGGGTGTTTAGGTGTTTCGGTTAGCTTTGCAGCAAGTGGTTTAGGTGCATACCCGATTTTGTTATTTGGTACTGAAGAGCAAAAAAGAAAGTATCTACCTGATATAGCAAAAGGCAAGAAATTAGCTGCTTTTGGTCTTACCGAAGCTAATGCAGGTTCTGATGCTGGAGGCATAGAAACAACAGCAGTTAAGGATGGAGATTATTATATCCTTAATGGGACAAAACAATGGATTACAAATGGGGGAGAAGCTGATGTTTATACTGTGATAGCAATGACCAATAAGGCAAAAGGGCCAAGAGGTGCATCGGCATTTATAGTAGAAAAAGGAACTGAAGGATTTTCTTTTGGTAAAAAAGAGAACAAAATGGGGATTAGAGCTTCTGCAACAAGAGAGCTTATTTTCCAAGATTGTAGGGTTCACAAAGACAACTTAATTGGTGGCAGAGAAGGGATTGGCTTTATTGTGGCAATGAAAACTTTTGATATTACAAGGCCTGGAATTGGTGCACAAGCAATTGGTCTTGCTCAAGCAGCTTTGGATGTAGCGGTAGATTATGCAAGAGAAAGACACCAGTTTGGCAAGCCAATAATATCTTTTCAGGCTATTCAACATATGCTTGCTGATATGGCAACGCAGTTAGAAGCAGCAAGAGCATTAGTATATCAGGTTGCAAGATATATTGATGCTGGTGGTAAAGATTTTTCTAAGTATTCAGCCATGGCTAAGGTTTTTCCATCTGATATGGCTGTGAAAGTGGCACTTGATGCCATTCAGGTTTTAGGTGGGTATGGGTATATGAAGGAATATCCAGTGGAAAAAATGTTGAGAGATGCGAAAATACTGCAAATTTATGAAGGTACAAACCAGATTCAAAGAAATGTAATAGGTCAGGAACTTATTAAAGAATATGCTGGCAAAAAGGAATAGTTGATATGCAAGATAAAAAGATCGCCTTTATTTTTCCAGGTCAGGGTTCTCAATATGTAGGGATGGGGAAAAAGCTATACGATTATTCAAATGAATTAAAAAGTGTGTTTCAAGAAGCGGACGATGTTTTAGGAATGAAACTTTCTAATTTATGCTTTAATGGGCCTGAAGAGGAGTTAAAATTAACTGAAAACACCCAACCAGCAATCTTAACCGTAAGTATTGCTGTATATAAATTCATGCAAATGAAAAATACTCATATAGATCCTCACATTGTAAGTGGTCACAGCCTTGGAGAATATTCAGCACTTGTTGTGGCTGGTAGTTTAAGTTTTGCTGATGCTTTAAGGATTGTCAGAGCAAGAGGTAAGTATATGCAAGAAGCTGTCCCTGTTGGTGAAGGAGCTATGGCAGCTATTCTTGGCGCAGAAGAATGCGTTGTTGAAGAAGTATGTGAAAGAATAAGTAAAGAAGAAGGATATGTTACTCCTGCAAATTATAATTCAAATGGTCAGATTGTGATATCAGGTAAAACTAGTGCGGTTAATAAAGCTATCGAAATGTTAAAATCTAAAGGAGTAAAAAGGGCTGTTTTATTACCTGTTAGTGCTCCTTTTCATAGCGCATTGATGGAAGTTGCGGCTAAGAAATTAAGGGAAGATTTTAAGCAAATAAAAGTTAATGAACCAAAGATACCTGTGGTTTCAAATGTTACTGCTCAACCATACAAAGATGAAAAGGAAATAGTTGATTTACTTGTTGATCAGGTTATGAAGCCAGTCCAGTGGATTAAATGTGTTAAGTTTATGTACTCTTATGGAGTAAGAGATTTTCTTGAAGTAGGACCAGGTAAAGTGTTAACGGGCCTTGTTAAAAGGATTTGTCCTGATGTAGAAGTAAATGCGGTAGAATTACCAGAAGAGGTTGATGCATTTCTAAACTCGTATATTAAGGAGTAAAAAATGATAGATTTGAAAGATAAGGTAGCTTTTATAACTGGTGGTTCACAAGGTATTGGAGCATCAATAGTTAAGGCTTTTTATAAAGTAGGGGCAAAAGTTTATTTTTGTGGCAGAGATGAACAAAAATTGATTAAAATATCTGAAGAACTAAAGGCCATTAATGATAGTGGTTGTTTCGGTTATTTTGTAGGTGATGTAACTGATTATAAAAATGTGGAAAGGATGGTTGATGAGCTAATAAAAAAAGAGGGACGTATTGACATACTTGTAAACAATGCAGGAATCACAAGGGATAATATCATATTAAGGATGAAAGAAGAAGAGTGGGATGCTGTACTTAATACAAACCTTAAAGGGGTTTTTTTCTTTACAAAGGCTGTGCTTAGATATATGATAAGGCAAAAAAGTGGAAAGATAGTAAATATTTCTTCTGTTGTAGGTAGCATGGGTAACCCTGGGCAGGGCAATTATTGTGCTTCAAAGGCAGGTATTGAAGGTTTTACAAGAGCTGTTGCAAGAGAAGTAGCATCAAGAAATATAACAGTTAATGCAGTAGCGCCAGGATATATTGTTACTCCTATGACAGAAGTGCTTGCTGAAGATGTTAAGAAAAATCTAATGGATATGATTCCTTTAGGAAGACTTGGTAAACCCGAAGATGTTGCAAATGCGGTTCTTTTTCTTGCGTCAAATATGGCTGATTATATTACTGGTCAGGTTCTACATGTAAATGGTGGAATGTATATGTAAAAAAATTAGGAGGTGATTAAATGGAAAGAGCAGAAATTGAAAAGAAAGTGAAAGAAATCATTGTGCAGCAGTTGAATGTTAACGAAGACGAGGTAAAACCAGAAGCTTCTTTTATTGAAGATTTAGGTGCGGACTCACTTGACACTGTTGAACTTGTTATGGCTTTTGAAGAGCAGTTTGGTCTTGAGATTCCCGATGAAGATGCAGAAAAGATAAGAACAGTTAAAGATGCAATTGATTATATTGCTTCTAAAGTTGCCTAAAAAAAGGGAGGGTTTACCCTCCCATTTCAATAATGGGGTATGGATATGAGAAGAGTAGTTGTAACGGGTATAGGGATGGTAACTCCCTGTGGAAATAACTTAAAGGAAAACTGGGATAATATAGTAAATGGCAGATCAGGAATAGGTCCTATCACCAGGTTCGATACAAGTGAGTTTCCTGCTAAAATTGCAGGTGAAGTTAAAAATTTGAATACAGAGGATTTTGTTGATAAAAAAGATGCAAGAAGGTTGGATTTGTTTCTTATTTATGCACTTGCTGCAGCCAAGATGGCTATGCAGGATAGTGGTTTGGCTATTACAGAAGAAAATGCAGAAAGAGTAGGGGTAATGGTGGGGGCAGGATTAGGTGGCCTTTTAACAATAGAAAAATATCATCAAACATTGTTGGAAAATGGTCCACGTAAAGTTTCTCCATTTTTTATACCATACAGTATTGTAAATATGGCACCTGGCTTAATATCAATAGAATATGGCGCTAAAGGCCCTAATTTATCAGTAGTTACTGCATGTGCAACATCAACACATTGTATTGGTGAAGCCTTTGAATGTATTTTGAGAGGTGATGCAGATGCAATGATTGCTGGTGGTGCTGAAGCAACAATAACACCTCTTGCAATAGCAGGGTTTTGTTCTATGAAAGCACTTTCAACGAGAAATGAAGAGCCTCAAAAAGCAAGCAGGCCTTTTGATAAGGATAGAGATGGTTTTGTAATGGGAGAAGGATCTGCAATTCTCATTCTTGAAGAGCTTGAGCATGCGAAAAAAAGAGGAGCAAATATTTATGGTGAGATAGTAGGATATGGACTTACTTCTGATGCATATCATATGACAGCACCTGCACCAGAAGGTGAAGGTGCCTTCCGTTGTATGAGAATGGCAATAAAAGATGCTGGTATCACACCAGAACAAATTGATTATATTAATGCTCATGGTACTTCAACATATTACAATGACCTTTTTGAAACGATTGCTATTAAAAAACTTTTTGGAGAGAGAGCTTATAAAATACCAGTTAGTTCCACAAAGTCTATGACGGGTCACCTGCTTGGTGCTGCTGGAGCCGTAGAAGCTGCTTACACAGTAATGAGTTTAAAAACTTCAATTATTCCACCAACTATAAACTATGAAAATTGTGATGGTGAGTGTGATTTAGATTATGTACCAAATATGGCAAGGGAAGTGAAAATTACTTATGCTATGTCCAATTCTTTTGGATTTGGTGGCACAAACGCAACGTTAGTTTTTAAAAGATTTGAATAGAGGTTTCTATGAAAATATGCATCGGTAGCGACCATAGAGGTGTTGAAATTAAAAATAGCCTTATTAAATTTCTTTCTGAAAAAGGTTATGAAATAGATGATATGGGCACTTATAATGGTAATGGCTCAGTTGATTATCCTGACTTTGCTGTTAAAGTGGCAGGGACTGTAAGCAATCATAAAGCTGATTTAGGCATACTAATTTGTGGTACAGGCATTGGGATGTCGATTGTTGCTAATAAATTTATTGGGATTAGAGCTGCACTTGTTCATGATTTGGAGACAGCGCGTTTTGCAAAAGAACATAATAATGCCAATATTTTGGTTATAGGTGGGAATTTAATAGATGAAAAAAAAGCAAAGGAAATAGTTGATACGTGGCTTAGCAGTCAATTTAAAGGTGGCAGACACCAAAAGCGCATTGAAAAAATTTTACAATTGGAAGAAAGTATTAAAACAAGACATAACGTTGTTGATATAATTGGTAATGAAGATCCTTTTCTTGCTTCCCTTATTGGTAGAGAGCTAAAAAGACAACAGGAAACACTCGTTTTGATTGCATCTGAGAATTTAGCCAGTAAAGCAGTTTTAGCTGCACAAGGAAGTGTGTTTACAAATAAATATGCTGAAGGTTATCCAGGAAAGAGGTATTATGGTGGATGCGAAGTTTGTGATGAGATTGAATGTATAGCAATTGAGAGAGCGAAAACACTTTTTGGTGCAGATCATGCTAATGTTCAGCCCATATCGGGTTCAGCAGCAAATTTAGCAGCATATTTTGCTATAATTAATCCTGGAGATACCATACTTGCAATGAAGTTAGCACATGGTGGGCATTTGACACATGGTGCCCCAGTAAGTGTTACAGGAAAAATTTTTAATGTAATCAGCTATGGCGTTAGAAAAGAAGATGGTCTTATCGATTATGATGAAGTAGAAAGATTAGCTAAACAACATAAACCAAAACTAATAGTTGCAGGTGCGAGTTCTTATTCAAGAATTATTGATTTTAAAAGGTTTAGAGAGATAGCTGATTCAGTTGGCGCATATTTTATGGTTGATATGGCACATATAGCAGGGCTCGTAGCAGCAGGTGTTCACCCCTCTCCTGTCCCATACGCACATATAGTTACAAGTACAACTCACAAGACACTTAGAGGTCCTAGAGGTGGCTTTATATTATGCAAAGAGGAGTTTAAAGATAGAGTAGACAAAGCAGTCTTTCCAGGGCTTCAAGGTGGACCCTTAATGCATACAATTGTAGCAAAAGCTGTTGCTTTTAAAGAGGCAATGAGTGATGAATTCAAGCATTACCAAATGCAGGTTGTTAAAAATGCTAAAGAAATGGTTAAAGTTTTTCAAGAGAGAGGTTTTAAGGTCGTATCTGGAGGGACAGATAATCATATGTTTTTGTTAGACCTCTCTGAGTTAAATGTTACAGGAAATGATGTTGAAAAGCTACTTGAATCAATAGGGATTATTGTTAATAAAAATGCTATTCCCTTTGATGAAAAGCCACCCACGCTTACATCTGGTATTAGGATAGGAACACCTTTTATTACAAGCAGAGGTATGAAAGAAGAGGAGATGGTTGAGATTGCTTCAATCATTGCTGATGCAATCAAACATGTTGAAGATAAGAGTTTTGTTAGCGTGTTGAAAGGAAAAGTCCTTAAAATATGTGAAAAATTCCCTATCTATGGGGAGCTACTTTAAGTGGAAAGACCTTCATGGGATGAATATTTTTTAGAGATAGCTAAGATTGTTGCTAAACGTTCTACATGTCTTAGGAGAAGTGTAGGTGCTATTCTTGTAAAAGATAAAAGAATTCTTGCAACAGGTTATAATGGTGCACCTTCAAATATAAGACATTGTCTTGAAGTTGGGTGTATTAGAGAATCAAAGAAAATCCCTTCTGGTGAAAGACATGAGTTGTGCAGGGGTATTCATGCTGAGCAGAATTTGATTATACAAGCAGCCTATCATGGAGTTTCCATTTCAAATTCAACACTTTATTGTACAAACTTTCCCTGTTCTATATGTGCAAAGATGATTATAAATGCTGGTATTGAAAGAATTGTATATCTTGAGGGATATCCTGATAATTTGTCTGAAGAGTTAATAAAAGAGGCAGGGATAATGGTAGAGAAAAAATGAGGTGTCCTTTTTGTAGTTTTGAAGAGGATAAGGTACTCGATTCACGTTTAAGTAAAGACGGTACTGAGATAAGAAGAAGACGACAATGCCTTAAATGTAATAAAAGGTTTACCACAAAAGAGATTGTCGTTTTATCCTTTCCTGCGGTAATCAAAAAAAATGGTGAAAGGGAGCCTTTCGATTCAGAGAAAATAAGGACAGGACTAAAAAAAGCATGTGAAAAAAGACCCATTAGTATGGAAAAGATAAATGAGATAGTAAAGAAAGTAGAGCAGGCATGCATTGAGTATGGTGAAAGTGAGATACCATCAGCAAAGATTGGGGAAATGGTAATGGAAGAGTTAAAAAATCTTGACCATGTTGCCTATGTAAGATTTGCCTCTGTTTATAAAGAATTTAAAGATCCCACCCAATTTATGGAAGCTTTAAAACAACTAAAAGCTACAAAAAATAATAAATGATACATCCCCACGAGTATTACATGAAAATAGCATTAAACCTTGCAAAAAAAGGGCTGGGTTATGTTTCACCTAATCCCTGTGTGGGGGCCGTTGTAGTAGATAGGCAAGGGGATATTATTTCTAAGGGTTATCATAGGTTTTATGGAGGACCTCATGCTGAGGTCTATGCATTGAAACATCTTGATAAAAAACAAGCAAAAGATGCAACCCTTTATGTTACATTAGAGCCTTGTAACCATTTTGGAAAAACACCACCATGTACTGAACTAATAATTGAGAAAGGTATAAAAAATGTTGTAGTTGGCATTTTAGACCCCAACCCTATTGTGAATGGTACTGGCATTAAAAGACTGAAAGAATCAGGAATAAATGTTACTACAGGCGTTTTAGAAGATTTGCTTTCGAAGTTTTATAAGCCTTTCAATAAGTATATTACTAAAAAAATACCTTTTGTTACATTAAAAGTTGCCCAAAGTCTTGATGGTAAAAATGCTGTTAAATATGGCAATAAGTATCTTGTATCTGAGAAAACCTTGAAATTTGTTCATAGGTTAAGATTTGAATCTGATGCAATTATGGTAGGTATTAATACAATTTTGAGCGATAACCCTAAATTAAATATAAGATATGGTCATAAAAAGCCTTTACTTAAAGTAGTGCTTGATACAAATGGTAGAATGCCTGAAAATGCAGAGATTTACAATACAGAAGGAAAAGTTCTAATTTACACTACTAATAAAAAGTTCAAGAAAAAACATGATAATGAAGAAGTATGCTATGTTGATAAAGCTGGGATGTATTGTGATATTTTACAAGTGCTAAATGATTTAGGTAAAAGAGGTATACAAAACCTGCTTATTGAAGGTGGTGGTACCTTATCTTTTGAGTTAATAAAAAGTAAAGTTGTAGATAGACTCGTTTTAATTATAACACCTTATGTTATTGGTGGTAATAAGTTTCTTTCCTTCGATGGAGAAGGTTTTTTAAGTCTCAAAGAGGCATTTAAAGTAGAAGATTATTGGTTGAAAAAAATCGACAAAGATTTAATTTTAGTGTCTGATTTAATTTAAAACTTGTTTTTCTAAACCTTACAATTTAATATAGTTAGTATGTTTACAGGAATAATTGAAGAAAGAGGTAAAATTCATAAATTTACATTCAAAGGTTATTCAGCTGATATATGCATAGAAGCTTCTAAAATTTTAAATAATATAAAACTTGGTGATAGTATCGCGGTAAATGGCATTTGTTTAACAGTAACTAAGTATGAAAATAACTACTTTGAAGCAAATATTTCGGAAGAAACGTTAAGGGTTACTACCGCAAGATTTTTTAAAAGAGGTATGTGGGTCAATTTGGAAAGGGCTTTAAAGCTTGGAGATAGGCTATCAGGACATATAGTTACTGGCCATATAGATACAATTGGAAAAGTTAAAAGTGTTCAAACTAATAAAGATTTTAGTGTATTTCATATTGAAATAGAAAATTCGGAATATGTAAAATATGTTATTAAAAAAGGCTCAATAGCAATAGATGGTATAAGTTTAACAGTTAATGATATAATAGGAAATATAATAAGACTAAATATCATACCTCACACCTTAAGAAACACCAATCTTGAGTTTTTGAAAACAGGAGATTTAGTTAACATAGAATTTGATATAATAGGAAAATATGTAGAAAAACTAATAGGGACAAAGAATAACACTGGTATTACCGAGGAATTTTTGCAAAAGACTGGTTTTGTTGGAGGTTTTTAAATGGTTAAAGAAAAGATTGGGAAAATTCTTGATCATTTCAGAGAAGGTGGAATGATAATACTTGTAGATGACGAAGATAGAGAAAATGAAGGGGATCTGGCTGTAGCTGCAGAAAAGGTAACTCCAGAAATCATTAATTTTATGGCAACTCATGGAAGAGGATTAATATGTCTTGCATTGGATGAAAGTATCGTAAAGCAGCTCGATTTACCAATGATGGTGACAAGAAATACATCACGATATGGAACAGCTTTTACTGTATCAATAGAAGCAAAAAGGGGGGTTACTACAGGCATTTCTGCACATGATAGAGCAACTACAATACTTACCGCAGTAAATCCCAATGCAACACCCGATGATATTGTTACGCCAGGTCATGTTTTTCCGTTAAAGGCAAGAAAAGGAGGAGTGCTTGTAAGAGCAGGTCAGACAGAAGGTTCTGTTGACCTTGCAAGGTTAGCAGGGCTAAGACCTGCGGCAGTTATTTGTGAGATTATGAAAGATGATGGTACGATGGCACGTATGCCTGATCTTGAAGAGTTTTCAAAGAAGTTTAATATCCCTATTGTTACAATAGCAGATATAATTGAATACAGGATGAGGACAGAGAAATTTGTAAAAAAAGTTACTGAAGCTCAATTACCTACTGCTTTTGGTGATTTTAAAATAATGATATATGAAAATGAGATAGAACCCGGTGAAACTGTAGTTCTTCAGAAAGGGGAGATAAAACCTGAAGATGAAGTTCTTGTAAGGGTTCATTCAGAATGTTTAACAGGTGATGTTTTACATTCTCTTCGCTGTGATTGTGGAGAGCAACTCCACAAAGCGATGGAGATGATTGAAAAAGAAGGGAAAGGTGTTATATTATATCTTCCCCAAGAAGGCAGAGGGATTGGTTTACTCAATAAAATAAAAGCTTATGCTTTACAAGATCAAGGTAAAGATACAGTTGAAGCTAATGAAGCTTTGGGTTTTAAAGCAGATTTAAGAGATTATGGGATAGGTGCACAAATTTTGAAGGATTTGGGTATACGAAAGATAAGATTGATGACTAACAATCCTAAAAAATTAAAAGGATTAGAAGGTTATCAGTTAACAATTGTAGAAAGGGTACCTATCGAAGTAACACCAACAAAGCATAGCGTAAACTACTTAAAAACGAAAAAAGAAAAACTTGGTCATTTAATAGAAAATATATAAAGGAGTAAAATATGAAAACTTTTGAAGGAAAGCTCGAAGGCAAAGGTCTAAAAATAGCTATTGTCGTCAGTAGATTCAATAGTTTCATTACGGAACAACTTTTGTTAGGTGCTCTTGATTGTCTTAAGAGAAATGGTGTCAACGAAAATGATATAGCTATTGTGAAAGTGCCAGGTGCTTATGAAATTCCAATTGTTTGTAAAAAGATGGCTGTAAAAAATTACGATGCAATTATTGCACTTGGAGCCGTAATAAGGGGCAATACGCCTCATTTTGATTATGTTGCTTCAGAGGTGGCAAAAGGTGTTGCACAGGTTGGGCTTGAAACGGGTAAGCCGGTCATTTTTGGTGTTCTTACAACTGATACAATTGAACAGGCTATAGAAAGGGCTGGTACAAAAGCTGGCAATAAAGGTTTTGAAGCAGCACAAAGTGCAATTGAAATGGCAAACCTTTTTAAGGAAATTAAATAATGGGGTTAAGAAGAAGAGCAAGAGAAGCTGCCTTAAAAATACTATACCAGATAGAAATGTCAGGTTACACCTCAGAGGAATGTATAGAAACCTACTGGAACGATCTTGAGGAAAATCAAGATATAAAAGAATTTTCTTCATTCTTAGTGAGAGGTGTTCATAGTCTTTTACCAGAAATTGATGAGAAGATAAAAAAAACCGCTAAAAACTGGTTGTTGGAGAGAATGCATAAAGTGGATTTGAGTATTTTAAGAATGGCAATTTTTGAGATGTTTTATACTAATGAAACACCTTATAAAGTTGTGATAAATGAAGCAATTGAGTTGGCAAAAAAATATGGCACTGATGAATCCCATGCTTTTGTTAATGGTATATTAGATAAACTTTCCAAAACTTTGAAGAAAAAAGAATAAAATGGAAAAATCAAAGGAAATACCGTTAAGGTATAAGCTTTTAAAAACTTCTTATCCTCTAATAGTAATTATATTAGGAACTAAACTGCCCTTTGATGGAGCGTTGTTTTATCTTGATTTTTGGCTAAAATGTGAATTGACGAAGATTGTTAAAGATAAGATTAGGGAAAGGAAGCATAGTGAAATGGTATTGTTTATTTCGAATGCTTTGAGAATAAATAAAAACTTTCTTATTTGTCCCTTCAATTTGGTACAAGAAATGGATTTGGAAAAGATTTTGAACAATATAAAGGTTAGAATTGATGATTTAAAGATAAAAAGCTTTGCTTTAGTTATGGAAGGAGTTACACAATCTTCAAAATCTTTTATTGAAAAGAAGTTCAAGGGGTATGCAGTAGAATTGATAGTATAATTTTATAAAATTTTATAAAATTTTATAAAAAAAAGTTGACATATTGATATAACTCTGGTATGTGTAGAGTATCTACATGAGGAAAATTTAAGATGGGAAAGAATAAAGTCCTTGAGTGGAGAAAGAAGCTTTTGATGAGTCGTTCAGAGCTCGCAAGACGTTCAGGGCTTTCAGTTATTACAATAGCAAGAATAGAAAATGGTAAACCTTGCAGAATGGATACGATGAAAAAAATCCTTCATGGTCTTGGTCTTAGCGTAGAAGACAAAAATAAAGTATTTCTTGAGGATGAATAATGCTTTTTAAAACAAAAAAACAATTATTTGGGCTTGACATAGGTTCTCATTCCATTAAATTAGTGGAATTAAATAAGGGTAAGCATGAGTATAAATTAAAATCTGTGGGCATTAAGCAAATCCCTAAGGAAACTATTATAGATGGTGCCATTATGGATCCCACAACGCTTGTAGAAGCTATACGCACACTCATATCAGAAACAAAACCTTCTACAAAGTTTGTCGCACTTTCTGTATCAGGTCAGAGTGTTATTGTCAAAAAAATAAATGTGCCCTTTATGACTGAAGAAGAACTTGCAAATGCCATACAGTGGGAGACAGAACAATATCTACCTTTTAGTATACAAGATGTATATTATGACTTTAAGATTCTTGGAGAGAGTAATGAAATACAAGGTCAATTAGATGTATTACTCATTGCCGCTAAAAAAGAGTTAATAGATGACTATCAGGCAGTCATTAGGGATGTTGGATTAGAACCTCTTGTCATAGATATCGATGTTTTTGCTTTGCAGAATATGTTTGAATTGAATGAAAGTATTTTAGAAGATAAAGTTATAATGCTTGCAAATTTAGGAGCAACCTTTACAAACATAAATATAATAAAAAATGGCCAATCATTGTTTACACGTGATATTAACTGGGGCGGTAATAAGGTTACAGAATCTTTGCAAAGAAGTTTAGGAATAACCTTTGAAGATGCAGAATCAGTTAAGTGTGGGAAAGTAATAGAAGGTATTAACAATAGTGAAGTACAAGAAATAATCAGCCAAGAATTGGAAAATATATCAAATGATTTTCACAAAACGATTAACTTTTTTTATCACTCTTATCCTAATGAGGTGGTTGATAAGGTTGTTTTATATGGAGGCACAGCTCAACTTTCAGGTTTAGTAGATACTTTGAAAGATAGGCTTGGTGTTACAGTAGAATTGGGGAATCCCTTTAAAAGGATTTTCGTAGATAAATCATTTTGGAACAATGGGTTGTCTAATTATTCAATTCAAACTGCTATTGCAGTTGGATTGGCTATTAGAAGGTTGGGTGACAGATGATAAAAGTAAACCTGCTACCCTATAGAGATGTACAGAAAAAAGAAAAAGTATGGCAACAGATATTTGCAATGATTGGTGGGGTTTTACTCGGGTTAATAATACTTGGTATAGCTCACTGGCAGCTTTTTTTATATGAAGCTAATCTTGAGAAGAATAAGCAGGATTTAGAAGCAGAGATAAAAGATTTAGAAAAAAAGATTGGTGAAATGGATAAAATTAAAGCACAGAAAGCTGAAATAGAAAGGAAGTTAGGTATTATTGAAAAACTCAGTTTACAAAGGCTGAGTATGGCTGAGTTGCTTTATAATATTGGTAGCAGTATACCTGATAATGTATGGTTGACTTCATTGAGCGATAAAGGAAATGAATTGATACTTGATGGTGAAGCGCTTACAGCTAATGATGTTTCAATATTTATGAACCATTTAGGCCAAATAAAGTCCTTTTCAAAAATCAATTTGGTTGCTTTGGAGCAAACTACAAAAGGAGAATTAAAAGTAATAAAATTTAATTTAAAGATAGAGAAGGTGAAAAGTGGCTCTTAGTTTGGATTTAAAAAATTTAAATTTGAAGAATATAAGACTTGAAGGAATATTAAAAGTTCCTTTAAAAGTTAAGGTTGGGATTGTTGCTGGTGTAGTATTGTTGTTTTGGGGATTGTATGGGGGCATTGTAGTCTATCCAAAAATCACAAAGATGAATAATTTAAAAAAAGAGATTAATGAACTTACTGCTAAAAGAGATGCAAAAAAAAAGGATGCGTCAAACTTACCAAAACTTAAGGAAGAAGTAAAACGATTAGAAAGGGATTTAGTTTATTCAATGACAGTTTTACCTAATACAGAAGAGATTCCGAAATTATTAGACGCTATATCAAACAATATGAGATTCTACAATTTAGAAATTTTGAGCTTTAAACCTGAACAGGAAATAAAAAAGGATTTCTATGCAGAAATACCTTTGAATTTGAGATTTGCAGGGGGGTACAAAGAAATAGGTGAATTTATACAGACAATAGGGAGATATCCAAGAATAATTAACATGGCTACAATTTCGTTAAGAGAACCAAAAATGAAAAATAATAAAGTTATTTTAACTGCAGAAGCAAAGGCATATACCTATAGATTTTTAAAAGAAGAAGAGATGCCTAAGCAACAACCTCAACAAAAGAAAGAAGAGAAGAAAAAATGATGAAAAAAGCAATTTATACATTAATTTTTATAGTTTTCATATATTCTTGCGGAGAAAATAAAACCGAAAGTGAAACTAAAACAGCTGCATCCAAGGCGGGTATTTTTAAACATTCTACATCTAAACAAGTTGCTGGTAAGTTTGAAAATATATCTACTAAAATAGCTTCTATGCCTAAGTATAGCTTTAGCTCAATTAAAGACCCATTCTATACTGTATATCTCCAAGCACCTTCAAAAGAGAAAAAAATAACTCAAATTAAAGGCAAACCACTAGCAGCTCAGAAGTATGAGTTGGAACGCTATAAACTTATTGGTATTATGACAAGAAAACAGGGTGGTTCAGCAATATTTGAGGATCCTGAAGGCAAAGGATGGGTTTTGAAAGAAGGAAACTACATAGGTAATGAAGGTGCGAAAATCAAAAAAATATTGAGTGACACAGTTATCATTGAGGAACCTGTTATAGATGCATCGGGAAAGGTAAAATATGTTGAAAGAACTATTTCAATTAAAAAGCTCCCTTAGGAGGGAAGATATGTTTTCAGGAATTTTTAAAAGAATCACCTTATTATGCCTCTTTTTCGCTTTATGCATGCCATATAATAAAGTTTTTGCTAAGGAGTTAGAAAAGGTAAGGTTACGTATAAACTCTGTAGAACTGGAAGAAACGAATGATAGTATAAGGGTGGCGGTGAAGTCGAAAAAGGCATTAAGCTATACCAGTTACATACAGGAAAGCCCATGGAAGTTGGTTGTCGAGCTACCAGTTGTTGATATTAGTAAATTTGCTGGTAGCTATGATGTAAATAAAGGTATTGTCGAAAAATATACTGTTCAACAGAAAGGAAAAAATGAAAATTATACTGGAGTTATAGAGTTTAGCTTAAAAGGTAAACCAAATTATTTTATAGAAAAAACAGAGAGTGGCATTACAATATCACTTAATAAAGCTGAAAAAGATAACCAGCAAGTTGACAAAAAAGAGCAATCCTACACTACAGGTAGTATTAAGAATATTCTTTACTCTGGTGAAGGAAACAAATTTATAATGATTATAGAAACAACAACAAAACCTGTTTTTTTAAGTTATACGCTCAACAATCCATTAAGAGTAGTATTTGATATTACAAATGCAACCTATGAACTACCGTACAATGAATATATAGTTAAGAATTCCTTTGTTAAAAGTATCAGGGTAGATAGATATCCAGGTATGTCAAGGGTCTTCGTAGATATTTCTGCACAAAAGATGCCAGCATTTATTCCAAAAGCTGAAAATGATAAGCTTATTGTAGAATTTGCTATTGATGAGGAAGGGGAAGCAATAAAAAGGGTTGTAAATATTGAAAATATTGAGTTTACTGCAAAAAATGGGTTGGCTCAGATAAGATTGAAGAAAGCAGGTTATCAAAATGTAAAAGCTTTAAAACTTAAAGATACAGTAATAGTTTTTGATATTAGCAATGTTTCAGTTAACAAGACTATTCAAAAAACCTATGATACTAATGAAGCAAGCGATGTTGTGAAGAGCTTTACTTTATATCAGCTAAAACCAGTTGAAGAGAACAAAGCAAGATTTGTCGTAGATTTGAAAGGGGCTTATCCTTATAAGAGTTATAAAGATAAGGAAGACCTTGTTTTTGAATTTTATAAGGATTTACCTATAAAAGCATCGGATTCTAAAAAAGAAGAACCTTTAAAAACTAAAGAGATTAAGGCTGAACAGAAAGCTATAGAAAAACCTTCTGAAACAAAGGTAGCAGAAGTTCCATTAAAACAGATAGAACAACCAAAAGAGACTTCTAAAACTAAACAGATTGGGATTGAAAAACAGGATAAACCTATAGGGGTTAATGTAATAATTAAATCTAAAAAGGAAGACATACCATCAGGGGAGCAGGGAACTCAACAGTACAAAGGAATGCCTATAACAATTACTCTTAAGGATGCTGAAATTCAGCATATCTTTAAATTATTAGCTGATGCCGCAAGAGAGGATGGCCAGATATTAAATATAGTTGCTAGTGACGATGTAAGGGGCAAAATAAGCATTCAATTAGAAAAAGTTCCGTGGGACCAAGTGCTCGATCTTGTTTTAGAGGTCAATAATTTGGGCATGAAGCGGATAGGTAATATTATCAGAATAATGCCTAAAGAAAGATTGAAAAAAGAACAAGAGGAATTGCTTGCTGCAAGTAAAGTAAAAGAAAAGTTAGGAATTCTTGAACTTGAGATAGTTCCAATAAATTATGCTGATTCATCTGAACTTGTAGATAAAATAAAACCTCTATTAAGTTCGAGAGGAACTGTAACAGTTGATAAAAGGAATAATTCACTTATAATTAATGACTTAAAAGAATATATAACAGAGGTTAAAAAGTTAATAACAAAACTTGATACACCACCCCAACAAGTTGTTATTGAAGCAAGAGTAGTAGAAGCAACATCGGATTTTTCAAGAGAAATAGGTATTCAATGGGGTATAAGATATGCACAAACATATAATAATGCATATAGGTGGGGCATATCTGGTCCAGGTACAAGGGCTGACACTACTACTAATACTGTAGATATTTTAACAGGAATTGGTGGGACTGCTGTATTAGATACTACTGTTGCACCTGTACCATACTTTCTTAATCTACCAGCAGCAATTGGTCAAGGTGCTGGTGGTGGAATTAATTTTGCCTTGGTTAATCTAAAATCAGGTCATGCTCTTGATATTCAATTAAGTGCTCTTGAGAACCGTGGTATGGGAAAAATACTTTCAAGGCCTAAAATTACAACATTAAATAATGTAGAAGCTAATATTCAACAAGGTTCATCTATACCCTATGAAACACTTTCTGACAAAGGTACTCAAACGCAGTTTATAGATGCAAGTTTGCAGTTAACCGTAACTCCAAGAATTACCCCAGATAATTCCATTATATTAAAAGTTAAGGTTAGCAATAATAACCCCAATACATCTTTGAGAAGTGCAAGAGGTGTACCAAGCATCGATAAAAATGAAGCAACCACAGAGATTTTAGTAAGAGATGGTCAAACTATAGTTATAGGTGGTATCATAAGAAATAAAGAGACAGTGTCAAAAAATGGAATACCTTTTCTAATGGATATTCCTTTAATAGGGTGGCTTTTTAGGAAAGAAATGAAAACGGTAGAAAATAGAGAACTCCTTATTTTTCTCACCCCAAACATTGTCAAAAAAATTACAGAAACAGAAGCATCATGAGATATTTAAGTGCTGGAGAGTCTCACGGCAAAAAGTTAACCGTGATACTCGATGGTTATCCTGGAGGGGTCGTGATAGACCCCTCTTTTGTTCAAAGAGAGCTTTTTCGTAGGAAAGTAGGTTATGGTAGAGGCAAAAGGATGGAAATAGAATCCGATAGTGTGGTATTCACATCGGGGATAAGGTTTTCAGAAACAACAGGTGCTCCCATAACAATAGAGATAGAAAATAGAGATTTTGAAAATTGGCAAGATGTAATGTCGCCTTTTGCAGAAAAAGTTGAAAAAAGAGCAATCTACAAACCGAGGCCGGGACATGCAGATTTTCCAGGCATGTTGAAATATGAGAGAAGTGATATAAGGGATATTTTAGAAAGAGCAAGTGCGAGAGAAACAGCTACAAGGGTGGCTGTAGGGGCATTGTCAAAGATTTTGCTTTCCCATTTTAATATAAACATCTTTAGTGTGGTATGGCAAATAGGTGGAAAAGGACTTGATTGGGAAGAAGAATTAAAAAAACTTTTAAGCAAAAAGACTGATATTGAAAAAATTCATAATATTTCAGAAAAAAATAATTTGAGAATGCCTTTAGAGAAAAGAGAACATGTCTATAAAGCAATTGATGAGGCTAAAGAAAAAGGAGATTCTTTAGGTGGGGTCTTTACAGTTGTTGCTAAAGGAGTTCCTGTAGGATTAGGTTCACATATTCAGTATGATTTAAGATTTGATGGTAAGATAGCAATGGCAATGATGAGCATACCTGCAGTTAAGTCTGTATCGATAGGTGGTGGATGCTTCTGTTCTAAGCTTACAGGAAAACACTTTCACGATGGTATCTATGTGAATAAAAAAGGTTTTTATAGGAAGACCAATTTTGCAGGTGGCATTGAAGGAGGTATTTCTAACGGTGAAGATATTGTTGTTACCTGTTTTATGAAGCCCATACCAACCCTTAAGTCACCTTTGCCTTCAATTGATTTAAAAACGGGTAAGTTAGCTGATGCTGTATATGAAAGGTCAGATGTCACTGCAGTTCCAGCTTGTTCTGTTGTAGCTGAGGCTGTTTTAGCTTTTACAATAGCTCAAAGCTTTACAGAAAAATTTGGTAAAGATTCTTTAGCTGAGATTAAGAGAAATTATAGTTCTTATAAAAAAATGTTATCCTCTTTATGGAAAAAATTTATCTAATAGGTTTTATGGCATCTGGCAAAACCACTGTTGGCAAAATACTCTCAAAAAAATTAGGCTGGAAGTTCATTGATATTGATGAAGAAATTGAGAGGAAAACACAAAAAACAATCAGTGAGATTTTTTCTACTTTTGGTGAAGATTATTTTCGAAAACTTGAAGTGGAGATGCTATCAAATTTTAAAGATTTAGATAAACTGGTCATTTCTGTGGGTGGTGGTTTGCCTGTGTTTTATAATAACATGGAAATTATGAAATCTACCGGTTTTACAGTATATCTTGAGGTTGATGAAAATATTATTTTTGAAAGGTTAAAGAATAATGAAGAGTATTCTAAAAGGCCTCTTGCTTCTTCTATTAATCTTGATTATCTAAGAAATCTCTTGAATATAAGAATTCCAATATATGTAAAATCTCATAAAACAATAAAATGTGACCAGAAAAAACCTGAAGAAATTGCCTTAGAGATAATTGAGGAATATAAAAAATGGAAACTTTATCATTAAAATTAAAGCCTAAAATAAAGGAAGTTAAAATTTATTCAGGCACAGGTGCTATAAAAGAAACAAGTGATTTAGTAAACAATGTATATAATAAAAAAGTAGTAATATCCAATCCCACTGTTTGGAATAATTGGGAAGGCTATTTCAAAGAATATATCAAAGATTTCGAGTTATTTCTTATACCTGATGGTGAAAGGTGTAAGAATTTTAAGACTGTTCATAAAATATACGATTTTCTTGTTTCCATTGGTGCTACAAGGAAGACTTTACTTATAGCCTTTGGTGGTGGGGTAATTGGTGATATAACAGGTTTTGTTGCATCTACCTACCATAGGGGCATCCCTATAATCCATATTCCCACAACTTTGCTTGCACAGGTTGATAGCTCAATAGGTGGTAAAACCGGTTATAATATGAGAGAAGGAAAAAACTTGATAGGTAGTTTTTACCAGCCTGATTTTATAATCTCAGATCCACTTTTTTTGGATACATTGCCTCAAAAAGAGTTTTTATCTGGTCTTGCTGAAGTAATAAAGGCAGGATGTATAAGAGATACTAAGCTTTTTTGTTTAATTGAAAAGGACTTAGAAAAGATAATTGGAAGGGATAAACAAGTTCTTTCAAAGATTATAATGAGAGCACAAAAAGTTAAAATTAACGTTGTAGAGAAAGATGAAAGGGAAGAAGGGTTAAGGGCTATTTTAAATTTTGGACATACCCTTGGGCATGCAATAGAAGTCCAAAAAAAATGGAAAATTTCACATGGTTTTGCTGTTGCTGCAGGTATGGCCTTTGCATCCTTTTTAAGCTATAAAGAAAGTATTTTGAGTGAGGAAGAGCTATTGAGGGTTTTAAAGTTATTTAAAAAAATTGGCTACACCTTAAAATACAACCTTGATAAATCTCAACTTAGCAATGTTCTTTTAAAGGACAAAAAGAAAAAAGATGAAATGGTCGAATGGGTTCTCCTTGAAAAGATTGGAAAAGCAGTTTTTGGTGTAAAGATTGATATAAAAAATATTGTTCATAGAATTAGTGAGTTTGAACATTATTTAAAAAGTAGAAAAAACTTCATTTCTTGACAATATGAATGAAATTATGATAGAAAAGCTTAAAATATGTATCTAACTTTTAATGAAAGCAATATTTCTTTTTGTATAGCGATCGAAGATGTAAAAAAGGTTGTAGATATTAGTTCTATCATCCAGTCACAAGAAGGCTATTTTTATGATAGCTTGCCTGTTAAGGCAATTAATCTTGTTGAAACATTTAATATTAGGTTAGTAAATAAAGGGGTCAAGAGAAAAGCTATATTGCTTCATGAAATAGGAGATGTTATTCCTGCTTTTTTTGTAGAAAATGTCGCTGGTTTTTTAAAAAAAGAATCAATTTTAATGTTAAGAAAACAGGATTATCTTGATTTTTATGGTTTTTGGGGTATTAAAGAGTTTTTTATAAAGGATAATGTTTTATTTTTTTGTATTGATAGTGCTAAAATTTTGGCTAAAATTGGGATATTTGATGGAAAAATTAAGGTTTCTTGAAGTAGTTATTGATGAAAAGACTTATTTATGTGAGGAAAGTATTCTGGAAAAAGTAGTATCGTTAGAGATTAAAGATTTGTATGATGCACCTTTTGGCCCAGATTGGTTAAGATATTTATACCCTTACGAAGGTGTTATAATCCCTGTTATAAAAGAACATAGAGAAATTTTAGTTCAAAAAATGTATAATATTCTCATTATAAGGAAATTTTTGAATTTTGCAGGTATAATAGTGGATAGAGTTAAAGGTTTTACAATATTTGCAAAAGAAATAATTGAAGGTGCAATTCCAGCGCCAGTTTTTTTCGCAAAAAAAGGCTTTAGTAATAACGATAAAGAATACTTTTTGCTTGATATTGATGCCTTTTTTGAGGGCAAGGAGTAAAAAAATGAAAAAAATACTAATTGCAGACGATAGTTTTACCGTAAGAAAAATTATTGAACTACTTTTAAAACCTTTAAATTTTGAACTAATTTTTTCAGAAACTGGTAAAGATGCCCTTTCTAAAGGTTTAAGCAATGATATCCAACTTGCTGTTATAGACTATGGTTTACCCGATTTGAAAGGTACTGAAGTATCTAAACAGATAAAATCTCAAAAACCCTACCTTCCAGTACTCTTAATGACAAGCAGTAAGGAAGAGTTCCCAGCTCAGAGAGTTCAGGAAGGGCAATGTGATGATGTCATTGAAAAACCCTTTGATTCTCAAACATTTTTATCAAAAATAGAAACATTGCTTAAAAAAGTTAAAAAGATGCCCATAAAAGAAGATGTTAGTATTGAGTTGGAGAAAAAGGAAGAGGTTTTAGAGATACCTACAATATCAGAATTTTCTGTTGAAAAAGAGCCATTCGCTAATTTGGATCTTGGTCAGGAATTTACAATAGAAACACAAACTGAGAGAGAATTGAAAATTCAAGATGAGATAAAGTCTGATGTAGTAGAAGAGATTATCGATAATTTAGAAGTAATAGAAGAACTTGAGGAATTAGATGAGGAAGAAGAAATAACTGAAAAACCAACTTTTGAAACTAAAATAGATGATATTACTTTAGAAGAGCTTCTTTCAGAAGAAACAAAAAGTAACGAATTGATTGAGACAGTTGAAAAAGAAGTTGAAGTACCTGAAGTGGTTTTGGAAGAGGAAAAGGTTGAAATACTTGAGAAGAAAGAAGAGGTTAAAACAGAGTCGATAATAGAAGATGGTAAAAGCATAAATATAGATGCTTTTTTTGCTGACTTGAATGAAATTCTTGCGGAAGAAAAAGAGTCAAAAAGTTCAGATGTAGAGAAGGAGATGGTAAAACCTGTTATTGAAGAAGTAGTTAAAGATTTAAAAGAAATTGAGATGATAACTACACAGGCTGAAGAAACGGAAGAAGAGGAAGAAGTAAAAGAAGAGATTAAAAGCATAGAAGAGATGAAAACAGAAAAAGAAGAAGAAATTTCTGAGGAAGATATATGGAACTTTGACTTAGATCTAACCTCACAGAAGCAAGAGGTATTAGAATCAAAAGTTACTGCTTCATCTATAGATGTCAAAGAGATAGAAAATATCATTAAAGAATTGACTTATGATATTGTTGAAAAGATAGCGTGGGAGATTGTACCAGAAATAGTGGATGCTATTATGAAAGATAGGTTTCGTAAAAATAACTGAATAATCAAAGATAAATCCAGATATGTTTAAATTACGAGGTATGTGACTATGGAAGATATTTTGCCTAAAGGTTATGAGCCAAAAAATGTAGAAGAGAAATGGTATAGTTTCTGGCTTGAAAAAAACTATTTTAGAGCAAATGAAAATACCAACAAACCACCCTTCTCAATGGTAATACCTCCGCCAAATGTAACTGGATCTTTACATATGGGGCATGCACTCAATAATACAATACAAGATATTCTTGCAAGATATAAAAGGATGTCAGGTTTTGAAGTATTATGGCTGCCTGGAACAGATCATGCAGGTATTGCAACTCAAAATGTTGTAGAAAGATTGATAGCAAAGGAAGGACTAACAAGACATACCCTTGGTAGGAAGGCTTTTATAGAAAGGGTTTGGAGTTGGAAAGAGGAGTCGGGCAACACAATTATAAAACAGTTAAAAAAATTAGGGGCATCCTGTGACTGGTCAAGAGAACGTTTTACAATGGATGAAGGGCTTTCAAAGGCTGTAAAACAGGTTTTTTTAACTTTATTTAGAGAGGGTATTATACAGAGGGACAAGAGGTTAATAAACTGGTGTTCAAGGTGTGGTACTGCTCTTTCTGATTTAGAAGTGGAGTATGAAGAGAAAGATGGATATCTTTATTATATTAAGTATCCTGCTAAAGAAGATGATGGTCTTATAGTTGCTACTACAAGGCCAGAAACTATGTTGGGTGATACAGCAGTTGCTGTTAACCCAAATGATGAGAGATACAAAAGCTATATAGGAAAAACATTAATACTACCTCTTGTAAATAGGGAGATACCTGTCATTGGTGATGCGATGGTCGATATGGAGTTTGGAACAGGTGCTGTGAAAATAACACCTGCTCATGATTTTGCAGATGAATCAGCTGGTAGAAGACATAACCTCCCCTTCATTTCAGTAATAGATAGAGAAGGTTTAATGTGTGGTGATATACCAACAAAATACCACAAGATGGATAGATTTGAGGCAAGAAAGCTCATAGTAGATGATTTGAAAGAACATGGATTACTAGTAAAAGTAGAATCTATAAAACATAATGTGGGACATTGCTATAGATGTAAAGAAATTGTAGAGCCTTTGTTAACACTTCAATGGTTTGTAAGAGTAAAAACTTTGGCAGAGCCTGCTTATAGGGCAGTAAAGGAAGGTAGAATTAGAATAATACCTGAAAACTGGGCAAATACTTATTATCAGTGGATGGAAAATATTCAGGATTGGTGTATTTCAAGGCAGATATGGTGGGGGCATCAGATCCCCGTTTATTACTGTCCGAAATGTGACGGAGATAAGATTTTTATCACTTTGAGACCCAACCAGAAAGATTCAGCTAAGTTTCAAGGAACATATAACGATTTTGCGAAAGAGGGAATGGCTTTTGAAACAATTTTAGATGATATCGATTTTTACTTAATTGGTGAAGATGCAACACCTATACCAGAGGGTGAAAGTTGTCCTAAATGTGGGGAAAAACATTTGATTCAAGACCCTGATGTTCTTGATACATGGTTCAGTTCAGCTCTATGGCCCTTCTCAACAATGGGTTGGCCTGAAAAGACGAAAGAACTTGATGTTTTTTATCCTACATCGGTTCTTGTTACCGCCTTCGATATACTCTTTTTCTGGGTTGCGAGGATGATAATGATGGGTATTAAATTTATGAATGATGTGCCATTTAGGGATGTGTATATTCATGCTTTAGTAAGAGATTCTAAGGGACAAAAAATGAGCAAATCAAAGGGTAATGTTATCGATCCTTTGATTATTATGGATAAATATGGTACAGATGCCTTCAGGTTTACACTTGCAGCATTGGCTGCACAGGGTAGGGATATTAAATTGTCTGAAGATAGAATTGAAGGTTACAGACATTTCGCCAATAAAATATGGAATGCATCGAGATTTGTTCTTATGAATCTAAAAAAGGAAATTACTTTTGTAAAACCTGCAATAGAAGAAGGCAATATTTTTGATTTGTGGATATTACAGAGATTAAATGAAACTATAAAAGAAGTGAAAGAAGCTTATGACAATTACAGTTTTAATGATGCGGCTAATGCAATATACAAATTTTTGTGGAATGATTTCTGCGATTGGTATATTGAATTGTCCAAGCAAAGGATTAATGAAGAGGTAGTTCAGAAAACGCTGTGGTATACATTAATGAATGCATTAAAACTGCTCCATCCCATTATGCCTTTTATAACTGAAGAAATCTATCAGAAGCTACCTCAACATGGCGAAAGTATTATGGTTGATATGTTTCCTATTTATGATGAAACATTAACTAAATTTGATACAACTATAGTGGATACTTTTATAAGCGTTGTGAGGGCCATAAGAAATGTAAAAAGTGAAATGAATATATCTCCCGCATTAAAGCCAAATGTAATGATATACATTAAATCTGATACAAAGAAAATTCTTATGAACTACGGAAGTTATATAGAGTCGCAGGCAAGATGCAAGGTTGAGTTTGTTGAAAGGATTGGAAAGAATCCTTCGAACTCTGCTTTTGCAGTCGTTGATGATATAGATATTTGGGTAAACTTACAGGGTATGATTGATGTTAATGCGGAGATAAAACGCATAGAAAAAGAAATTGCTAAAGTTGAGAAGGATGTTGCCTTTTTAAATAAAAGGATTTCTAATGAGGACTATCTTAAAAATGCTCCACAGGATGTTGTAGATGATGATAAATCAAGACTAAAAAACTACATTGAAAAACTAACAAAACTAATGGACAATTTAAAAATTTTACAGGAGATGAAATGAATTTAAATCCAATAAAAGTAGAACAAATTATTAAAAATGCGCTTGATGAGGATATTGGTTTTGGGGATATAACAACAGAAATCATAGATAAAAATATTGTTGGTAATGCATTTTTTCTTGCTAAAGAGGATTTTGTGGTTTGCGGTGTTGATGTAGCCAAAAAGGTTTTTACTTTATATGATGGTGAATTGAGTATAACCTTTGATTGCAGTGATGGTGAAAAGGTCAAAAAAGGCCAACGTTTTGGAACAGTAGTAGGAAAATTGAGAAGCATATTAACCTGTGAAAGAGTAGCACTAAACTTTCTTCAGAGGATGTCAGGTATAGCTACACTAACATCCCTTATAGTAGAAAAAGTCACAAAAAATGGTGTTAAAGTGTTAGATACAAGAAAAACGACTCCACTATTAAGAATTTTCGAAAAGTATGCGGTAAGGGTAGGGGGTGGATATAATCACAGAATAAGTTTAAGTGATGGTATCTTAATTAAGGATAACCATATAAAGGCATGTGGTAGTATAACAAAGGCGATCAGAAATGCAAAAAAGATTGTAAGACCACTAACAAGTATTGGCGTTGAAGTAAAAAATTTGGAAGAGCTGAAAGAGGCGCTTTCAAATGGTGCAACCCATTTACTACTTGATAACATGAGTCCTCAAATGGTAAAAAAGGCTGTTGGTATAGTTAATGGTAAGGCGACGATAGAGGTTTCAGGTGGCATTACCTTTGAAAATATTACAAAGTATGCTATAGAAGGTGTTAATTTTATTTCATTGGGTAGCTTAACCCATTCTTTTAGGTCTGTAGATATTAGTTTAGAGATTGAATGATAGAAAAAAAAGAGGAAAAACTTTCTAAATTAATAAGATTAATTGCACAATCCAATAGGCTTTTATCAGGTGAAGAGTTAGGTGCCATTCTTGGTGTAAGTAGAACTGCGGTATGGAAGTATGTAAAGTATTTAAGAGAGAAAGGCTTTAAGATAACAGGTAAAACAAATACAGGTTATAAGCTTATAGAACCTGTTGATACACCATTGACTATTAGAGCTTGTGATATTGCGACAAATGTAATTGGTAAGGAAATTTTATCTTTTATAGAAATAGATTCTACAAACAATTTTGCAAAAAGTCATTGGAAGGATCTACCTCATGGTACATTGATTATCTCAGAAAAGCAAACAGCAGGCCGAGGTAGAAAAGGAAGAATTTGGTCTTCACCTTTTGGAACAGGACTTTATTTTTCGATTCTTTTAAAACCTAATATACCCGTTATTACATTACCAAGACTAACCATTGTTGTAGGTGTTTCTGTCGCTTTAGCACTTGAGAAATTAGGTATTTTAGCAAAGCTTAAATGGCCAAATGATATTATGATTGGCGAAAAAAAGGTTGGTGGTATACTTTCAGAAATGTCTATGGAAGGCGACAAAGTTGAATATGTTATTCTTGGTATAGGCATTAATGTTCATACAGACTATAGTTGTTTTCCAGAGGAATTTAGAGAGAAAGCAGGTAGCATAAAAAGTGAAACTGGAAAGTATGTGCCTAGAAACATATTATTAAAAACATTGCTTGAGGTTTTTGAAAAAAGTTACACAAGTTTTTGTAAAAGTAATGGTGAACTTGGAGAAATTAGAAACCTATGGGAAAAAAGGGCTTATGGTCTTAATGAATGTGTCGAGATTATAACTGGTGTAAGCAAGGAAAAGTGTGTCATCTTAGGCTTGAAAAATGATGGGGCACTTCTTATTAAAAATCAAGAAGGGGTAGTAAAAGAAGTTTTTGCTGGTGAAGTTTTATTTTAAATTTGCCTTTTTTTTATTCAATTTTGCTTTTAAATTTTTTTTAAAAAAGGCTATAATGCAATTAAAGTTGAATTATTTTCATGCAGTTTTATTGGAGGCTCTATGCTTTTCGTCCTTGATATAGGTAATACCCAAATTGTTGCAGGTTTAATCAAAAATGATAAAGTTATACATTATTGGAGGATGAGAACAGAAAAAAATAAAACAGCTGATGAACTTGGTATACAGTTTTATAATTTTATTGAACATGCAGGTGTTGATATAGAAGATATAGAAGGTATTGCTATTTCAAATGTTGTTCCGCCTCTTACGATAATGCTTACCTTTATGTGTAGAAAATATTTTCATAAAGAACCATTCTTTGTTGGCCCAGGTATTAAAACTGGTATGCCTATACTATATGACAATCCCAAAGAGGTAGGCGCTGATAGGATAGTAAATTCAGTAGCAGGTTATAAAAAGTATAGAAGTGCTTTAGTAGTGATAGATTTTGGTACGGCAACTACCTTTGATTGTGTTTCTAAAAGAGGTGAGTATATTGGTGGGGTAATAATACCTGGTATTGAGATATCTTTAGAAGCTTTATCGGAAAGAACTGCAAAATTACCAAAAATAGAACTTATAAAGCCTGCTTCTGTTATTGCTAAAAATACAGTTTCTGCAATACAATCGGGCATAATTTATGGTTATGCAGGTATGGTTGATGCTATTTGTGAGAAGATAAAGCAAGAGATGGGGGAAAAAACAATCAAGTTTATTGCAACAGGTGGACTTGCGCATGTAATAGCTAAGGAATCAAAATTTATTCAAGAAGTGGATGAATACTTAACTTTAGTAGGCTTAAAAATACTTTATGAATTAAACCAAAAATAAAAGGGGGCAACTATGGGAGAAGTTGAAAAAAGATGGAACATTGCATTAGTAGCTCATGGAGGTGCAGGTAAAACGACACTTGCTGATGTGATTCTTTATAATGCTAAGGTAGTGGATAGGATTGGTAGAGTAGATGACGGTACTTCTAACTTTGATTTTGAACCAGAAGAGATTTCAAAAAAAATAAGTATTTCTTCCGCTTTTCACCATATTATGTGGAACAAAAATTATATTAATATACTTGATACACCTGGATATGCAAATTTTTTAACAGATACAGAGTTTTGCTTAAAAGCAGCAACAGGAGCAGTTTTAATAGTTAGTGCTATATCGGGTGTGAAAGTTGAAACTCATACGTTATGGAACTTTCTTACTGAGTGGAGAATCCCAAGAATCGCTTTTGTAAGTAAGATGGATAGGGAAAGAGCAGATTTTCTAAAAGCTGTTGATGATATAGAAAAAGATTTAAAAGTTACCCCTGTGCCACTTCAATATCCAATTGGTAGTGAAGCTGATTTTAAAGGTATAATCGACCTAATAACAAAAGAAGCCTATTACTATGAAAATAATGGTTCAGGCGTCTATAAAAAGGGTGAGATCCCAAAAGAACTTTTAGATGAGGTAGACAGGTTAAGGGACTTTCTTATAGAAAAGGTTGCTGAAGTCAATGATGAATTGACGGATAAATATTTAGAAGGTGCTGAAATTACAGAAAAAGAACTACTTGATGGATTAAAGTTAGGCACAATGACACACCAATTTCTACCTGTCCTTTGTGGTTCAGCATTTAAAAATATAGGTGTTTCCCATTTACTCGATTGGATTGTTCAGATACTACCATCTGCAGATGAAGTACCAGATGCGATAGGAATAAATCCAATTACTGGCAATGAGGAAAGAAGAAAGAGAGTCCCCGATGCACCATTTTCAGCTCTTGTATTTAAAACATATGTAGATGCATATGCAGGAAAAATGTCTGTAGCGAGGATTTTTTCTGGTAAAGTTGTTCCTGAGTCAAATGTTTATAACTCGACACAAAAAGAGAAAGAAAAGATAAGCACAATAATGATAATTGAAGGCAAAAAGTTCAAACCTGTAAATTCAGCTCAGGCAGGTGATATAGTCGCCTTCCCTAAATTAAAAAATGTGAAAACGGGTGATACGCTTTGTGATGAATCTGCTCCAATAATTTATAAAGCACCAGAAATACCAGAACCTTCTATATCGTTTGCAGCTGTTCCTAAAACGAGAGCGGATGAAGATAAGCTAAGCCAAGCTATATCAAAAATTATAGAAGAAGACCCAACGATAAGATTTGGTAAAGATGAGCAAACCAAAGAGTTTTTACTTTCCGGTGTAGGACAGACCCATGTTGAAATTACACTTGAAAAACTAAAAAGAAAGTATGGTGTAGAAATAGAGTTGAAAACACCTAAAGTGCCTTATAAAGAGACTATTAAAGGTAGGGCTCAGGTTCAGGGTAAGTATAAAAAACAGTCTGGTGGACATGGCCAGTATGGAGATTGTTGGATAGAAGTTGAACCATTGCCAAGAGGAGCTGGTTTTGAGTTTGTTGATAAGATTGTTGGAGGTGTTATTCCAAAACAATATATACCTGCGGTAGAAAAGGGTGTACGTGAAGCTATGCAGGAGGGTGTTCTCGCTGGATTTCCAGTTGTTGATGTTAAGGTCACATTATATGATGGTTCCTTTCATCCCGTTGATTCATCGGATTTAGCATTTCAGATAGCCGGTTCTCTCGCTTTCAAGAAAGCAGCTCAACAGGCAAATCCAGTTTTGCTTGAACCAATAATGGATTTGGAAGTTATTACTCCAGAAGATTGTCTTGGTGATGTAATAGGAGATATTAATGCGAAAAGAGGACATGTAATAGGTGTGGAACCCAAAGCAAATAGCCAAATTGTTCGTGCAAAAGTCCCTATGGCTGAAATACTGAAGTATGCAAATGACTTAAAGTCTTTAACAAGTGGTAGGGCCCTCTTTCATGTAAAGTTTTCTCATTATGAAGAAGTTCCAACACATTTAAGTGAAAAGATTATCCAACAAGCAAAAAAGGAAAAGGCAGAAGTGAAATGAAACTTTCAGCTATAGCTGAGAAGCTTTTAAATGAAAGTAACTTAGATGTCTTGAAGATGGTAGCAAGTGGTAATTTCCCACTACCACCAAATGAGCTTATATATATTGTATCCGTTTATGGATTAGAAAATAAGGGAGGGTTAAAAGATGTTTGCATAAACACTTTAAAAAGCCTTCCCCATTCCTTTTTTCAGAACTTTTTTAAAAATACTGAAATACCAGAGAATATAATGCTTTTTCTCTCTATTGTATTTCAAGAAGACATACAAAAACTTGAGGAGATATTCAAGCATCCAGCAACTCCTCAAAAGATTTATGAAATATTTGCAAGACATTCAAACTCTGATGTTCTTAGGAGACTTATTGAGGTTGAAAGTAGATGGGTAAATAATCCAGTAGTTGTAGACAGACTTTTAGAAAACCCTAAAACCCCTATTGATTTATTAGAAAAGGTAAAATTTTATAAAAAAGAACCTGAGAAGAGTAAAGAAGAAGTTATAATTTCCTATGAAGATGTAGTTGTAACAGTCTCAGATAGGGAGCAATATAAAGAGTTTGTTGAAGAAAGAGAGGTTGAAGATGTTGAAGCAAAAAGAAGCCTTTCTGGTAAGATTGCCAAATTAAGTGTTGCAGAAAAGATAAAATTGGCTCTTATGGGTAATAAGGAAGTTCGCTCAATATTAATAAAAGATAGCAATAAACTTGTTTCTTCTGCAGTTTTAAAAAATCCTCGTATAACTGATGGCGAAGTAATTAAAATAACTCAGGACAAAAATGTAAATGATGAAATAATTAGAATTATATGTCACAACAATAATTGGACCCAGATTTATGCAGTAAGGTATAATTTAGTTTTACATCCTAAAACACCCTTGCAAGTTGCATTAAAATTTTTATCTACACTGTCAACTAAGGATTTAGCCACAGTAGCAAAAAGTAAAAATGTACCTTCTGCATTAGCTACCAATGCAAGAAAGCTTCTTTTGGTGAGGAGTAGATAATGGCTTATGTAAACTATACCAATAAAGAAATCAATGCAAAAATAGTTTATTATGGACCAGGTTTATCGGGTAAAACCACTAATATATTATATATTCATAAAAAACTGAACCCAGAGACGAGGGGTAAACTTGTAAGTTTAGCAACTCAGACAGATAGAACCCTATTTTTTGACTTTTTACCGGTAAATATTGGTGAAATAGGGAATTTCAAATTGCGTATCCATCTTTATACAGTGCCAGGACAGATATTTTATAACACTACAAGGAAAATGGTATTGAAGGGTGTAGACGGTGTAGTTTTTGTAGCAGATTCACAAAAGCAAATGTTAGAAGATAATATTGAGAGTCTTAAGAATTTAGAAGAAAATTTAAGAGAGTATGGTAAGGATATAAAAGCAATCCCCTTTGTTATTCAATATAATAAAAGAGATTTGCCCGATGCAATGGATCTTGAAGAATTACATCGACATTTAAATAAGTATAAAGCCCCTTTTTTTACAGCTGTCGCAACTCAAGGGCAAGGAGTTCTTGAAACTCTTACTGGTATATGTAAACTTGTTATTAACAATTTAAAAAAGACAGTAGGCATTCAAGAATTTGTCAAAGACACATTTGAATCTGAAATTGGTAAAATAGAAGAGAGTGCAGAAAAAAAACAAAAGCAAGTCTTTCTCCCTGAAGATTATTCTGATGAAGCCTTGAAAATGCTTGATTTATTGGATGAAGAAAAGAAAATAGAAGAAACTATTCCAGAAGAAATTGAAGAAAAACCTTTAGAACCCATTGAAGAGGATATCCTTTTATTAGAAAAGGAAACAGAAGATAATTTGAATGTTATTGAGAGAGAAAGTGTATCTGAAAAGACGGAACCTAAGATGCAGGTAAAAGATGCAGCGGAAGAAGACATAATCATGATAGAAACAGAAAGTATGAATGTGAAAGGTAATGAGATAGAGCTACATTTGAAAATAATGGCTGGTGGGAAGGAAAAGGCAATCAAAATAAGGTTAAAGATTGAGGTAGGGGAGGAATAGTTATGTATAAGATTGCTTTATATGGTAGCAGTTCTAAGGTTGTAGATTTATACAATGCAATACAGAGAGAAAGAAATTGCTATGTAAGCGCTGTTATAGATCCTTATGGTGTAAATCTTAAACCATCTTATTTTATCCCCGGTACTTATAAAAGAAGTGTAGCAGACCTTAAATATGAAGAGAATTTATTTGCAATAGTAAATGTAGATGATGACCCAAATTTACAGATGGAACTTGCTAAAGAGGGTCTAAGTAAAATTAAAGTCATAAGTGGTGCATCTGCAGCTTTTCTGTATGATACAGGTGTTACTGAGGAAACAAAAAGGGAAAGCTATAAGAAAATAGTAGAAGATTTTAAAGTGATTGCAAGCAATTTTTCTATGCTTTTTGATAGAGAAAAGCTTTTAAGCGAGATTTTAAGAAATTTATGCACAAGAACCGATGCCCATAGAGCATCTATCATGCTTTATGATAAAAATGAGAAAGTTTTGAAAGTCTCAATGGCATACGGCATTGACCCAGTTTTGTGGGATTTTATAAGAATTCCAATAGGTGAAGGTATTGCAGGAAAGGTAGTTGAAAATAAAGAACCCATGCTAATTACAGGTAAGCCTGATGATAAAATTTTTAAAAAAATAAGGAAAAGAGAAGATATTAAGTCGGCTATTTGTGTGCCACTTATTAAAAATGATGAAGTCGTTGGTGTGATTAATCTTGCCAATCTTGAGAAAATAGATGGTTTTACTAAAGAAGACCTTGAATTTGCTAAAGAAATGGGATCAGTTGTTACAGAAATTATTTCAGCTTCAAAAAGTTTTTATGAGTTTAAAGAAGATTCAATCAGATATGAGATCATTAATTACGTTTCAAATATTATTGCTGAGAATATTTCTCTTTATGATAGATTGCTAAAAATTGTTAATTATCTGAAGGACAAACTGAATATTTATACAATGATTGGTATACATGGTGATGATGATTCTTTTGAGACATATGCAACAAATTTTTCGCTGTGGGACCAACCTGAAATTTTTGGTGAAGATACAATAGAAAATATGGTTTTTAATACTAAAAAGGAGTTAACCTTTGTAGACATTGAAAATAAAGGTTTTAGAGGTTACATATCAATACCTCTTATCTATGAAGACAAAAGTATAGGTGTTATTTCAATGTTAAATTTTGGACCTCCACTTCCAGAAAAGGTTGATTTTTATAAAGAGTTAGGAAAGCAGATCGCTAAATTAATTGTATTAAGTTATAAAAATGAGACTGTCTCAGAAATAAACAGAAGAAATGATATCATTGACAACATTGTTAAAGAAATTTCAAATGTAAATGATTTAAATTCTGTAGGGACAATTGTTCTTGACGGTTTATATAAAGAGTTTGAATCACAGATTGGAGTATTTAGAATTTTTGATGAAGATAGGAATTCCTATATCGTAAAAGATGTAAAAGGCATTGAAAATGTGATAAAGAAAGAGTTTTTCCAAACAGATAGAGAAATAGCAAAAAAGGTATTAAAACAAAAATATCCAGTATTCATAAGAAATACAAGAAAAGATAGGGAATATTCAGTCTTGTACCCATCTATACAGAATTTTCTTGCCTATCCATTTTCACTTGATGGTAGGCAGTTGATGGTTTTCTCCTTTTATAATTGTGAAAGTAAACGATATTCTAAAAGCCCCAATAGCTATGATATTAACTTTATAAACAGGCTTTTCGAAAAAGCCTACGATAAAATAAAGGATATTTATAAAAGTAGCCAGGTTATTGGTGATATTTATATAGATGCATTAACAGGGCTTCCAAACTTTCAGTATTTTGAAAAAAGAGTCTTTGAAGAGGTTATGAGGGCTAAAAGAAACCAGGAGAGACTAATTGTACTCGTTGCAGAATTTCAACCCTATGAGACTTATGTAAAAGCTTATGGTAAGAAAAAAGCTGATGAGGTAATTAGAAAAATTGGTTTAAAAATGAGAGAAAGTATAAGGTCCTATGAGGTCGTTGCAAGGTTAAATTTAAACAAATTTGGTGTAATACTTGTTGAAGCTGATGAAAAAGCACTTGAAGTTATATTTAGACTCAAGAAAATATTGTCTATGGAAAATTGGGATCCAAAAGGTTTGATAAAAGAAGGTATAAGCATAGGTTATGGATATGCGCGTTTTCCTGAAGATGGAGATGAGTATGATGAATTGATTGTAAAAGCAAATCATATAAGAGGTTAGATATGGAAGGAATAGTTATTTCAGTAAATGTTAGCGAAAAAAAATCGGTTAGGAAAAAACCTGTCGATGAAATAAGGGTTATTGAGGATAAAGGTGTTAAAGGTGATGCCCATGCTGAGGGTGGGATAAGGCAGGTAAGTCTATTAGCAATAGAAAGTATAGAGAAGATGGTGGAAAAAGGTGTAAATGTAAAACCTGGTGATTTTGCAGAAAATATAACTACTAAAGGATTGGATTTGTTGGCTCTTCCAGTTGGGACAAAGCTATCTATTGGAGATGCAATTTTTGAAGTCTCTCAACATGGTAAAATCTGTCACACAAAATGCAATATATATAAAACTGTTGGTGATTGTGTAATGCCAAGGGAAGGTATATTTTGCAAAGTTTTAAAAGGTGGCATTATAAAAAAAGGCGATAAGATTAGGGTTATTGAATGAAATTTGGGAAGGCTATTGATTTTGAAAATATTATTGAAATATTACCTTTTGGTGTGTTGTATCTTGAAGGATATAAGATTATCTATTTGAATAGTGCTGCAGAACAAATAATTGGTTTGTCGAGAGAAAAGGTTTGTAAGTTGCCTTTCAATAAGCTTTCTTTTAATCAGAATGTAGTTGTAAGTTATGAAAAAATTTTAAAAGTTGGAAAGTCAGCAAGACTTTACGAAGAAGAATTTGTTGATTATTTTGGAAATAAGTTTTTACTTAATTTTTACTTTGTACCTGTATCTTCAAAAAATTCTGGGTATATAGTAATTCTTGAAGATTGTTCATTCTTGAAAGAGATTGAAAAAAAGCAGGTAGATTACTCAAACATTGAAAGATTATCAATACTTTTTGTAAGTATGGCTCACGAAATCAAAAATCCTTTAGGTGTTATAAAAGGTATTGTCCAACTCATAGAAAGAGCACCATCAAATTTTGATAAAGAAGCTTTTGATATAATATTATCGGAGATAAACAGGATAGAAAAAATTATACAGGAACTGCTTAATTATTCAAGCCCTCAAAGGATTAATGAAGAGCCTGTGAATGTGCATATGCTTTTAGATAAAGGCATCAAAAATCTTGTTAATTTAATTAAAGAAAAAAGTGTGTCTATAATCAAGGAGTACGATACTACATTGCCAGATATTATAGCTGATCCAGAATGTTTATATAGAGCCTTTTTTAATGTAATAAAAAATGCTATAGAGGCCTGTCCCATAAATGGTAAGGTTGTCATATCATCAAAGATAAATATTGAACACAAGTCTATAACAGAACATGGTGAAGTAAATTTCATGATGATAGAGATTACTGATAATGGTGCAGGGATAAGCGATGAGGATATGAAAAAAATTTTTACACCTTTTTTTTCTACAAAGAAAGGTGGGACTGGATTGGGATTGGTTTATGTACAAAAAGTTATTCTTGACCATAATGGTTTTATAACAGTAAAAAGCACCCCAAAAGTGGGAACAAAAGTAACTATTTATTTACCAATGAAGGTGAAATTATGAGAGAAGGAAAAAATAAGATTTTGGTAGTTGATGATGAAAAAAACATTTGCTGGATTTTAAAAAGATTATTAACTCAAAAGGGTTATATTGTAGATGAAGCTAATACAGGAAGAGAAGCGCTTGAAAAGATTGAAAAGAATAAATATAACCTGGTTTTTCTTGATATTATAATGCCCGATATACTTGGATTGGAAGTTTTAAGCAATATAAAAAGCAAGCCTCTCTCGCCACCTGTTATTATTATGACTGCTAAAAGTACAATGAAAAATGCAGTTGAAGCGATGAAAAAAGGCGCTTTTGAGTATATTACTAAACCTTTTGATATTAATGATATTGAGAGTATAACTGTAAAAGCTTTAGAAGCTTATGAAAAGTCTCTCAACCAGCAAGAAAACAAACATTTAAAAAAGAGTGTTAAATTAGAAGAAGATTTCACAATAATTGGTAAGTCTCGTGCAATAAATAATGTTTTTAAGATTATAGGAAAAGTTGTTGATAGCAATGTAACGGTGCTTATACAGGGCGAAAGAGGTACAGGTAAAGAGCTTGTTGCTAAAGCCTTACATTACAATAGTATCAGAGCTGATAAACCCTTTATTTCTGTAAACTGTGCCGCTATTCCTAAAGAGCTTCTTGAAAGTGAACTATTTGGGTATGAGAAAGGTGCTTTTACAGGTGCGAATGAAAGAAAGATAGGAAAATTTGAACAGGCTCATGGTGGTACAATCTTTCTTGATGAAATTGGGGATATGTCAATTGATTTACAAGCTAAAATACTTAGAGTTCTTGAAGAAAAAGAAATTATTCCTGTAGGTGCTTTAAAACCAATAAAAATTGATGTAAGGATAGTAGCAGCAACGAATCAGGATCTTGTTGAACTAATCAAAAAAAAGATGTTTAGAGCTGACTTATATGACAGATTAAACCAGATACCTATTTTATTACCACCTTTGAGAGAAAGAATTGAAGATATACCACTTCTTGTAAAGCATTTCCTTTCAAAATTCTCAAAAGAGATGGGAGTTAAGAAAAGTATCACAGAAAATGCTTTGAATTTTCTTAAAACCTATGAATGGCCAGGTAATGTAAGAGAGTTACAAAATGTAGTAAGAAGAGCTTTTATCATCTCACCTAATAATGTGCTGGATAAACAAGATTTTCTTTTTCTTGCTAAAACATTGCCAAAGGAAGATATGATTCATGAACTTTCTTTAGAGGATATCATTGATTGGAAGTTAAATGAGTTTATAAGGATTATTGATACTGGGGAAATGGAAAATGTTTATGAATTTGTCATATCACAGGTTGAGAAGCCTTTAATAAAGAAAATACTATCATTAACGAAAGGCAACCAGATTAAAGCAGCGAAAATACTTGGAATAAATAGAAATACGCTGAGGAAAAAGGTAAAAGAGTTTGGGTTAAACAGCAAAGAGTTTAGAAAAAAAAGAATAAATAGAAAAGCAAAGGAGGTTTAAATTTGGGTAAAAATTTTTATACCATATCCTACACTCACGATGGTGTATCAATGCTTGATCAAAGACTTTTACCTGAACAAGAAATATATCACCTCTATACTAATTATGAAGATATAGCAAAAGCGATAAAGGAAATGGTTATAAGAGGGGCACCTGCTATTGGCATTGCAGCAGCATTTGGTATTGCTTTAGCAGTTGAGAAAAAAGAATTTTATGATAATAAATCCTTTGAAACATTTTTTTACAATATTCTAGATGTATTTGCTAATACAAGGCCTACTGCTGTAAACCTTTTCTGGGCTATAAACAGAATGAAAGGTGTTTTTGAAAAAAATAAAAACTTGGAAATATCTCAAATAAAAAAAATTCTAAAAGAAGAGGCATTGAAAATTTACGATGAAGACAGAGATATTTGCAAAAGAATTGGCATAGAGGGAAACAAATTGATAAAAGAGAATTCAACTATACTTACCCATTGCAATGCAGGTGCCTTAGCTACTTCTGATTATGGAACTGCTCTGGCTGTAATAAGAGAGGCATACTTTTCCGGTAAAAAGATAGAGGTTTTTGCTGATGAGACTAGACCTTATCTTCAAGGAGCGAGGTTAACTGCTTGGGAATTAAGTAAAGACGGTATATCTGTTACAGTTATTTGTGATTGTATGGCAGGATATTTTATGTCACAGGGGAAAATAGATTGTGTTATTGTAGGAGCTGATAGAATTGCTGCAAATGGTGATACTGCTAATAAAATAGGCACATATAGTATTGCTGTGCTTGCGAAATATCATAATATACCTTTTTATGTTGCTGCTCCGACTTCTACTATTGATATCACCATAAAAAATGGTTCAAAAATACCAATTGAATATAGAAATACTGAAGAAATAACTCATTTCAAAGGTCATAGAATAGTATGTGAAGAAGCAAAGGCATTGAATCCATCTTTTGATGTCACACCTGCAAATCTCATAACAGCGATTATCACAGAAAAAGGTATACTTAAGCCAGATTTTACAAGAAGTATCAAAGAACTTTTTTAGCGTTTTGCCGATGAAAATAATCGATTCTAAATTATATGACGAGTTTTTACAGTATTTAGAGAATAAGAAGTTCAATAAAAAAGAAAAAGAGTTTTTAGCCTGTCTCGGAAGTGTAAGTCCTTTTACATTTAGAACATTACAAAAGTTGGATTTAAGAGAAATCTGTGAAGGTTATACATCGTTTAAAGAGGGAGAGATTAGTAAAGATATTAACAGGATAATGGACTTAAATGAAGAAGAGTTTATAAAGGGTTTGAAAAACATTAAATACAAAGAGCTTCTAAAAATTATCGCAAGAGATGTTTTATTGCAACAGGATGTTTTAAAGACCCTCGAAGAACTATCTATCCTTGCAGATATGATTATTCAGGCAGTACATCAATATACATCATATATTTTCTTAAAAGTATTACAAAAACCGATCACTATAATAGCAATGGGGAAATTAGGTTCAAGGGAACTCAATTTTAGCTCCGATATTGATATTGTTTATCTTCATAGCGGTCTGGATATAGAAGAGCAAGAGGTATATAACAAATGGGCTTTGAAATTAAATAAAATGCTTTCCCATTACAATCAGGATGGTTTTTTATTTCGTGTAGATAATGATATTCGTCCAGGTGGAAAATATTCCCACCTTACTATGTCGTCAAATGCTTTTGTAAATTTTTATGCCCTTTATGGTGAAACGTGGCAAAGAGTTGCATTATTAAGAGCAAGATTTATATGTGGGGATGAGAGCGTTTTCAAAAGCATATTTGATGAGCTTGAACCTTACATATACAGAAGGTATGTTGATTTCACTATGGTTAATGAGCTGAGAGAATTAAAACAAAAGATAAACAGAGAAAGTCTTGCCCATAATTGGGAGGGAAAGAATATTAAGCTGGGGAGAGGCGGCATAAGAGAAATAGAGTTTTTTGTCCAATCATTACAAATAATGTATGGTGGCAAAAACAAGAAAATAAGGGTACCAGATATAACAACGGCAATAATATTATTATGCGAAGAAAAGTATATAACCAATGAAGAAGGAGAAAAACTTCTTGATGCTTATAAATTTTTAAGAAAAGTAGAAAACTCAATCCAGATGGAAGAAGAACAACAGTTATATACACTTCCTACTGATGAAACAAAACTTATGAGAACTGCAAAAAGGATTGGGTTTGATAATATAAATACATTCCTCAAAGAGCTTGATAAACACAGAAACTTTGTAAGTGATACCTTTGATAAACTTTTTGGAGAGAAAGAAGAAGCAGTTTCTTTTATGAATATTGACAGTATGGAAGAATTGAAGAAGAACCTCGAAAAAAGTTTAGATTTAAACAGGTTTCCCGAGGAAAATATAGAAGAGATGATTAACTACATTGGTAAAATCCCATCAAAGTATCGTGGGTCCTATAGTGTTGTGTTAAAGGCATTTCTTAAAAAGATGGAAAATTTAGATTTCTCAAAAGATACACTAAATAGAATTGAAGATTTTTTAAATGTTTTGTCAAAGCGTCCCATGTATATTTCTCTTTTGGCAGAAAATCTAATAATTATAGATAAGCTTGTCAAGCTCTTTAATACTGGTCCATTTTTAGGAAAGATATTAATAAATTCACCTGAGACGTTGGATTTTTTGCTTGTTAATGATGAGATAAAAAGAGATAGTTGGATTAATTACTGCAATTTACTTAATTCAATGCTCGAAAAAACCGATGATTTTGAAGTTCAGATGAAGTTGATGCGACAATTTAAAAATAGTGAATGGCTTAAAATAGGTATGCTTTTTTCAAATAATACAATCAGTTTGCATGAATTGGAACATTATCTTACTAATCTTGCTGAAGCATGTCTTATAGTAATGGTTAATTTATGCGAAAAGATTTTAAAAGAAAAAATCATCCAACCTTGCCAGAAAAAGCTATTAATAGGTATGGGTAAGTTAGGTTCAAGAGAAATAAATTATTTTTCAGACCTTGATTTAATTTTTGTATATGAAAGTGATGATGAAAATGCAAGTTATTATAATACTAAGTTATTGCAGAAAGTAATATCATCACTTACTCTTGTTACAGAAGAAGGGTCATTATATGAAGTGGACATGAGATTAAGACCAACAGGAAGCCAGGGACCTCTTGTTACTTCTTATAGAAACTTTCAGGAATATCATTTAAAAAGTTCATGGGTTTTTGAAAAACAGGCATTAACGAGGGCAAGGGTACTTGGTGAGGAAACAGACTTTTCTTATGAAATTAAGTCCTTTATAGAGAAAGTGCTTTATGACGAAAGCTACAATGAAAGCATTTTAAAAGAAGAAATAATTAAAATGAGGCAAAAGATTGAAAATGAGTTAGCCTATAAGGAATACGAAAAAGATGTTTTAGAAATCAAAACAGGTGCTGGCGGGATTATTGATATTGAATTTTTAATCCAGTATATAAAACTGAGATATGGTGGTGAATATAAACAGTTACGCGTTTTAAGCCCATATGAGTTTTTTATCAATTTGAAAGCATTGAACATTTTTGACATCAGAATGATTGACATATTAATGACAAACTATGAGTTATTGAAAAAAGTAGATATGGCAATAAGGCTTATTTATGGATATTCTAAACACTCAATCAAGGTTGAAAGTGAACACATTAAAAGTATAATGAGCTTTCTTGGATATAGAAAGGGTAGCGAAAAAAGTTTTATAGAAGATTTGAAGAAAATTAAAAAAGAAAATAGAAGGATTTTTTTAAAGGTTTTAAATGGATAAGACACTTGATATTGTTATAGTGCTTGGACAGCCACTCATTTTCAGAATTGATAGTGTTGGCGCTGCAATAATAAGCGCTGGTTTAATGATAATTACTGGCTCTATTTCAAAGACAAAGGCTTATATGGCTATTGATTATTAAACAATAATCATACTCTTTGGTATGATGATTTTTGTTGCTAATTTAAGACTTTCAGGTTTTTTAAACTCGTTATTGCATTTATCATAAAATATTTTAAAGAGCCACTCGCGTTTTAAAAATCGCTAATAGTAGTAACAACAATATTATCCGCTTCTTTATCAATGATACAGTTTGCTTAATATTTACACCGTTTATTTTACACGTAACAGATTATATGAGAGCTTTTGTTAGAAAATCCTTACTTGTTTCCGTTATTTTAATCATATTGTTTATGGTGGGCTTTCCTATGGAAATAGTAGTATTTGGAGCAGTGTGTTTTCTTTTCATTACAAGACGTATAAAACCTGAAAAGGTTTATGCATTGATTGATTTCAGGCTTCTTATTCTTTTTTCTGTGTTTTTATATTAATAGGATCATTAGAAAGTTCACCACTATCTAAAGAAATGCTGCAATATATAGGTAATCTATCAACAAAAAACCTTTTACTAATAGCAATAATGTCAGGTGTACTTTCAAACATAGTTAGCAATGTACCAGCTGTAATGCTTTAAAAACCAATGCTAACTATGACAGGGGCAGGTGAGGCATCATGGTTAACTCTTGCGATGAGTTGTACATTAGCTGGTAATTTTACAATACTTCGTTCAATAGCAAACATAATTGTTATTGAGTCTGCTATGCATCACTGAAAGTTAAAATAGGTTTTTGGTAATACAGCAGGATTGGGATAATAGTTAAAATCCTTTCAATTGTTGCTGGTATAATTGTAATTATTTTATTCGCAAATCAATAAATAGAGGTGTTAAGTTTATAAAACAATTATTGTATAATTTGGTTAATTTTTTGCAATAAAAAAATGTTGTGTTGACGTATAATAAATTGTGTCATTGAAATCTCACTTGAAAGGTTTTAGTATTTATATACAATTCGAAATTGATAAAAAACCTTCAAGTAAAGCTTTATAGAAAATATAGTTTTAGAGCAGTTATTTAAAAACATCTCGATAAGATGATAAAATGTATAATGTTAGGAAGTTTAAAGCATTTTGTAATGATAGGTAAAAGAGTGAATAGCTTATAGAAATAAAATTAGCAGATGTTGTGGAGACCTTAAATGGATAAGGAACAATATCAATATTTAAAACAAGATGCATGATACAATTTGGTTTATAGTACAACTAAATTTGTTATAGGTGTTACCAAACCATAATATTAAAGGTATAAACTTTTGATTTACTTTCTTTTCTATATACTAATAGGCCGTTTTGTTGGTTTTGTCGCTGGGCTTTTTGGTGTAGGTGGTGGCACAACACAGATGCCATTATTGCTTATGATTTTTAAGTCTCAGGGTTTTCCTGATAAACATATTATGCATTTGGCTCTTGGAACTTCTATGGCATCTATATTTTTCACTTCTCTTTCAAGTATAAGAGCTCATCACTTAAAAGGTGCAGTTAGATGGGATATTTTTAAAGGGATGGCATTGGGTCTTTTATCGGGAACATTTACAGGTTCTTTTTACGTAGGGAGTGTTTCTACAAAAATTTTAAAAATCATCTTTGTTATAATAATGTATTTTGCATCTATACAAATAATATTTGACATAAAACCTAAAGGTCATTTGAAACTTCCCGGTATTTTTAGTCTTTTTATTGCAGGAGTAGTAATAGGTTACGTATCATCGTTGGCAGCGGCTGGCGGTGGCTTTTTATCTGTTCCTTTTATGTTGCTATGTAATGTTAGTATACATCAGGCTGTCGGTACATCTGCTGCCTTAGGATTTCTCATAGCACTTGCTGGATTCATTGGCTATGTGGTTAGTGGTTTGAAGGCAGAAGGTTTACCGCCTTACACATTAGGTTATGTTTATTTACCCGCTCTTATATGTGTTGTTTCTATGAGTATAATCACTGCCCCCAAAGGAGCAAACCTTGCCTATAGATTGCCTGTAAAAAAATTAAAAAGATTATTTGGTGCTTTTCTTGCAATACTTGCCACAAAAATGATTTTCGGAATAATCAGTTAAAAGCCCAAATCTTCGTTAATAAGAATCACTTCTACATCTGTTAATCTTGGTTTTTTCTCAATAATTGTAATTATTCTGCAAATTCTATCAGGTGAGTTACAGTCTTCACAAAAACCTGTTTCGGCACAAGGAGTTTTAAAATTTAATCTTTTTGCATTAGGTGGTGATGCCCAATCCTTTACACGTTTTATAGCGAAATTAATATCTCCTTCCACAATCTTATTTCTGCCAGAAACTATAAAAACCTTTTTAGGACCAAAAAGCATACTGCCCACTCTATTGCCTGTTGCATCAATGTTTATCAATTTGCCGTCAACAGTTATTGCATTAGTGCTACAAAAATATGCATCTGATAACATTGCCCTTTTCATTATTTCGATTTTTTCTTGTGGTGATAGTCCAGCTACATTATGGTTCAGAACCTCTTTACCAACGTTTTGAAAAATCTCGTGAAGACCAAGCTCTGCTATAGTCATAGAGCCGCCAATACCAATCACATTTGCTAACTTTACCTTTTCATTGATGTAACTTATAGCTTCTTTTCTTTCTTTAAAATACTGTGCTTCAAAGCCATTTTTTTTTAAGGCTTCGATTGTTTTTAAACATTTTTTTTCATATTTCCAAAGATTAAGTGCTTTTGTCAGACTCATAAAACCTCCATATTGAGTAATGATTGTTATTTTAACACAAATTTTTATTTTCTTACATTATACAACCAATAAACTACCTTTGCTAAAGCCAATAGTTCATTTCAATGTACACCAAATAAGTTAATAATGATAACCCTATTTTAAAAATCTAAACTTGGTTTTCTTAATTTTTCAGTTTAAAAATTTTTTCTGTTCTTTTTTTACAATTTAGTATAAAATTATGTTTTAAAAACCACTTTACGTAAAGTGGAAATAAAATTTTAGGAGGTCAATATGAAAAAGCCATTATGGGAACCGAGCAAAGAAAGAATTGAGAGTTCAAATATGAAAAGTTATATGGAGTACGTAAACAAGCGTTATGGGAAGAATTTTAGTAAATATTTGGAGCTATACAATTGGTCAATTGAAGAGATAAGTGATTTTTGGGCATCAGTGTGGGATTATGTAGGAATAATACATAGCGAGGGGTATAAAGAGGTTGTTGATGATCCTTACAAGATGCCTGGTGCTAAGTGGTTTAGTGGTGCGAAAATGAACTTTGCTGAAAATTTATTAAGGTATCGTGATGATAAGACTGCCTTTATATTTATAGGGGAGACTCAAGAAAGGCGAGAAATGAGTTATAAAGAATTATACGAGTATGTAGCAAAGATAGCAAATGCGTTAAGAGAGATGGGAGTAAAAGCTGGTGATAGAGTTGTAGCCTATATGCCAAATATGATAGAGACAGTATCTGCGATGTTGGCGGCAACAAGTATTGGAGCAATATGGTCATCATGTGCTGCTGATATGGGGCCTGAGGCGGTATATGACAGGTTTGGACAGGTGGAGCCGAAAGTGATGTTTACTGTGGATGGGTATTATTATAAAGGGAAAAAATTTGACACATTAAAAAATGCATACAAGATAGCGTCAAAGATGCCCAGTTTAGAGAAGGTTATAGTCACAAATTATGCTGGCAGTGATATGGATATAAAAGAATTTCCAAAAGCTGTAAAAATAGAGGAATTTATAAAAGACAAGCCTGAGAAGATGACCTTTGAGCAACTTCCTTTTGATACACCTTTATACATAATGTTTTCATCAGGAACAACGGGCAAACCCAAATGTATGGTTCAAAGTGCTGGTGGTGTATTAATAAACCATTTAAAAGAGTTAATCATACATTCTGATTTGAAGAGAGAAGATAAAATATTCTATATAACAACATGCAGTTGGATGATGTGGAACTGGTTAATGAGTTCATTAGGAGCTGGTGCTACGATAATTCTTTATGACGGTAATCCTTTATATCCAACGCCCTATGCTATGTGGGAGATGGCAGAGAGAGAAAAGGTAAGTATATTTGGTTTAAGTGCGAGCTATGTTAACTACTTGATAAAAGAAGGAGTTAGTCCTAAGAAGCTGAATTTAAACAGTCTAAAAGAAATCTCCCAGACAGGATCACCACTTTCAGCCGATGGTTTCAGGTATATATATGAAGAGATAAAAGAGGATGTACATTTCAATTCCATATCTGGTGGTACAGACATAAATGGTTGTTTTGCAATAGGTAGTCCTATTCAACCTGTGTATGCAGGGGAATTACAGGGACCTGGATTAGGCATGAGAGTATTTGCATATGATGATAATGGCAATGTCATATGGGACAGGGAAGGGGAATTAGTATGTGAGGCTGCTGCTCCTTCTATGCCTTTATATTTTTGGAACGACAAAGACAACAGGAAATACCTTGAGTCATATTTTGAGTATTACAAACACAAGAGGGTATGGAGGCATGGGGATTATGTGATATTTTATAGTGATACAAGAGGTATAACATTCTTAGGTAGATCAGATTCAGTGTTAAAGCCATCGGGAGTAAGGATAGGGACAGCAGAGATATACAACCAGGTGGATAAAGTGGAAGAAGTAGCAGATAGTTTGGCAATAGGACAGAGTTGGGAAGGGGATCAAAGGATAATATTGTTTGTAAAAATGAAAGAAGGCTACAAATTAAATGATGAGATAAAGGAGAAAATTAAAAAAATACTTAGAGAAAATGCTTCACCAAGACATGTACCTGCGAAGATAATAGAAGTACCAGATATCCCTTATACAAGAAACATGAAAAAAGTAGAAAGTGCTGTAACAAATATTATTCACGGTAGACCAGTAACAAACTTAGAGGCATTAATTAATCCTGAATGTCTTGAATACTTCAAAGACCATCCTGAATTAAAAAATTAAAGAGGGGGGATATCCCCCTTTCTTCATTTTAGTTGTCATATTTTCTGAAAAAACTCATTTATTATGTATTGCATTTTATTTACTTTTAAATTAAAATCTAATACTTAAAAACGAAGGGGGTAGCATATATGCCAACGGGAGATTATATATGGATGGATGGAAAATTTGTAAAGTGGTCTGATGCCAAAGTCCATGTATTAACACATACCCTCCATTATGGACTTGGGGTATTTGAAGGTATTAGATGTTATCATGGTGTTGACGGTAATTCCTATATTTTCAGATTGAGAGAGCATATTGATAGACTTTATGATTCTGCACATATATGTGAGATAGAGATACCCTTTAAAAAAGAAGAGCTGATTAAAGCTACGAAAGAATGCCTTAAGAAAAATAAGCTAAAAGAAGGGTATATTAGACCAATAGTTTTTGTGGGTGATGGACCAATGGGCCTTTATGTTGAAAACTATCCAGTAAGGGTTGCTATTGCTTGTTGGGAATGGGGTGCCTATCTCGGTGAAGAAGGTTTAAAAAAGGGTATTAGAGCTAAGATTTCTTCTTATACAAGACATCATCCTAATGTAATGATGACAAAAGCAAAAGTATCAGGTAATTATGTAAATTCTATTTTAGCAAAGAAAGAGGCGAAACACGCAGGTTATGATGAAGCTATAATGCTTGATCCAGAGGGATATGTATCTGAGGCAAGCGGAGAAAATGTTTTTATTGTAAAAAATAATGTGTTAAAAACAGCACCATTAACAACAATTCTTCCAGGTATAACAAGAGATTCAATAATAAAGATAGCAAGAGATTTAGGTTTTGAAGTTGTTGAAGAACGATTTACAAGGGATGAGTTATATATAGCAGATGAAATCTTTTTTACAGGTACTGCAGCGGAGGTTACACCTGTAAGGGAAGTAGATAATAGGCAGATTGGAGATGGTAAGCCTGGTCCTGTGACTCAAAAAATACAAAATACCTTTTTTGATGTTGTTAAAGGCAAAAATAAAAAATACAAGGTATGGTTGGAAAAAGTGTGAGATATTTTTTAGTTATATATTTGCTCTTAATTAATGTGCCACTTAGTAGTGCCTATATGATTTATCTTAAAAATGGCAAATTTTTTGATGCCATAGAACATAGGGTTTTTGAAGATATATTTATAATTAAATTAAGAAATGGTAATGAGGTTGGTTTTCCTATAGATGATATTGATATGACAAAGACAGAACCTTCTATTAAAGCTTTTCAAGAACAAAAACGTAGGGAAGAAGAAGCTTTAAAGAGAAAAAAGGAGTTTGAAGAAAAGGAAAAGGGTAAATCAAAAGAATTGATTGAGTTTTTTACTTATGAAAAAAGGGGGATGCAGTTAACCTTTAATGAAGAAGAAATAATCCAGTTAATTGAGTTTGGAGAGAGAAATTACACCTATCTGCAAGATTTCTTGAAAGCCTACGCTTTTTATGAAGATTATATACCCTCTGTAATATACACAAAAAGGTTGAGACTTATTTTATATGGCGTTGAGAAAGCAAAGACAAAAAGGCCCATCAATAATAATGAGATAAGAGGCATCATAGAGGATCCAGCATTGCTTTTACTGCTTGTAGTTACAGGAGATTCACCCGAATTTTTTTCTAGTGCCAGTGTTTATTTAAAACAGGATAATAGAGAAATCACCCCCTTTCATTTGAAAGTGCCAAATACGGGTGAAAGAACCATTCACTGGCCAGAAAGTCCAGCCTACTACTGGAAAATCTTGGTCCAATTTAAATATGACGATATTGACCTTAAAAAAGAGGCAGCTCTTGTTCTTAAAAAAGGTGATTTTCAGAAAGCTTTCAAGATAGATTTTAACTATTATCGTTAAAAAATATATAAAGCGGGAGTTTTTTATGAAGAAAAAGGTTGTTGGAGAAGCTTTAACTTTTGATGATGTATTACTTTTACCGATGTATTCTGAAGTGTTACCAAAGGATGTGGATGTATCAACATATCTCACAAGAGAGATAAAATTAAATATGCCTCTTATAAGTGCAGCTATGGATACTGTAACTGAATCTGCTACAGCAATAACTATGGCAAGAGAAGGTGGCCTTGGAGTTATTCATAAAAATCTCTCAATCGAAGCTCAAGCTTTAGAAGTAGATAAAGTAAAAAAATCTGAGAGCGGAATGATTGTTGACCCTATCACGATGGAGCCAGAAAATAAAATTTATGAAGCTTTAGAGATTATGAGGCGGTATAAAATTTCTGGCGTGCCTATTACTAAAAATAAAGTACTTGTTGGTATTTTAACTAATAGAGATTTACGATTTGAAAAAAATCTAAACAGGCCCATTTCTGATGTTATGACGAAGGAAAATTTAATAACAGTACCTGAGGGTACAACCCTTGAAGAAGCTAAAGATTTGCTACAAAAATATAGAATTGAGAAATTACCTGTTGTGGATAAAAAATTCCGGTTAAAAGGCTTAATAACGATAAAAGACATTGAGAAAGCAAGGAAATATCCCAATGCTTGTAAGGATAGTTTAGGAAGATTACGAGTTGGTGCTGCTGTTGGGGTAGGCCCTGATAGGGATGAAAGAGTTGAGGCACTTATCAAAGCAGGTTGCGATGTAATTTTCATAGATACAGCTCACGGCCATTCTAAGCTTGTTTTAGAGTCAATAAAGGTTATTAAAAAAATGCATCCTCACATACCATTAGTTGCAGGAAATATAGCAACAGCTGAAGCAGCAGAGGCATTGATAAAGGCTGGTGTTGATGCAATTAAAGTGGGGGTTGGACCTGGTTCTATTTGTACTACGAGAATTATTGCAGGTGTTGGTGTACCACAAATTACAGCGATTATGGAGTGTGCTAAAGTTGCAAGTAAGTATAAAATTCCGGTGATTGCTGATGGTGGAATTAAATATTCAGGTGATATTACAAAGGCATTAGCTGCAGGTGCAGATACAGTTATGGTTGGGAGCCTTTTCGCTGGTACTGATGAAAGTCCTGGTGAAAGCATACTTTATCAAGGTAGAACATACAAAGTTTATCGTGGTATGGGTTCTTTAGAAGCAATGAAAAAGGGAAGTGGTGATAGGTATTTTCAGGCTGATGTGGAAGATGTTAAGTTGGTACCTGAAGGTATTGAAGGCAGGGTTCCATATAGAGGGCCCCTCTCTCAAACAATTTTCCAACTTATTGGTGGACTTAGGTCTGGCATGGGCTATTTAGGTTGTAAAAATATTCAAGAATTAAAGACAAAGACAAAATTTGTAAAAATAACACCAGCAGGCCTACGTGAAAGCCATGTTCATGATGTTATAATAACAAAAGAAGCTCCAAATTATAGATTGGATTAGTGTATGAAAGTAGATAAATTACATCAGGAAAGGGTACTTATACTTGATTTTGGCTCCCAATATACCCAACTTATTGCAAGAAGGGTTAGGGAATGTAATGTTTACTGTGAAATTCATCCCTATGCTTATGGTCTAAATAATATAAAAAAATTTGGTCCTAAAGGGATAATACTTTCTGGTGGACCTAAAAGTGTATATGAAAAGGATGCACCAATTATAGAAAAAGAAGTGTTTGATTTAGGTGTGCCCATTCTTGGTATATGTTATGGCATTCAGCTTATCACAAAATTGTTTGGTGGTGTTGTAGTGAAAGCCAAAGAACGAGAGTATGGTTTTGCAAATCTTGAAATTTTAGAAAGGGAAGATTTGTTTTGTTTTTTAACTGAAGATGTTATACCTGTCTGGATGAGTCATGGTGATAGAATTGAAAAATTACCAAAAGGGTTTTATGCAATCGCGAAAACATCTAACTCCCCTTATGCAGCAATCAAAAATAAAGAAAAACAGATTTTTGGTGTTCAATTCCATCCTGAGGTTTATCATACGCCCCAGGGTAGGGATATTATAAAGGCTTTTCTATATCGCATTTGTGGGCTTAAGGGTTTATGGAACATGCATTCTTTTATTGATAAAAGCATAACTGATATAAAGAAAATAGTAGGTGATAGCCATGTTGTTTGTGGTCTTAGTGGCGGAGTAGATTCTTCTGTAACTGCAGTATTAATTCATAAAGCTATTGGAAAAAGGCTACATTGTATTTTTGTAGATAATGGGCTTTTGAGAAAAAATGAAGCTAAACATGTGGAAAGAATTTTCAAAGGCAATTTTAATATTAATCTAAAAGTTGTTGATGGTGGAGAAATTTTTTTAGGCAGGTTAAAAAATGTGGTAGATCCAGAGCAGAAAAGAAAGATAATAGGTCACACATTTATAGAAATCTTTGAGAAGGAAGCAAAACAAATAGGAAATGTTGAGTTTCTTGCTCAAGGTACATTGTATCCAGATGTTATAGAGAGCGTTTCCTTTAAAGGACCATCAGCAGTTATTAAAAGTCATCATAATGTGGGTGGATTGCCTGAAAGAATGAATCTAAAATTGATTGAACCTTTGAAAGAACTTTTTAAAGACGAAGTTAGAGAAGTAGGAAAAGAGTTAGGTTTGCCAGATGAAATCATATACAGACAACCCTTTCCAGGACCTGGACTTGCGGTAAGAATTATAGGAGAAGTAACCCGAGAAAAGATTTCTATATTGCAGGAAGTTGATGAAATTGTAGAAGAAGAGATGAAAAAAACGGGGTTTTACTGGAAAGTATGGCAGTCTTTTCCTGTGCTGCTTTCAATTAGAACAGTTGGTGTAATGGGAGATGAAAGAACATATGAGCATGTTATAGCACTTAGAATTGTTGAAAGTACCGATGGGATGACCGCTGATTGGGCAAAAATACCCTATGATGTTCTTGCTGAGCTTTCGAGAAGGATTATTAATGAGGTTAAGGGAGTCAACAGAGTGGTTTACGATATTAGTTCAAAACCACCTAGTACAATTGAATGGGAGTAAATAAATATGCATTTTTCCGATTTTGTCCACCTCCATTTACATACAGAATACAGCTTACTTGATGGTGCTATAAGGATTGAAGACCTTGTAAAAAGGGCAAAAGAACTTAAAATGCCAGCCCTTGCAATCACAGACCATTCAAACATTTTTGGTTCCTTTGATTTTTTTACTCAGGCGAAAAAACATGGCGTAAAGCCTATACTTGGCTGTGAAATGTATATTGCACCTGAAAGTATGTATAAAAAAGGTGGGAGTGGTGAAAGAACAGGTGAAAATTATTACCATTTGGTTTTAATAGTGAAAAATGAAAAGGGTTACAAAAATTTGTGTAGATTGATTACATCAGCCAATTTTGAAGGCTTTTACTATAAACCGAGAATTGATAAAGAGATATTAAAAAAACACAGTGAAGGTTTAATAGGATTATCTGCATGCCTGAAAGGCGAAGTGGCATCTTTAATTTTAAAAAATGATATAAATAAAGCAAAAGAAGTAGCTATCCAATACAAGGAGATTTTTGGTGATGGTAATTATTATTTTGAAATTCAGGAAAATAATCTACCTGAACAAAAGATTGTTAATAATGCCTTGATTGAGTTGTCTAAATCACTAAATATCCCCTTGGTTGCAACCAATGATTGTCACTATCTCTTGAAAGAGGACTATACCTTTCACGACATTCTTTTATGTATACAAACAAAAAAAACTATTCATGAAGAAGATAGATTGAGAATGACGACTAATGAGTTTTATTTCAAAACACCTGAAGAGATGAAAGAGAGATTTTCCTATATTCCTGAAGCGATTGAAAATACACTAAAAGTTGCCGAATCGTGCTATTTTGATTTTGTAACAGATGGTTTCCATTTTCCTGATTTGGGTATCCATAAAGAAGAAGTGGAAAAAACATTTCTTGCTCAAGTTTATGAAGGGTTTGAAAAATCGGTAGATAAACTTGTGAAAGAAAGCAATAACAGGTTTACAAGAAAAGATTATGAGGAACGGTTGAATTTTGAGATTGATGTTATAAAAAGAATGGGGTTTCAAGGATATTTTCTCATTGTATCGGATTTTATAAATTATGCGAAAAGCAAAGATATACCTGTAGGTCCAGGTAGAGGCTCAGCTGCTGGTAGTCTTGTATCTTATTGCCTTGGAATTACAAAGTTAGATCCCATGAAGTATGACCTTTTGTTTGAAAGGTTTTTAAATGTTGATAGAGCTACTATGCCTGATGTTGATGTAGATTTCTGTAAAGATAGAAGAGAGGAGGTTATAAATTATATTGTTTCAAAATATGGAAAAGATAAGGTTGCGCAAATAATCACCTTTGGTTCTATGAATGCAAGAGCTGTAATAAAAGATGTTGCAAGAGCACTTGAGATTCCCTATTCAGAAGCCGATAGAATAACAAAATTGATACCTAACAATGCTACAATTAAAGATGCTTTAGAAATAGAGCCAATTTTAAAGAAGATGTATAAGGAATCACCAAAAATAAAAGAACTTATAGATTACTCTATCTCTCTTGAAAAGCTACCCCGACATACAGGTATCCATGCAGCTGGTGTAGTTATAGCAGATAAACCGCTTGTACAATACATGCCATTACATAGAGGTGAGAATGGAGAAGTTGTCACTCAGTTTTCAATGAAAGTTATAGAGAAATTAGGTTTAATAAAATTCGACCTTTTAGGTTTAAAAACCCTAACGATGATAAAAAATGTTATTGAAAATATAAAAAAAGCCAATAATGTGGAAATCGATCTAGATAACCTACCCTTAGATGACCCAAAAGTTTATGAACTTCTGGCTTCAGGTGATACCACAGGTGTTTTTCAGTTAGAAAGTACTGGGATGAAACAGTTATTAAGAAAGTTAAAACCAACAACTTTTGAAGATATAATTGCTGCTGTTGCTCTCTATAGGCCAGGACCACTTGGAAGCGGTATGGATAAAGAGTTTATCGCAAGAAAGCATGGCCATGTAAAAATTGAATATGAGATACCTGAGCTTGAGGAAATACTTAAAGATACTTATGGCGTTATAGTTTATCAGGAACAAGTAATGTTAATTGCTACTAAAATTGCTGATTTTACAAAAGGTGAAGCTGACACGTTAAGAAAGGCAATGAGTAAAAAATTGGCTACAGAACTGGAGAAATTGGAGACAGATTTTGTAGAAAGAGCTGTCAAGAAAGGTTATGAACGTCCAAAGGTACAGAAACTTTTTGACCAGATAAAAAAGTTTGGTGAATATGGATTTAATAAATCCCACTCTGCCGCTTACGCATTAATTACATACCAGACTGCTTATCTTAAAGCCCATTATCCACTTGAGTTTATAGCAGCATTGTTAACCTCTGAAATCAATGATCCCGATAAGATTGTAAAGCATATAAATGAATGTAGAGAGAAAGGAATAGAGATTTTACCACCAGATATTCATGAAAGTGAAGAGAATTTTACTGTCACACAAGATGGGAAAATACGTTTTGGTTTAGGGGCTATAAAAAATGTTGGTATTTCTGCAATTGAAGCTATAAAAGAGGAAAAGATTAAAAATGGACGGTTTAAAAGTTTTGTTGATTTTGTAGAGAGGGTAGCTGGGAGTAAAGTAAATAAAAAGGTCATAGAAAGTCTGATAAAAAGTGGAGCTCTTGATTCGCTCGGTGGTCATAGAGCTCAGTATCTTGAATATCTTGATACGTTACTACAGAAAGTAAATGAAAGTAAAAATAAGAAAAATGAACTTATGCAATCAATGTTTGATGTAGAAGATACAAGTTACAAGGTGGAAAAACTACCTGAAGTGAAAGAGTTTCCTCTTTCTCAGATACTTTCTTTTGAAAAAGAAGTGCTTGGTTTTTATGTATCAGGCCATCCTTTGCTTGAATTCAGTCAAGAGATAAAACATTTTATAAGTGACAATATTGAAAACACAAGAAGTTATGCTGATAATACAACGGTTGCAATAGCAGGTATAGTAACTGCTCGTAAGGAAACAAAGACGAAGGCTGGTAAAAAAATGGGTATTATTAGTTTTGAGGATTTAACAGGTTCTATAGAGATTATCTTTTATTCCGACGTTTATGAGAAATATAGAAATTTCTTATATGGAGATGACCCACTTTATATAAAAGGTACTATAACAACAGATACAGACGGGATAACAAAAAAAATTATAGCAAAAGAGGTGTATTATCTAAAAGAAGCATGGGGAATGGATGTCAAATCTGTAGTTTTAAGAATTTCAGAAGACAAAATAAGTGATGACACTCTTACAAGTTTAAAAAATTACTTAAGGACTTATGCAGGTAAAAAATCTGTTCCTGTTGTAATAGACATCATTACCAAGGATGGACATGAAGTAGAAATAGCAATACCGAAAGATTTTTGGATAGAACCTTCAGTTAATTTTTGTAAGAATATAAACCTTTTTATAAATGATTGCGATTTAAGACTAGTTAAAGAAGAAGGTGTTGTAAATGCCTAAATCAAAAAAAGATAAATTAGAAGCATTACGAAAAAAAATAGATGAAGTTGATGACAAAATCCTTGATTTACTCAACGAAAGGGCATCAATAGTTAAAAAAGTTGGAGAGATAAAAAAGAAAATAAAGGCAAATTTCTATGTTCCTTATCGTGAGACAGAGATTATAAGAAGGCTTCAGTCAAAAACAAAAGGTCCTTTTCCTAAAAGTGCAATAAAACCAGTTTTTAGAGAGATTATTTCTGCGTGTCTTTCTTTAGAAAAGCCATTAAGGGTTGGGTATTTGGGGCCTCCCGCAACGTTTACCCATGAGGCGGCAATGAGATATTTTGGTTTGGGTGCTCAATACATACCTTTTAGAAGCATAGCAGAAATATTTGATGAAGTTTATAAAGGTAGAGTAGATATGGGTGTAGTTCCCGTAGAAAATTCAACGGAAGGTGTAGTTTCACATACACTTGATATGTTTATTAGTTATGACTTAAGAATATCTGGTGAAATTATAATTCCCATAAGCCACTGTTTATTATCTAAAGCATTAAAAAAAGATGATATAAGAACAATTTATTCCCACTCACAGGCTTTTGCACAATGCAGGAACTGGTTAGAAAAAAACATGGCTCACTGTGCATTTATAGAAACAAAAAGTACTGCTGAAGCGGCTGAAATGGCTTCAAAAGATGAAAAAGCAGGTGCAATTGCTGGTGAAAATGCCAGTAAAATTTATGATTTAAATGTCTTAGAAAGAAATATTCAGGACACAAATGATAATTCAACAAGGTTTTTAATTATTGGGAAAGTAGAACATAGAGCAACGGGGAATGATAAGACAAGCATACTATTTTCAATAAAAGACGAACCTGGTGCACTTTACAATATGTTAGCACCTTTCGCAAAAAGAGGAATAAATCTAACAAAAATAGAGTCAAGACCATTTAAAACAAAAGCATGGGAATATGTATTTTTTCTTGATTTAGACGGCCATATTTCTGAAAAAAAAGTTTCTGAAGCTATAGAAGAATTGAGAAAATATTGTGTGTTTCTAAAAATAGCAGGTTCATATCCGAAGTTTACAAAGGAGGTTTTAAAATGAGAGTTGGCAAGAACATTGAAACATTAATCCCTTATGTACCAGGCAAGCCAGTAGAAGAACTTGAGAGGGAAATAGGTATTAAAAATGCTGTAAAATTAGCTAGTAATGAAAACCCCTTAGGACCATCACCTAAGGGATTAAAAATGATGAAAAAATATATAAAACAACTTCATCGATACCCCGAAGGGGGGTGTTATTATTTAGCTGAAAGGTTGTCCAAAAAATTAGGTGTTTCAGCAGATAATTTAATTTTTGGTAATGGCTCTAATGAAATTTTAGAATTAATAGGGCGCACCTTTTATGAATTAGGAGATGAGATAGTTTTTTCTCAATACGCTTTTATAGTGTATAAACTTGTTGCTCATGCACTTGGTGCAGTTTATCATGAAGTTCCTGCTAAAAATTTAGCACATGACCTTGAAGCAATAGTTAATTATGTTCATCCGAAAACAAAAATAGTTTATCTTGCCAATCCTAATAATCCTACAGGGACAATGTTCACAAAAAGAGAATTTACTAAGTTTATGGACAGAGTACCAGAAACTACACTTGTTGTTTTAGATGAGGCATACAGTGAATATGTAGATGATGCTAATTATCCTAATGGATTGGATTTCTTAAAGAAATACAAAAATCTTATTGTTGTCAGGACCTTTTCAAAGATATATGGGCTTGCAGGTTTAAGAATTGGTTATGCCTGTGCTGATAAAGAAATAATTTCCTATATGAATAGGGTTAGAGAACCCTTTAATGTCAACATATTGGCTCAATTTGCAGCTTTGGGGGCAATTGATGACGATGAGCATGTAAAAAAGACAAAGGAGATAACAAAAGAAGGTTTTAGCTATCTTTATGGAGAACTTGATAAGTTAGGTATTGAATATGTTAAATCTTTTGGTAATTTTATCCTAATCAAAACACCTATTAAAGGTGTTGAATTTTATAACCTTCTTTTAAAAGAAGGAGTGATAGTAAGACCGGTAGGTGGTTATGGTCTTCCTGACTATGTGAGGGTAACAGTCGGGACAGAGAAAGAAAACAAAAAATTTATTATAGCAACTAAAAAGGTATTGAAAAAAAATTAAATATTTTTTTGGAGGGTATATGATTATTGTAATGAAACCTGATGCAACAGAGTCAGAGATTCAAAATATAATAAAAATTATTGAAGAAAATGGATTAAAACCTCATGTATCGAGAGGTAAAGAAAGGGTAATTATTGGAGCTATTGGAGATGAATCAATAATTAGGAATTTGCCCTTTGATTCATATCCTGGTGTTGAAAATGCCCTTCCTATTCTAAAACCTTACAAGATTGTTAGTCGTGAGTTTAAGAAGGAAAATACAATTATTAAAGTTGATAATGAGGAAATAGGTGGAAAAAAGGTGGTAATTATTGCAGGTCCCTGTGCAGTAGAAAATAGGGAAATTACCTTAGAAACAGCAAGAAAAGTAAAGGAAGCAGGAGCAGTTTTTTTTAGAGGAGGTGCTTATAAGCCAAGAACATCACCTTATAGTTTTCAAGGGTTAGGTGAAGAGGGGCTTAAAATTTTACTTGAAGCCAAAAAAGAAACAGGTATGCCAATCGTAACAGAGTTAATGGATCCAAGGGATACAGAACTTATCTGCAAATATGCAGATATTATCCAGATAGGTGCAAGAAATATGCAAAATTTCAAGCTACTTTTAGAGGTTGGGAAGGTAGATAAACCAGTTATATTAAAGAGAGGGTTATGTTCTACAATAAATGAACTTTTAATGTCTGCTGAATATATTGCATCACAGGGGAATACAAAAATTATTCTTTGTGAGAGAGGTATAAGAACATTTGAGACAGCGACAAGAAATACGCTTGACCTCTCTGCAGTTCCCTTATTAAAAAATTTAACCCATCTTCCTGTGATTGTAGATCCAAGCCATGGGACTGGGCATTGGGATTTAGTAACACCTATGGCACTCTCAGCTGTTGCTTGTGGTGCAGATGGGATTATGGTAGAAGTACATCCACATCCTGAAAAAGCATTGAGTGATGGTTCACAATCACTAAAACCTGAAAAATTTAAGATTATGGTTGAAAAAATTAGTGCAGTTGCTAATGCTATAGGACGTTTTGTATGAGTGTGAAGTTTAAAAGAATTGGTATTATAGGAGTTGGTTTAATAGGAGCTTCTTTTGCCCTTGCAAATAGAAAAAAAAATCTAACTGATGAGATATGGGGTTATACTAATTCAGGTAATTCCAGCAAAAGGGCAAAGGAGCTTGGTATTATTGATTATATTGCAAACAATCTTTCAGAAATAGGTACAAACTGTGATTTTATATTTATAGCTATCCCTGTGCTATCCATACCTTTGGTGCTAAGAGAGTTAGCAAAGTATGTAAAAGAAGATACAATTATCACTGATGGCGGAAGTACTAAACATTTTGTGGAAGAGAGTCACAACTACTTTAAGTTTAAAAACTTCATTGGTGGTCATCCTATAGCTGGTACAGAAAAATCAGGACCTGAATCGGGCTTTGCTGAATTATATGAAAATAATTGTTGTATATTAACACCTGTAAAAGATACGGATATGAAAAAGCTTGGGATTGTTAAAGAAGTGTGGGAAGCATTGGGTATGAATGTAGTTATTATGTCACCAGATGAGCATGATAAAATTATGGCAAATATAAGTCATATGCCACATGTGATTGCTTACTCCCTTGTTGATTCTGTGAAGGGTAAGTATTTCAACGGGGATAAAATAACTAAACTTGCAGGTGGCGGTTTTAGGGATTTTACAAGAATAGCTAAAAGTGATGAAAAGATGTGGACTGATATATTTATAGCAAACCAAAAGTATCTCTTATCTGCAATAGATGATTTTGAAAAGAGCTTAAAAGAACTAAAAACGTTTATTATTGCAAAAGATTCTGAAAAAATTAAAAATTTTTTGTTTAATGCAAAAAAAAGTTTATTAGATTAAAAAACAGTTAAGTTTTTTTGAATTTTATGATAAATTTAGTATAAAAAATAAGGGGAGGCAGTTATGAAAATACTCCTTGTTGAAGATGAAAGAAAAGTAGCCAACTTAATAAAAAAGGGTTTTGAAGAAGAAGGATTAATGGTTGATATTGCTGAGGATGGTGATGTAGCGTTACAGAAAGTAAGCATAAACAATTATGATCTTATCATTCTCGATATCATGTTACCTGGGAAAGATGGCATAGAAGTTTTAAAAGAGATTCGTGCAAGAGGTATACTGAAACCTATTATGATGTTAACAGCAAAAGATAGTACTTCAGATAAGGTTATAGGTCTTGATGCAGGAGCAGATGATTATATTACAAAGCCATTTGTATTTGAGGAATTGCTTGCAAGAGCAAGAGCATTAATTAGAAGAGGCCAGGCTATTGAAAAAGCTCAGCCAATACAGATACACGACCTTGTTATAGATCCTGTATCAAGAAAGGTAACAAGAGCAGGAAAAGAAATAGAGCTCACATCTAAAGAATATAGTCTTCTTGAGTATATGGCAAGAAATAAAAACAGGATATTGACGAGAACTATGATAGCTGAAAATGTGTGGGATTACCAGTTTGATAGCTTAACAAATATTATTGATGTTTATATAAATTATTTACGTAAAAAGATTGATAAAGACCATCAGAAAAAATTGATACATACAGTTCGTGGTGTGGGGTATATGATAAAGGAATAGTTGATTCATTCCTTATCCCTTATGATATGAGTTTTAAAACTAAATTTTTATTATGGTTTAATTTTACAATCTTTTTCATAATAGGTTTTTTTTCCTTTGGCATGTATTTTGGTGCAATGCATACAATGGAAGAAGGGATAAATAACCGCCTTTTATCTGTTAGTATTGCCACAAGCCATATAATAACTAAACCACCTGAAAACTTTGAAATAGCTTGCGATAGTAAAGATTTTCAGGCTTTATTGGAAGCTTTTCTTGGTTTTTCAGGAAATGAAGGTTATGTGAGGATAATTAGTAAAGATGGTAAGTCTCTTTCATGTACAAGAAGTATTTTGTCACCACCATTACCTTTGGAAAAAAAGGAGTTTGATTTATTAAAAACTGGGAATTACTTTTTCAAAGATGTGGATTCAATGGGACGGACAGGATTAGGTGATGTAAGAGTATGTTTTTATCCCATTTTTTACGAGGATAATTTTTTTGGTTATCTTGAGGTAGGAGCTTCTTTAGAGAAACTAAAAAAGATGCGAAGTTCCTTGATATACCTTTTTGCTATAATAATACCCATTACTTTTTTTATATCAAACCTTGGTGGTTTTTTTATATTCAATAGAGGACTTAAAAATATACTTATGTTAAGTAGAGAACTAAAATCAATAACAGCTAATGAACTTTATAAAAGGTTACCAGTACCACAGACAAACGATGAGATAAAGGAGCTTTTTGAATCAATAAACACAATGATAGCAAGTCTCGAAAAGAGTTTTGAACAGATTAAACGTTTTAGTGCAGATGCATCTCACGAATTAAGAACACCGCTTACAATAATCAAAGGAGAGATAGAGGTTGCATTAAGAAGTGAGAGAACAGTTGAAGAATATCAAGATACTCTTGTAAGTATCTTGGAAGAGATAGATAGAATGAGCAGGATTGTTGAAGACCTTTTATTGATTGCAAAAGCAGATGCTAAAGATGTAATAATTGAAAAGAAAAAAGTAATGCTTAATGAGGTATTAAATGATTTATGTGAGCAGTTAAATATTTTTGCTGATGCTAAAAATGTATCATTGCACTATGAAAACTTGAAGGAAGTAGAGGTATATGCTGATCCATTAAGGTTAAGGCAAGTTTTTACAAATATTATTGAGAATGCTATAAAATATAACCGTGAAGGTGGTAAGGTTTTTGTCACAATAGATGAGGATGAGCATAATGTTATTGTAAGAGTAAAAGATACAGGTATAGGTATAAAGAAAGAAGATTTAGATAAGATTTTCGATAGATTCTATCGAGCAGATAAATCGAGGAAAAGAGAGATTGGTGGTGCTGGATTGGGATTAAGCATCTGTAAATGGATAATTGAAAGTCATGGTGGTTATATAAAAGTAGAGACTGAATATGGTAAAGGTTCTACATTCAGCATTTTTTTACCTAAATTAGCGTCATAAACTTCAGTAGGAGTCTTTAGTGAATAAAAAAATTAAAGTGCTTCTTGTGGGGAATCCCAATGTTGGCAAAAGTGCCCTTTTTAATGCTATAACAGGTAAATATGTAGCAGTATCGAATTATCCTGGTACAACAGTTGAATATACAAAAGGAGAGATTAACTACAAGGGCTATGAAATAGAAATAATCGATACGCCTGGTATGTACTCTATGCTACCTATCTCTGAAGAAGAAAAGGTTGCAAGAAATCTTGTTTTTAAGGGTGATGCCGATTGTATAGTCAATGTTATCGATGCAAAAAACTTAGAAAGGATGTTACCGCTAACCTTTCAATTAATTGAAACAGGTATTCCTGTTATTCTCGTTTTAAATATGATTGATGAAGCAAAAAGATTAGGTATTAATATTGACATCGAAAAACTATCTAATTTACTCGGTATCCCTGTTATTCCTACAGTGTCTATAAAAAAAATTGGTGTGAAAGATTTACTTGAAGAGATTATAAAACCTGGCAAATCAAATAAAAAACATGTAGTAGTTTATGATAATGAGATAGAAGAAAAAATAGAAGCATTAAGTAAGTTGATAGAGGGTACATATCCTTTGTCAAAAAGGTTAATAAGCATTATGCTTATTCATAAAGATGAAGAATTATTGTGTCTCGTTTCTGAGCAAGAAAAAAAAGATTTTGTAAATTTTGCTGATGAGTATAGAAGGGAATTAGAGAAGATTTTTCGTGTTTCGGTTGACTATTTACTTGCGTTAAAAAGACAGTTAACTGCTCAAGAAGTTGTATCAGAGGTATTGAGTAAAATTAGTAAAGTTAAAGAAAATAAAGTCTTAAATATTATAAGTGCAATTACTATTCATCCTCTTTGGGGCTATCCAATACTTTTTTTTGTTTTATATTTTGGTTTATATAAATTTGTCGGGCAGCTTGGTGCTGGTACGCTTGTTGATTTTATAGAAACTGATATCTTTGAGGAATTTGTCCTACCTAATTTAATTGATTTTATAGAAAGGTCTATAAGTAGCGATATTATTAAAGAACTTATCATAAGAGACTATGGTATTATAACACTTGGAATAAAATATGCTGTTGCCATAATCTTACCTATTGTTACTACGTTTTTTTTGTTTTTTTCTATGCTGGAAGATAGTGGTTATCTCCCAAGGCTTGCCTTCCTTTTGGATAGGATTTTCAAAAGGATAGGACTTACAGGGAAAGCAGTTATACCGCTTGTTTTGGGATTTGGTTGCGATACAATGGCAACAATGGTTACAAGAACTTTAAACTCAAAAAAAGAGAGGATTATTGCTACAATTCTTCTTTCTATTGCAGTCCCCTGCTCGGCTCAGTTGGGTGTTGTGTTGGCTGTATTAAGTAGTTCTTCTGTTTTACTATCAATTTGGATTTTTATATTGTTATTTGTTTTTTTTGTAGTGGGATATTTTTCCAGCTATTTTATAAAAGGTGAAAAAACGATATTTTTCGTAGAGATACCACCTGTTAGAATCCCAAAAATATCCAATATTTTAGTTAAAACTTACACGAGATTAATATGGTATTTTAAAGAAGTTATCCCACTTTTTATATATGCAAGTATTTTCATATGGGTTGGGAGGATTACAGGCATTTTTGATTACTTAATAAAGTCAATTGCGATACCATTGAAGTTTATTGGATTACCGCAAGAAGCTGCAAAAATATTTCTATTTGGATTTTTTAGAAGGGATTATGGTGCAGCAGGCCTTTATGATTTACATAAGGAAGGTGTTTTTAATAACAATCAGCTACTTATTTTAGCTGTTATGCTTACATTGTTTTTGCCATGTATAGCACAGCTTATTATGACGATAAAGGAAAGAGGTTTTAAAATGGGAATATCGATTGCAATATTTGTTATGACTTTTTCAATGCTAATTGGTTACCTAATACACCTTATTTTAAATATCATACTCGGAGTAAATTTATGATTAAATGTCCGCTATGTGGTAATGAGTTTGATGAAAATGAGAGCAGGGGAGGATGTACTGGTTGCAGTAAGAAAGGTTGTGGGCTTGTTAAATGTCCAAATTGTCAATATGAGTTTCCTCCAGAAAAGAACATTTTTGGGAAGGAAGGCATAACAGTAAAAATCAAAAAACTTTTTGGAGGTAAAAAATGACAGAGATTGTTGAAAAACAAGAAGAAATATTGGAACAGTTATGGATATCTAAGAATGAAAGAAATAAAGAAGCACTTGCTTATGAGATTTTAGGTGTATCCAAAAATTCACAAGAGATTTTGGAATTGAAAAAAGGTGGTATGGTAGAAAGTGATGACGAAAAGGTTTGGCTAACAACTAAAGGTGAGGCTAAGGGTGAA
>Ga0197142_1000138_pt1:55000-63722 | contig 63722 bp, 64 predicted proteins | sample GBS60_MetaG_FD_148614 | JGI IMG/M metagenome (GOLD analysis project Ga0197142, IMG submission 148614) | Sediment microbial communities from Great Boiling Springs, Gerlach, Nevada, United States - GBS 60_MetaG | ecosystem: Environmental > Aquatic > Thermal springs > Hot (42-90C) >... | reverse complement strand
AGCATCCCTTTGAGTCATAAAGAACTGGTTTTAGATACAGATGGCTTGCATCGTGTTTGATATAGCTACAAGAACAAGATTTGCTGCTTATTCCTATCGATTGACTAATGTAAGTGGTAAGATTAAAACTAGAACGCTTTTGAATAGTTCACTTTTTTATGCGTTAATAAATATTGTTTTTTTAAAAAAATTGTGGACAATTAATATTATGAGCAAAAATACGATTAACGAAAGTGTTGAGATTTTTAGTGACGGTGCATGTTCTGGCAATCCTGGTCCTGGTGCATATTGTGCGATAATCAAGTATAAGAATCATGAAAAAGTTATTACTGGTTATGAAAAAAGCACTACAAATAATAGGATGGAATTGATGGCTGTCATCTCAGCTCTAAAATGTATAAAAAAACCATGTAAAATAAAAGTTTTTACAGACTCACAATATGTTGCTAAAGGTATGAGAGAATGGATTTTTAACTGGATTAAGAATAACTGGAGAAACTCAAAAAAAGAAGAAATACACAATAAAGATTTATGGCAAGAACTTTATCAACTCTCTCAGAAACATAAAATTGAATGGTTATGGATTAAAGGACATAAAGGACATCCTGAAAACGAAAGATGTGATAAAATAGCAAGAGACATAATTTTAAATTGTCAAAAAAATTAAAAAACTATCTTTTTCTTACAAATCTCAAATCGCTTGTAGTTTTTATTTTGCCTTCTTTGTTAATATAAAACTCTCCACCATAGGGGTCCTTTGGGATTTTAGTAATTATCCCACTTTGAATAAGTTCCTGTAAGTTTTCAGGTTTTTTATTAAACCTTTTTTCATACATCTTTACTGCATTTTCCAAATATAAAATCTTTTTTAAAGCATCAAGCCTTATCAAGAATTTAGCCCTCTTATGTACGTCTTCTGTCCTTTTTATAATGTCTTCCAAAAAAATTATCGCCATTTCAGTTTCACCGCCTTCATAAGCGGTTATCGCTGCCATAGATGCAATTAAATCAGGGGCACCAGACCTTTTCGCAGCTTCTTTGAAATAATGGGCTGCCATCTTTCTGTTTTTCAAGAAATAGTAATAGTCAAAGCCAATCCAATATGGGATAAGCCAATCATCTTTTCTCTTTTCCATACCAACTTTTAAAAGCTCTATAGCCTTTTCTGGCATCTTTGCATCCCATGCGATAATTGTTTGTGTAAAATAATAGGTGTCAAAGTAATATGGGTCTAAATAAGAAGCAGATTTTAGTACTTTATACATATAGTCAAACTCTTTTTGTATAGCCTCGTTTTTTTCAAGAATTATACCGCCATAGTAAGATGAAAGATTTATTACAAGAAAATCAGCAACAAGCCCTTTAAACTCTCCTGAAAAGATTTTTAAAAATGGTTCGGGTAGAAAAATTTTTTCTTCCTTTAATATAGGCTTAGCTATTCTCGAGCGTTCAAGAAAGAAATAGTTTAGAGGTAACAGTAAAATGATAAGAAACCAGATGAGTTTGTTTTTTAAACTACTCATTTTTCAACATACCATACAATGAGTTTTTTTACTCCAAAATTACATCGATACATAGCTTTTCTATATGTTCTTTATTAATTTTGAGTTTTTTAACATTTTTATCTTGTTAAGCCAGTCAAGAGAAAAGATTCTTAATCGTTTGAGCAAATACTCTTTGTTGAAAGTCGTCTTTTTTCTGCATATGTCAACTATTTTAGACCAGTTAAACTTTTTATTGGATGCAATTACAAACATATCAAACACGTCCTTTCCCTCATCTCTCGAATAGATTTCAGTAATTTTATTGGCAAGAATATTTTCTAAATTATCAACTCTAAAATTTTTGAATAATTTGCTCTTTCCAACTCTGTAAATATAATCATTAACAAAATCAACTTTTAGAACATTTTTAACGACAATACAATTAAAATCTCTTGAGCTTACCGTTAGCTGGTAAGCAAGTTTATTATCTTCAAAGGTGTTAAGAACTTCATTCACATTTTCGTTAAATAGAGGATCTTTATCTGCAAAAAAATCTAAATCATCAGAAAAACGATACTTAAAATAGAAATGTTGCAAAGCATTTCCAACTGTTAGGTAAAAACTGTTTCTTATACTGAAAACAATATTTATAACCTCATCTTGTAGTTTAAAAATTTTTTTATAATCTATCTTTTTTCCCATTCTAATCTTTCTATTTTTTATTTTCGCCAAGTAATATATTTCTTAAAATCAAAACTTCTTCTTCAGAAACCATTTTATTTTTTAAAATATCAATCATGTTTTTTAAATCGGCATTATCAAATAATAAAAAAGCCCTCTGTTTATCTGTTGAATGTTTTAAAATTCTTAAAAAGCCATCTTTTTCTATGCTCATATTTTGATGCAAGTAGCTGTTCAATGTCTTTAATTTTTAAGGTCATAATCCCAGAAGCACTCTTTAATTATGTTTTTTTACCGGCTTTTTATCAAATTTCACTTCCATTTTAGATAAACTCCCTTCTTTCAAAAACCTTCATTGAAAGAAGCAGTAAAATCGCACAATAAACTACCGCATAGGCTACGGAAAAAGTAATAAAATTACCATCAAGGGGCAAAGAATTCGCTGCAAAAACTTTTAAATCAAACTTACTCAAATCAGGAACAATAAAATGAACAACTCTCAAGATAAACCTGAATGATTCAGGGAAACCAGCAGCAATAGAGGCCTGTGACTCTGCAAAATCCCTCAAATCACCTATGGAGTTGCCTATAAAATAAACCATTATTGTAAGGAGTAAGGCAGTAAATGAACTTGTAGTCATTGAAGAAAAAAATATCAAAACACTTAACATCATTGAAAAACTTAAGAAAGCAAAAATATGAGCTATCATAACTCCACTAAAGTTCTGATCAAAATGGTTAGGATGTAGAATTTTGATTAAGTAAAGTGTTACTAAACCGATTATTGTTGAAATTACAACAACAAAAAGAATTGTAATTAAATAGCCTAAGTATCTACAAACAATATACTCCTTTCTTGATATTGCCCTGCTTAACGCGAGTGCGACCGTTTTTTTATCAATATCACGGTAAAGACTGCCACCACAGGCAAAGAGTATGACAAAAAGCCCCATGAGAGAAAAACTTGAGATTTCAAAATCAATCGCAACCTTTCCTACATCCTGAGCTGCAAGATTAGTAATAACGACATTTGAGATACCTGAAATAATGGACAGCATTATAATACCCATTATAACTTTGTTTCTAATACCATCAAGCACGGTTATCTTTATAAAAGGATACAATCTATTTAACATCGTGCATCCTCTTAAGTCCAATGACATCACAGAAGATATCTTCTAAGCTTTCACCTCTTTGCAAAAGGCTTTCCTTTTTTTCTAAAAGTTTGATTCTACCGTCAACTATAATGGCAATGGTATCACAAAAACGCTCTACATCTGATAGTATGTGTGATGTTAAAAAGATTGTTTTTCCTTCTCCCTTTAGTTTCAAAATCATATCACCAACAAGCTTTCTACCAATAGGGTCAAGCCCTGTCATTGGCTCATCAAGTATCAAAAATTCTGGAGAATGAATCAGTGATGCAACAATGCCAGCCTTCTGGGCATTACCTTTTGAAAGCTCTTTAATCCTTTTTTTTGCATGAGCTTCGAAAAGAAAGTAAGAAAAAAGCTCCTCAGCTCTGCTTTTTATCAAAGAATCGTCTAACCCTGCAACTTTTCCCGAAAACCATGCAAGCTCATAAGGGGTTAAATAATCATAGTAATAAGGAATTTCTGACAGGTAGCCAATCTTTTTTTTTATTTCCACATCAGCTGGATTTTTACCAAAAAGCTCAATTCTACCTTTATCAGGAAAAATAAGATTCAAGATGAGTTTTATCGTTGTAGATTTGCCTGCACCATTTGGCCCAACAAAACCAAAAACTTCACCTTTATTTACAGAAAAGGATACATCGAATAGTACAGGTAATTTCTTTTTACCAAGCCCCAAATCATAGGTTTTAGAAACATTATTAAATAACAGAATTTTTTCCACAATATATAAAATAGTATCTAATAAATTAAAAATCAACCATTACATAAACTCCGATTGTAAAATAAGCAATTAATGCTATAATTTTTCTATGATTCACAGAGAAAGGCTACCTGAAGACATTGAAAAAAGGGTTGAAAACGCCATAGCATTGATGAACAATGAAAAAAACATTATATTTGCTTATCTCTTTGGAAGCCTTGCACGGGGCGAGCGTAAGCCTTTATCTGACATTGATTTAGCGGTATATTTAAAAAGTACAAGAAAGGTTGCTCAATATAAGCTAAACCTTATCACTAAATTAATTGAATGTTTAGGTACAGAAGAGTTTGACCTTGTAATACTTAATAAAGCTCCAATTAGCCTTGCAGGCAGGATTCTAATGACAAGAAAAGTTATAGTAGATAAAATCCCCACAATAAGACATTCCTATGAATCTTTAACCCTAAGACAGTTTTCCGATTTTTCCATCAAAGAAACCCAGATTTTAAAAAGGAGCTTTAAACTTGGTTGATAAAAATCTTGTTTTAAAAAAAATTAAAGAACTGCAACAAAGGCAGGTAGAAATTGAAGAGTTTAAAAGCATAACTATAGACCAATATAAGAAAGATTGGAAAATCCAACGCATTGTCGAAAGGACTCTGCAAATCATGATAGAAATCTGCATAGATATCTCAAACCACATCATTTCTGACAACAAATATAGAATTCCTCAAAACAATGCTGAATCATTTGAAATACTGTTCGAGAACAATATTATCAATAAAAAATTAAAAGACACTATGAAAAAGATGGTGGGATTTAGAAATATTATTGTCCACGAGTATTTTGAAATAGACCCAGAAATAGTTGTTAATATTTTAAAATCAAAGCTCAATGACTTTAAAAAATTCGAAAAAGCAGTTATAAAATTTTTAAAAGGTTAGTAAGATATTAATTTTTCAACAACTCTTCAAGCTTTAATAAGTTTTTCTTTGTCCTTCCGTACTCGGGTCTTTCTTCCAGTGCCATCAAAAGGTACTCTTTTGCTTTTTTGTAGTTTCCAAAAAAGATTTCTATTTCTGCAGCGTCATTCAGTTCATAATAGTTGGCAGGAGAATACTTTTTTAACCTTTCATAAACCTTTTTTGCTTGTTCTTTATCACCCCTTTTAAGTAAAAGAAGACATTTCTTGGCTAAAGCAAAGTAGTTAGCCTGCCATTTTTGAAGAAGCTCATCTATGAAAGCCTCAAGCTCTTTCATCTTCCCATCCTGCCAGTAGGTATCATAAAGTAAATATGCAACTTCAATATATTGTGGACTTTTTAAAACAACTCCCTTCATAAAATTTATAGCCTTTGTTCGGTCCTGTTTAAGATAAAGTATGGAAAGGTTAAATAGAAAAAGCTGTTTTTTATCGCTTTCTGGTAAGGTTTTTAGCCCTTCTAAATAATATTTTTCTGCCCTATCTAAATCATTTTTCACTATGTAGCACAGGGCAAGATCATTTAAAAAGTCATAGTAATAAGTATAGGCAAGATCAGAATCGTAATAAAGCCTCTTTGTCTCTTCATACCCTGACTCAAAAAGCTTTAATGCTTCATCAGTTTTGTTTTCTGAAAGTAGTTTCTGGCCATAATACTGTTTTGCCCTAAAGCTTTTGGGATTTTTCTTATATGCCTCTAACCAAAAGTTTTCTTCTGACATAAATATTACTGTTCTTTTGAAACAAAGATAGCCACTTGCCAAACAAAGCAAAGATAGTAGGAAAATAGCTCTTTTAGTATTGGACAACCTGAAAACTACATAAGCCATAAATATTGACAGAAAAATAGATGGAAAGTAAAAATAATGTTCTGCAAAGCTTTCTGAATGCTGGATTATCTGCAAAACAGGCAGAAGGGATATTAAAAAACCTGCTAAAAGAAAGCTTAAAAAAACATTTTTTTTACGTAGAAAATAAGTGAAAACAAAAAAAACAACCATAATTACAAAGTTTATAATTAAAACTGCCCAGTTTATTTCGCTAAACCTATAAGGCTCAGTAAAGTAACCCACATAATCAACCTTGGGAAAGGAAGGGTCAAAGAAAAGCCTTAAATACCCAACAAAGTACTCTGGAATAGAAAACCTTTTATATAAACTTCCAATACTTACATCTCTGAATTTGATTACAAATATCGTAAAAACAGAGATTGCTAAAAGAGACAAAATAATATATGTTTTAGAAACTCTTTTGCCCTCAACAAAATACTGGTAAGCAAATACAAGCAAAGGCAGTGTAATAAACATTTCCTTTGTAAAAAAGGCTAAAAGATAAAAAAGGACAAACAAAAAAATTTTCAAGTTTTTTGAAGTAAAAACAATCAAAGAATAAAAGGCAAGCAAGCTAAAAAACACACCTAAAAGGTCTTTTCTTCCAGTTACATAACACACTGTTGCAGGATTTGCAAAGTGAAGCAAAAAAATGATTGTTGCAAAAAAAGCAATTGATCTACTTAAGTTTAGCTTGATTAGCAAATAAAAAAGTAGAATGCCGTTAATAATATGTATAACAAGATTAGTAAAACGAAAACCAAAAGGATTAAGCCCCCAGATGAGCCTATCAATATAAAGAGTAAAAAGCCTAACAGGTCTTTCCTTAAAAGGCAGGCTTTTCAAAAAATCAAAAAAGTTCTCTTTTTTTAGCAATGGTTCACGTAAAACAACAATCAAATCATCAAAAATAAAGCTTCCAAAAAGAGAGCGGTAATAAACAATCAACGTAGAAATAAAAAATATGGTAACTGCAAACAATTCAAATCTTTTATGTGAACTGTCATGGGAAAAGTTACTCATATAATCTCTAAAACAAGAAAATCTTTATCCTGAAAAAGTAGCTTTACATGTTTGTTTAGAAACCTACCAATAATTTCAAGCTCGTTGCTACTAAAATTATCAGCAAGAAAGTTTTCAAAAAGGTCCTTTCTCATAAAAATATGAGTAATACCATAGGATTTAAAGTTTTCTGCAAACTCTTTTTCATCTTTAGAACCATCAAAAATCCTTTTAAATAGTCTACCATCGTTAAAGCTATCATAAATAAAATCCCTTTCTAAATAATAGGTCCTTTGTCCAGAAAAAAGATAGAATATTTTAGCATCTTTATGGGTGTTTTCGTTAATAAATTTAATTGAAAGATAGTCAGGACACTTTCTTGTTAAAAACTCCTCCTTCGAAATCTTCCCAAACAAATACTGCCACTTATCTTTATCAATTATATGCTTTCCACCAAAATAAAGATTAAAAATGATGAAAGGGATAAAGATAAGCAAAAGTTTTTTTTGTGATAACCGCAAAGTTAATAAAAATTTCCCTGAGATATAAGCAAAAATTGGAACAGAAGGCAGTAAAAACCTTGCAGAAACTGGTTCTAAAAAAAGAACAAAATAGTTATAAAGCCAGCCAAAAAGAAATAGGACAAAAATTTTTTTACTTTTCATTGCTAAAACCGCAATAATGGGCAAAATTACAAAAAAGGGGTTCAACACCCCATCAAAAAACTGGAGATTATTTTCAACACCATAAAAAAAGACAAAAACAGGCATTAAAAGAATCTGAAATAAATTTTCACCAAAAAAGTATTTTCTAAATAAAAAATGAGACACATTTTCAAAGGCAAAGGGGTTTTTATTGGGAAACACATTTGTAAAAAAAGGATAAAAAGGTGAACCTGTTAGAAAATAATTTTTTAGTAAAAAAGGCAAAAACATAGAAAAACTTACAAAAATATATAAACTTAAGTCGGAAACTGATTTTTTTACACTTTTAAATTTATCATAACAAAGCCAGAACACGAAAAAATAAAGAAGAATAGCAAAAACAATCATATTGTATTTTGTGTTTAACCCCAAGCCACATAGGGTAGCTGAAAGAAATAAAAAATATTTATTGTTGTTTTCGTAAGCTTTTATAGCAAAAATTAATGCTCCAAAGGAAAAAAAGGTAAGGTAAAAGTCCGAATATGCAACATAAGAAAACCTTAAAAAAGGTTGAATTGTCATAAAAACAATCGATATAAAGGTGGCTGAATTTTTATTTTTAATAGTTTTATAAATCAAATAAACTGTAGCAAATGCAAAAAAAAGGTGAAAAAAATTTACGAGAAAAAGCAAATTAAGTTTAATTGCTACATAGTTAAACAAAAAAGGCAACCATGGATAAAAGAAGAAGTGGGAAAAAAATATTTGCTTAAAAAAGTTTCCTTGCCAAGCCTTTGGAACTGCAATCTGATATAATAAAACATCTCTTTCGTAATTAGGTAAAAACAAAAAAAATATACATAATACAAAAACAGAGACAAAAAAAAGGGGGAATAGAAATCCCCCCTTTTTTCCTTTTTTAAAGAGCATAATTATTTTACAGCAGGTACTGATATGTTACCCTCATGATCGACCATCCCTTCACCTACCTGCAAACCAGATACTTGTGTTGAGTTGTCTGCATTGAGCTGTTGATGTTTAAGAACTAATGAACCATCAGAAGTTTTAAGGTCAACACTAATAAATGATATACCGTTAGTCTTTTTCCATCCACCTCTAACAAGCTTTGCAGAAGAATCGATTGTTTCGTCTGGATAGTCAGCAAGATAAGCTTGAGCGGATGTAAAACCATTTTTTAAGTCTGATCTCAATGCAGCAATGTAGCCTCTAACTTTGTACTTG
>Ga0197142_1000138_pt1:0-47500 | contig 63722 bp, 64 predicted proteins | sample GBS60_MetaG_FD_148614 | JGI IMG/M metagenome (GOLD analysis project Ga0197142, IMG submission 148614) | Sediment microbial communities from Great Boiling Springs, Gerlach, Nevada, United States - GBS 60_MetaG | ecosystem: Environmental > Aquatic > Thermal springs > Hot (42-90C) >... | reverse complement strand
TGAAACAATAGTAGTTGATATAACCATAGATGGTCAAAAATGTTGATAAAAAAAGAAACATCGCCATATTTATATTATAGTGCAGTTTTTTAAAATTATCAGTTCTAATTACCTTGACTCTAATATGATGGTTACAGGACCATCATTTATTAACTCTATCTCCATTTTTGCCCCAAAGAGACCAGTACCTACTTTTATGCCGTTCTCCCTAATCTTTTCAACAAATTTTTCATAAAACATCTTTGCAATATCTGGTGTTTCTGCATCTTCAAAGGATGGGCGGTTTCCCTTTTTGCAATCTGCATATAAAGTAAACTGGGAAACAACAAGTATCTCACCATCTATATCTTTTACAGAAAAATCAAATTTTCCAGCCTCATTTTCGAAAATCCTTAAATTTATAGTCTTCCTCACTAAATAGTCTACATCACTATCATCATCTCCTTTACCAACACCTAAAAAAACAAGTAAACCCTTTGATATGGATGCATGTATCCGATTTTCCACCTTAACTGATGCTTTTTTTACCCTTTGTATTAATGCCTTCATGATCTCAATATTTAAGTTCTCCTTCTTCTTTTATTTCTACAACCCTTTCTAAATCAAGGGGATAATCTCTGCCTTTTTGAATAACTGCATCATTAGAATAGCCAAATTGTGACCAGTAACCAATACCCCCTTTATCCCTGAATTCAATTTTTACGATAGTTTTTATGTTTTTATACCCATATTTGGAAGGAATAATCAGTCTTAAAGGAGCACCATGTTCATCGGGAAGCGGCTTATCATTCATTTCGTAAGCAAAAATCGTTCTGGGATGAAGTATAACATCTATAGGTATATATTCGTAGTAATCATCAGCAGAATGAATATATAAAAATTTTGCCTCTTTTCTTGGTTTAACAATATCAAAAAGTTCTTTTGCTCTAAAACCACCCCATTTTGCCTTGGCAGACCAACACTCCACACATTTCATCCTTGATACTTGAGTTGATTTTTTTAAAGTCTTGAGAAATTTTAAATCAAAAGTAGCAGGTTTCTCACAAAGCCCTGTAACTTCAAGCCTCCATTTTTCAATATCAACTGCTTCAAAAGGCTTGTAAAACCTGACATAAAAGCCTGGTTTGTCATAATTTCTAAGTATTTTTCTCTTTTCTGTTAAAGCGATTTGAGGATATAGCGTAAAAAGTCCAGAAATACCAATATATTTTAAAAACTGCCGCCTTTTCATCTTATCTTTTTCTTTTATATAACCCTATTAATTCGGCCTTAGCTAAAATGTGTCCTTCCATCTCTTTTTCTAAATCCTTTTTTGTTACATTACCTTTCAAATTCAACTTGCAATCCAATGCATAAAGTTTAAAAAAGTACCTGTGTGTTCCTGAAGGCGGGCACGGACCACCATAATTGTATTTCCTAAAATCATTTAACCCTTGAATGCCACCAGATGGTATTGAGTTTTCATTAACTATTCTACAATCGGGATTTATATTATAAACTATCCAGTGTACCCACGTACCTACTGGAGCATCTGGATCATCCACAATTAACACAAGAGAACTTGCATTTTGAGGCACATCATGGAATTCAAGAGGTGGGTTTATGTCAGCTCCATCACAGGTATATTTTGATGGTATCATAGCATTATTTTCAAAAGCTGGACTGGTAATCCTCATATCCATCCTCCTTATAAAGTATTTCCTAAGTAAAATATACAGGCGATTGAAGTTAATGTCAAACTTCGGTAGTTTGAATTTTTCTGTATAGCTTTAAAAAAGAGTTTATTTTGTAATTTGAGACTTCTGCTATCTCAATAATACTTTTGACTTTTTTATATAGCTCCTCTTTTGACAACTCGTCGCTTGTTAGTATATTAAGCATTGCTAAGGCAATTAACAAAGTTTCAAACAGCTCCTTATTAAACCACTCTTCATTATCATATGTATTTGCACCAATAACTATTTTGTCATCACTCAAAAATAATGTCTCAATGACCTTATCAAATGTTAATGTCTCATTTTGTGCTAAATATTTAAAAACCAGTCTTAATATATGGTTTAAGTTAATAAACCTTCCATCAATTAATTCATTTTCTACAAATTCTCTGAAAATTTTTGATAATGCAAACTCAGTTTTTGTCTGATACAAAAAATCTTCATAAGAACTATATTTCGATGCAATTTGATTAAAAACAAGATAAGCAATAAATATTAGAGAAAATTGCTTGTTCTCCTTACTTTTCTCTCCCATAAAAAAAGCAAGGTCTTTCATTAACTTTTTGTAATCCGACACTATGTTTTGCGCTAATTTGTCTAATTCACTGACATTGAAAAAATTAAGTGCATTCACAACAAAATTTTTTAAGTTTTCATCATAAGAACTATCATCATTTAAGGCTTCAAAAAGGAGTTTTTTTATCTCTTGATGAAACTCTTCATGTTTTAAAACCCTATACTCCTCATCTATGCTTTTTATGGGACCAATACCAAACTTTTCGTATATTTTCCTTATATACCCATCACTATCATAGATTTCTTGAAAATCAAGAAATGCAAAATACTGATAACCCTTAATTTCAACCTCCAAACCATATTCATAGATGTCTTTACCATTAACCAAAAATTCCATACCTGAATTGTAATCCCTGAATTTATAAAACACATTCAATTCATTTTTTAAAAGTAAAGCCTCTCCTAAACTTTTCGATTCATAAACATGTTCTCCCTTTGAATCTTTTTTAACATATTTAACTGAACTTTTAATTTTACCCTTTGTTGTTGGATAGCTGTTATTGTAAATTATCAAAGCTTTTTCATTTTCATACCGGTTTGTATAAACAAAAACATTCTCATTAACATGCCCATCTGAAACTACAAAATCGAAGAAATAAAAATTTTCAGCACCACTGAATAACTTTCTTCTTCTCATCAAAGGAAAAATCTTTTCTTCATGTTGTGTGATAAAGTAATAGTCCGGTTGTTCATCATAGTATGCTCTTTTGTATTCCATACCATATTTTTCCTTAAAACCTTCTATCTGGCCATGCCCAAACATAGGTAGTCCTGGCATTGTAACTAACATCACAGCTACACCAAAATACTTATCACCCTTACCAAATTGATCTACAGCAGTTTGTTCATCGGGATTATTCATAAAATTTACGAACCTCTGTAAAATTCTTGGGTCGTATTCAAGGATATTTTTTATTGTCTGCCTATATTTTGCATTTTCTTCCATTTTAAGCATATTCATAAAGGCACTATTGTAAACCCTATGCATGCCCAATGTTCTTACAAAATATCCTTCCATCAACCAGAATGCTTCTGCTATAAGTAATGTATCTGGAGCTTTCTCATTCACTACATCAACTACTTCTCGCCAGAACTCCTTTGGCATAGCTTTATCAAATTCAGCTTTAGACATGCTAAATAGTGCTCTTGATGGAACACCACTACCATGTCCTGGAAGGGGAAACCACAACCTTTGATAATGTTTTTTCGCTAATGTCATTGCAGCATCAAATCTTATAATGGGAAAATGCCTTGCCACATTAATGATTGTATTTATCATCGCCTCCCTAACTTCAGGCAAAAGGTAATTGAGCTGTGCTGTATCATTCCAGGGAGTACTGGTACCATCATTACCATGATATATATACCTTACCTTACCAGTTTTCAACTCTTCAAACCTGAAAACAACAGCAGCATCTCTTCTTGAATAATATCCATCTTCAATTTGAATTATATAATCAGGATGATTGGATAAATTTTCTTTTGTATATCTATAATTTGGATAGGGAGGAAATTTTATTTGTAAAAACCAATCGGGATGCTCAAAAATCCATTTAGAAGCAATACCCATATGGTTTGGAACCACATCACAAGCAAGCCTTATACCTCTTTTCATTGCCCTATTTTTTAAATTATCCAGAGCTTCCCAACCACCAAGTTCATCTGCAATAATATAATCATAAAGAGAATAGGCAGATGCTACTGCATCTATATTACCACATAAATGTTTAATTTTTTGTGAAGCAGGTGATCGTTCCCAGATTCCAATCAGCCATAAAGCATTAAAACCCCATCTAGCTAATTTATCTAATTCTTCATCTGGTATTTCATCGAGTCTTCTTATTGGTCTATGATACTGCCGCGATAGCTGGTATAGCCATACATATACCATTTTTGCTATCATTACCACATTTGGCATCCAGTCAGTATCAGGAGTATATGCTTCATATTCGGGATAATCATAGGTTTCTAAAGCCTGTTTTTTAGAGACATCTTTAAACTCTAATACTTCAATAGGACCTGGACCTCCGATGCCTTTTTTAGTTTCCTCATCAACAATAACTGCTTTAATTACTTCAATTGCCTTTACTATATGGGGAGGGAAATATCTAAGCCATTTTTCTTTTATATATTCCAACTGTTTTATTAGTGAATTGGGATATGTCTTTATTGGTTCATAAAGGATTTCAAGTAATGGCCTTTTAAAAACATCCACAATGGGTTCTCGAGAAAGTATTTTTTTGTAAGAATCAATGACACTGCTATAGTTTTCCTTTTCCATTAATGCTTCATCATTGAAAAATAAGTTAAAATTGGAACATGCAGGGTTTTCATTCATAATTCTTGTAATTAGCATTTCTGAAATAGTGAGTTTTCTTATATTTTTCCCTCTACGATTTCTTAAATAATCGTAAATAGTTGTTTTTTCTTCATACAATTCTATGGGTGTGAAACTGGAAATGAAAAATTCTATTGCCTCTTCAAGTATTTTTGATGGTAATCCTGTCTTTTTAAATGATTTAAAAAGAAAACTCTTATGTTTAGGCTCTGTAATTTCAAATATAATATACCTGTAAACTTCACATATAATTTTAAAAGCAAGTACCTCAGAAAAATGCGGCGGCTTTTTAAAATATAGCTTTTCCTTTACTAAAAAATTGTGAAAATACTTTACAAAAAGGTTAACATCGCCTTTGTGAATATAGTCAAAGCCCTGTTTATCTATCTTATTCAGTAAACTTGTGTGAATTGGGAAACCCCAAGGATATAAACCTTTTATCATGCTTAAACATAATAAGCTAAAGAAAGATTTTTATCAAGATAGGGATTTTTTGAAATGCTCAAATAATAGCTACTGGAAAAAATAATTCAGTGTTAATTCAATATTAGAAAAGTAATTATTAAAGATTTTTTGCCTCTCAAAAGTTAGTCTCACTTCAACATCCTTATTTATATAGAAACTTTGGCCAAAACACCCCTTAAAAACATTATATTCATCACCCATTACATAATGCATTGTTTCTATATTTGCAAAAAGTTTGCTAAAACCGCTAATATTTTTTATAAACCCCATTTCTAATCCAAATCCAATAGAATAATCCTTCTCATATACCCCACCTAATTCTATAGCCCCGTTTAAAAGCAAAAACATATGCCCTATCGTACTTTTATAAGATAAGCCACCGCCAGTAGTTAAATTATAAAAGATATCATCTTTTTTAATGGTTAGCTGTTTTCTTTCAAAACCTGTTTTAACACGCCATGAAAAGGGCATATTGAAATAGTCAAAGGAAGCAAGGGATACAATATCTATAAGTTTTAAACTTTGAAGAGTGAACCTTTTATCCGCTAAAAAATATCTCAAAGATAAATCAGTAAAAACTATTTGAGAGCCTTCAATATAACCATCGTCACTATTATAAAGATCATGATAGGCTGGTCTAATACTAAATTGTAAATAATTTTTAGAATTAAACATCCCTAAACCAAAACTTAATCTCGTAGATTCGTGCCCTTTTTCAGGTGATTTAGGGGCTTGCAAAACAACCTCTTCAACACTAATCGGTAAAGTGCTTCTTGCTACAAGCACTTTATAGTACTGTTTCTGATAGTATTCTTTCGTTAAAACTTTTTTGTAATACTCGTATTGAAGTAGTTCTGCAGATAGTTCTAAAATTTTTTGTTTCTTGAACACAGTTAGATTCTGATTCTTTAAAATTTCTTCAGGATTAATTTTACCTTTAACCACATCTTCAGCAATTTTCAATTCGTTCCTCTCAAGAAAGGAGCTTATAAAAGCTACTCTTGAATGTATAGAAGGCCTGTAAATAACTTTTTCTACCAACCCTTCATCAATAACAATTCTTATTGTATCAACAGGTATCACCCAAAACTTAAATCTTCCCGTTAAATTTATGTTAGGTCTTGCAGACTCAAGTAAAAATAAAATGTTATAAGAGCAGTTTTCATCAAAAAAATAGTAAAACTGGTAAATGTCTTTCAATTCCCATAAATGTAAAAACATTTTCTTTACTTCATGTTCCTTCAAATTAAGATTGTATTCCCATATATCACGCCTTTCTATATCACTGTATTCTCTTACCTTGTCATAATAAGGAAGAGCTGTAAATATGCCTTTGTAGTATCCAAAAATACCTTTAAATGTATAAATCAAAGCAAAATCATCTTCAGGAATAGCAGAATAATTGACAGCATATGCAAGAAGATGGCTACGATATTCACCTTCAAGCCTAATTAAAGTATGACCAAACATAGAAGCAGGACTGTTAGGATAGGATGCAGGAAATATAAGGCTTGCCGATTTAGGATTTACCCTCAAAAAGATATCCTCAAACTCATCACATTTAGCCTGTGGTATGAATGACTCATCAATTTTTAATTCCTCTTTTAGCCATTCATACCTTGCGATAAACCTGCATCGAGGATGTAGGTTTGCATTTTCTTGAGGTTCCTCAAAAAAGCTCTCTATTGTTGATAAAAGCTCCTTTTCAGGATTATATTTACCTTCAGGGTTTAAGAAGAATTTTGGGTCATCAATGAAACTTTCATAACCGCTAAATTTCTTTTTGTAATGAAGCAAGATATGCCAGTATCGTTTATTAAATAAAGCTTTTTCAACAGCAGTTTTTTTTAAATAGTTTTTGTAAGATGCTCTATCTAAATCTGCGCTTGCTGAGGAAGAGATAAAAAACATAAAAAAGACGTATGCAGAAATAATCTTTAAATGCATACGTCTTTTAAACATCAAAGATTAGTTTTTGGACATTTCTGATATAACATTGTCAATTACTTCTGCCATCTGAACATTTTCAGAAACAAAAATCTTTACAAAATTATCATGGAGTTTTGCATAAAATGCAGGCCTTTCCTCAACAGGAATATTTAGTAACTCTGCAAAAGAATCAAGTGTTTCGCCCCTTCCAATAACAATATCTTTCGCTAAATTATCCATATTAGCTACAACAAACTCTTGTACCTTTTCATTTTTTACAAAGTGAGTTGGTTTATCACATTCAGAAGTTCCTGTTGTAATACCAAATGTCTGTGTTCCAAAAGTACCATTCAAAAACGTCATTGCCAGATTGCCAACCAATGTATCATTGTTTGGATTGATTAACATGGCTCCCAAACCACACCCTGCATTCTTTCTGGCATTTGCAGCAAAACTTAAATTAACTGAAATAAGTACTATTAATAAAGCAAATAACACTTTCTTCATAATATCTACCTCCTTTTTTAGTTTTATGGTTTTATTAAACAACAAAAGAAGTAATCTGTCAAGTTAATGAGAATTTTTTATCCGCCAGCAATGGGTGGGAAAAAACTTATACTATCTCCTTCTTGAATAGAATAGTTATAGTCGCTACAAATTTTATTATTGATTACAACTATAAGAGGTTTGTTTGATAAAGAAAAATCATCAATTAAATCAATGACTTTTGTACCTTCAGCTATATCAATCATATAATCGCCATTATCTATGACTTGAAACTTTTTTTCAACTTTTAACCCACCAAAAAGCTTAACTTTTACTTTCATTTTAAAATATTACTTAGGGGAGACTTCAAAATGTTAGTCTCCCCTTTTAAAATACTTAAAAATCTAAAACTTTATCAATATCCTCATCTTTTACCTGAAAAACCACATTGTGAGGTGGTAAGGGTTCTATATAGAAGAATCTTGGAAGTCTATCATGTTCTTTGGTAAAACCAGCTCTAGTGTTGAAATCCCTCTCCATCTTTAATATTTTTTTACCAAGCTCCATAGCTTCTTTATCTGTCCAGTTCCAACCATAAAAACTATTTATAATATCTAAGAATGCTTTAAAGGTGTCAGCATCGTCAAGTAAGGCAAAGGCGATAAACAAACACATCCCCGTTGAATCTATGAAAGCTGTTGCTATCTGTAAATTTCTTGAAAGTTCTACCTGACCTTCAGGTTTTAATGGATCTACAAAACCACCAGATTTTAAGACATTAGTTGCTACAGCATACCCAGCGGTGTGGTCAGCACCCATAGTGCTTGTGGCATAAGTGACACCAATACCTTGAACAGCTCTTGGGTCATAAGCTGGAAGCCCTTGCCCCTTTACAACAGGAACCTTTTCTACGCCAAAAGCTCTACCTGTAAAAGCTGCACCATTACCAATTATTCTCCCTAAATAGCTACCTTTACCTATCTCATTTAATAGATTTATAACACCATCAGCATCTCCCCACTTTAATAATCCTGCTTCCATAGCAACACCTATAGCAACTCCCATTTCAATCGTATCAAGTCCATAATTATCACATAAAAAATCCATTATAGCTATTTTATCAATATCATCTATGCCACAGTTGCCACCAAAGGCCCAGACTGTTTCATATTCAGGTTGTTTCGTTAGATAATGTCCATCTTTATCATGGAAAATGCCTGAACAACGAATAACACACCCACGATGACACCCATGGGTTGGATTGCCTCCTCTTTGTTTTTCAAGCTCTGCTTCTACTTCACCACTTATTTTTCTTGCACCTTGGAACTGACCATCCTTAAAGTTATATGTAGGATAAGCTCCCACTTCATTTATTATATTTGTTAAAACATTTGTACCATAAGCTGGCAGCCCTTGTCCTGTTACTGGATGTTTTTGTAGCCCAGCAACAAAGCGTTTATTTGCATCTCTAAATGCTTCAGGATTTTTAGGCTCTAATGGTTTCATATCGGACTCATCAATTATAATTGCCTTTATACTCTTTGAACCCATAACAGCACCCACTCCACCCCTTCCAGCATGTCTTGTAGGCCTTAATTCAATATCAGTACATGCAACAGAAGCCCCCGCAAGCTTCATTTCTCCTGCCTGTCCTATTGAAATAATTGCAATTTTTTCACCATACTCTTTTTTTAATTTCTCCACCAAATCATAATTTGAAAGCATTTTAAGTGAATTGTCTTTTACAACCCTTACCCCATCTTTATTAATCTCAATTTTATAAAGATCATCATTTTTGGGTTTTCCTTCTATTACAATAGCTCCTATTCCCAACTTTGCCAGAGCCTGTGATGGCTGTCCTCCAGCATTTGCTTCTTTTATTCCACCAGTAAGAGGACTTTTGCAACCTACAGAAATTCTTCCAGACATAGCGGATGCTGAACCACTTACAAGGCCCGGTGCAATAACAAACTTATTTGCTCCACTTAATGGATGACATAGAGGATCAACCTCCTTCGATACTATTGCAGATGTAAGCCCTCTACCTCCTAAACCTTCATAACTACCCATCGGCTCTTCTTTTATCTCTGGTACTTCTTTACTCATGTTAATTCTAATTATCTTTCTCATAAGATACCTCCTTATTTTTCTTTCTATACCAAATTATTACCATAAATTTTAAATCATACAATAGAAGAGTCCACCACACCATAGACAAGCACCACATGGTATTTCATTTGAATAACAATCATGGACAAAATTCTTTAACTCCATCAAATCGCACAATGCAAAATTACAGTCATAACAATAGGGAAATTCATATTTCAATACAGCTTCACGAAATTTTTTATAATTGCTACTTTCGCATATCTCAACGGGGCTAACTTCATTTACGTTTCCAAAGCTAAGCCTCTTAACAGATTTTTTAAGTTGAGCTATGTAACAACTAAAGGAATGCCAGAGAAAATAACAGGGGGTGACTTCTCCATCAACAGAGACAAAAAGGCATTTCTCTTCTATAAACTCACAACTTCTTTTAGACTTTGGATGTACACCAGGTATCTTATAGTATACACCCTTCGCCTCACAAATCTTTCTTATATCATTAAGAACTTCTTCTGTCCTTTTGATTGTCACATCATCTATCTTTACCAGTTTAGTTAGATTTAAGGTCAGACCATAACTTTGAGCTTCATCATACATACCTTTGTAAAGTTTATATACCTCTTCGTTATATTCAACACCTTCTCCAGCCATTTTTTTTGCGATATCAAACCAGTCCTCAATGGTATATCCCTTTTCATATAAAACGTTTAGCCATTTGTTATAAATATTTACTGAATCAATATTATTTGTATCATAAAGCACTTTCAAAGCTATATCTTTTGAATAAGGGATCAAATGAGATATCAAAACAAAATCAATATTATAACTAAAAACCCTATTGATCAAATCGGGCAGTTCCTCTATATTATCCTTTGTTATCACTGTTTCAATGCCTATCAAAAAATCCTTTGTTTTTTTTAAATTTTTCAATACTCCTAAAGCATTTAAAGCATATTCACCTGAATGCCCAGGGCTATCTTTAAATGTATCAATGGAAATGCAGAATTTACCAACACCTGCTTCAACAAGTTTTACAGCATATGCTTCGCTCAACAATGCACCATTTGTCTGAATTGCAATAACCGACGATGAAGCCATTTGTTTTTTAGCAAACTGTACCATATCTAATATCTCAGGATTGAGCAAAGGTTCTCCAAAACCTGAAAAAACGAGACTTTTTATGTGTGCATATAAATTGACTAATCTTTTAAAGCTTGAAAAACTCATAATTTTAGAGTTATTGTTGTATTCAGAACTATGAACAGGACAGAAAAAGCAAGAAAAATTACAGCTTGTAGTTATTTCAACAATTAACCTTTCAACTTTCATTCAGCTTTTTTTCCAACTCGATATTTCTTTACAAGCAAATCAGGCTCATAGGACATTTTAGCAAACCTTAAATTTTCTTTATCAAGGTCCTGTTCAAAATTCACAAATTTATACTTGTCAGGAAGGATTTTAGAAAAGTTATTAAACATAAATTGGTATATACCTTTGTAGGCTGTCATTGCCTTAGCAAAATGCAGAGCAAATGTGTCATCACAAAGTTCTTCACCAATAATAAATCCAACTGGTTCGCCATTTATGTAGTAAATGAAGCCACATAACACAAGTTCATCATAAAGTTCGAGGGCTCCCATGCAGGCATCAAAATCTGTTTCTTCTTTAGCTTGTCCACTTTCTTCCTGCCATACTTCTAAAACTTTTTTAGCATCATTTAACTTATCTTCACCAAAAAGTGGCAAAGGTTCACAAATATAGTTTTTTTCAAACTGATGAATTAAATTTTTTTTGCTATGTAGCTTTTTACCAGCAAAAGTTCGCATCTTTTCGATATCGTAAACATAGTCGGTATCACCATCCTTGTAAAAAAACTCAAACTTATCCTTTGGAAATAACGTCAACCATGTTTCATCAATGGGAAAGATAAAATCAATTTCATTTAACATTTCATCAAAAAGCTCACTTTTTAAAAATGCATCTAAATTTAGGGGCATAATATACTTTTTGCCATCGTAGCTTTTCCCCTTTATCAATATAAAGTCATTTTCGATTAAAACTTCATATTCGTGATGTTTACGAAAAAGAAAAAGGTTTGCAAAGCTATACTCAGCAATTTTTGTTTCGATATTTTTTAGTAATGGATATAGTTTACTTTTATGTTCTAAGGCTAATACCTCCCATTTCATAAATAAACTATCAATTCCTCCCTTTTCTTTCTATCAGTTATAAACGGCTCTTCATCAGGATAACCTATTGGCATAATAGCAACGGGGCGCAAATGTTCTGGAAGTTTCAAAATCTTTGACACCTCTATCTCATCAAAAGCACCAATCCACACAGTCCCTAAACCTTCCTCATGGGCTACCAACATTGCAAAACTCATGCTAATTGCCACATCTTGAATTGCATAAAGCGCAGTCCCTCTTGTGCCATATCTATATCTTATTATGCTATCTGCACATCCAACAACTACAAGCGGTGCAGAGGCAATAAATGTTTGCTGTAAAGCAGCTTTTGCTATTTCACTTTTCTTTTTGTTATCAGTAACAAAGAAAAACTTTCTTGCTTGTAAATTACCTGCACTTGGTGCAAGTATAAGTGCTTCTTCAATTTTATGAATTATATGCTCAGGTAAAGGGATGTCTTTAAAAGCCCTTATGCTATGCCTGCCCCTAATTACTTTTAAAACTTCTGACATTTTTATTTGTTTTCCTCATCTTTATTAATTCTTTCGAGTTTTACTTTGACAATTCTTTGTCCAGCCATTTCTAATATTCTTAACCTGAAATCGTCTAATTCAATCACTTCACCTTTCGAAGGTATGCGTTGTAGGTAAGTTAGTATAAAACCAGCTACTGATTCATATTCTGTTGATTCCTTCAATGATATATTATAATCCTCCTTTAGATCGGATATACTCATTGAAGCATCTATAATCATACTACCATCTGCTAATTGAATTATAGGGCTTTCCGTATCATATTCATCTCTTATTTCACCAACAATCTCTTCGAGAAGATCTTCCATAGTAACAAGTCCCGATACTGCACCATATTCATCAACAACTATTGCCATATGAAAACGCTTTTTTTGCATTTCTCTCATTAAATTACTAACCTTCATTGTTTCTGGTATAAAAAGGGGTGGTTTAATAAGTTTTCTTAATACGACTGTTCCTGTTTTAAGAAGGCTATTATAAAAATCCTTCGCATAAAGAATACCTTTTATATCATTTAATTCCTCACCAATTACAGGGTATCTTGAAAATTTTTCCTCCATAATAATTTGTTTAAGTTCATCAACGGACATGTCAATTTTTACAGTTACCATTTGTGTTGCAGGTATCATGACTTCTTTAACAAAAGTATCTGTAAATTCAAACACGCTCTGAATTAATTCCCTTTCATCAGGCTCAAAAATACCCTGTTCTCCACCTTCTTCAACAAGCAATTTAACCTCTTCTTCAGATATAAAACTTCTCTCAGTAAATGCTTTTTTACCAAAAGGTTTTAAAATTATATTGGTACTTATGGAAAAAACCTTAACAAAAAAGGAAGCCACCTTAGAAAATGCTGATATTATCGGAGCAACAACTAATGCTATACTTTCAGGATTAGCTAAAGCTATTGACTTAGGAACTAACTCACCAAATATTATAGATATATAAGTAACAAAAATAACTACCAACCCTATTGCAATTGCTTCGCTTGATTTCGAAATAACTGTTATTGGAACATTTTGTAACAAAGGTTTAATTTTATCAATAGCAGCCGCACCACCTATTGCAGAAGCAATTGCACCCGCACAGGTTACACCAAACTGTATGGTTGCTAAAAATTTATCTGGATTGTGTCTCAGTTCATAAAGAACTTTAGCGTTTGCTTTACCTTCTTCTATTAGCTGTTTTATCCTGCTCTTTCTAACGGTAACAACCGCAATTTCTGATGCTGCAAAAAAACCGTTTATAATAACAAAAATTAAAATTAGTAAAATTTCGAAAAGCATTTTTAAAATATTATATCAATCAAGCCAAAGATTACAACAATATAAATCACAGATTTTGTAAAAAATATTTGGCATTTTCATAAAATATCAACCTCTTCTCTTCTTCATTTAATGATAAATTTGAGATAGCTAAAACACTATCTTCATAACTATGACATATGCCAGGAAAATCGCTACCAAAAAATATTTTTTTACAAGCTTTTTTAAGCAGTTTTACAGGTGCAGTCATGATATTAGTGGGATTAGCAATGAAAGTATAAGAAGTATCAAGAAACAGGTTTGGAAAACTAAGAGATGCTTCTAAAAAGAGCTTAGATTCAAAGGCACCTAAGTGAGCAACAACACATTTCATCATCGGATATTTTTTTAAAAAATTCTCAAAATATTTAAAGCCAACATACTCATTAATAAATGGGCCTGTACCTGCATGAAATATAACAAAACCACCTTTATCAACTATAATATCATAAGCTTTAAAAAGTCTTTCATCATCTGGTGTTACCTTTTGTACTTGACAATGAAGTTTAAAACCCTTAAGTCCTTTACTAAATGCATCTTTTACAACTTTATCAATATCTGCATCATCTTGATGAAAACAAGCAAGGGGGATGGCTTTTTTGTAATTAAGTTTTATACTGGCATAAAAATCATTTAATCCCATAGAAATATCAGGTTTATGGGCATAACCAAAACATAGATAATACTCTATTTCCTTTCGCTCTTCGAGAAACTTAAGTACATCAATAGAAGAACCTTTAAAATAAAATTCCCATCCCGCATTATTTATGAACCATTTTCTTATCGCATTGTAAAGTTTGTCAGGAAATACATGAGTGTGAAAATCAATAATTTTATCAGGATACATTATGTTGTATTTTAACACACATAAATACAACTTTAAACTTTATAAAAAAGTTCAAAATTTTTTAAAATATACTTGACATATTTTATAAATTTTTTTATTCTATGTTTATCATAAAAATAAATAAAGAGGAAAAAGATGGAACTTACTAACATAGATGAATTAAAAAAAATCGGCATTATTCAACAGAGACAAAAAGATTATTACTTAATAAGAATTAAATCAATTGCTGGTGATTTTAGCACACAGGAATTAATAACCATATCAATTGTAGCAAAAAAATATGGAGACGGAAAAGTACATTTAACAACAAGACAAGGAGTGGAAATTCATAATATTCATAAAGAAAATATTAAGAAGGCAAAAGAAGAATTAGAAAAGGGAGGTATAGTACTTGGAGCATGCGGACCTCGAGGAAGAGGTATTGTAGCCTGTCCTGGAGCTGAAACATGTAAATATGGAATTATATGCACTAAGGAGCTTGCGAAAGAACTTGACTCACTATACTTTAGAAAAGAGGCACCAGCAAAATTTAAAATCTCCGTTACTGGTTGTCCTAACAATTGTGCAAAGGCAAATGAAAATGACATTGGGATTATGGGTGGTGTTTTACCTAAATGGGACGAGAAAAAATGTATAGACTGTTCATTATGTACAAAGGTGTGTCCAACAGATGCTATAGAAAAAAAAGATGCTACATACATTTTAAATCTTGAAAAGTGCATATTATGTGGAATCTGTATCAATAACTGCCCTGTCCAGGCGTGGGAACCAGAAAAAAAGGGTTATACTCTCTTTTTAGGTGGCACTATGGGGAAAAAACCAAGACTGGGCACAAAAGCAAAAATATTGATTCAAGATGAAATAGAGCTAAAAAAATTTATCAGCAGAGCCTTTGAATTTTATAGAAGAGAAGGAAGAAAAAAGGAACGATTCGGACACACCTTAGATAGATATGGTTTAGAAAAAGCTTTAAAGGAGATTTTAGATGAATAAGACAAAAATATTAGATCTAAGAGGTATAATATGTCCAATGAACTTCGTTAAGGCAAAACTTTTTTTAGAGGAATTCGAAAAAGGTGATGTTGTAGAAATAATTCTCGAAGAAGGAGATCCCCTTCTAAATGTAACAAGAAGCCTTAAAGAAGAGGGACACAAAGTTATTAAAGTTGAACAGTTCGGCAATTATTCGTTCAAAGTATTTGTAGAAAAAGGATAAAAGATGAATATCGAGGTAAAAGATAAAGGTATCTTTTTTCATATTACAAGTAATTTTGATAAAAGTCTTTTTCTTGACGTTTTCTACAATAATTATAATTACAAAAAACACCGCTACATTTACATAAAATTTTTAGGGCAAGAAGCACAACAAGAGATTTGTGACTTATTAAAAAAACTCAAAGAAAGTTCTGTAATAATAATTTTTGAAACAGTTTTTTTTGAAAATATCGATTTTTTCAAAAATCTATATGCCTCAGGAGCAGACCTTATAGTTATAAGCACTACTGACTTTACAAATGACAAGTTAAAAAAACTTAAAAAAGCCCTTCCAGAAGATATCTTATTCACTAAAGACAATGAGAACGAATTAGAGTCACATAAAAATATACTTCACAAAATGCCATTTCTATTTGAAGAATCTATCTTTGAACCTTTTAAAAGAAAAATATGGATTGATTTAACAAACCTAAGAAGAAAATTAAGGGTAAAAGAAGTCTATGAATCTTTTGATTCATCAGGATTATAAATATGAGAATAATTATTGACAAAAGACCCTTTATTTATCTTTTAGTAGCTCGGTATTATAAATTTTTCCTGCTTCTGTTATTGTCTTCACTATTTCTTATCGCATTAACGATGAAACCAGAAGGCATAACTATTGAAGGATACAGAATAAGTGTGATTTTTATATTTACTGCAATTTTATGGGCAACTAACTTAATTCCTCCAGCAATTACAAGTCTACTTGTACTGTTTTTAATCCCTGCATTATCAATTATGCCCGCAAAAAAAACTTTTGCTTTTTTTGGAAATGAACCTTTGTTTTTCATACTTTCTGCTTTCATTATATCAGTAGCAACTGAAAAATCAGGGCTTGCAAAAAGAATAACCTTAAATATTTTATCTAAGAGAACAACCAGTCCGGTAAAATTATCTTTTTCAATCTTTTACATAGGTCTTATTATGTCTTTCTTTATGCCTGAACATGCAGTAGTAGCGTTATTATTGCCTTTAGTTTCAAATATTGCTGACCTTCTAAAAATCGAAAAAAAGCGTTCTATCTTTGGGAAACTTTTATTTCTATCTCTCGCTTATGGAACTATTATAGGTGGTATTGCAACATTCCTTGGTGGTGCAAGAAATGCACTTGCTGTAGGTTTGCTTGAAGAGATTACGGGGAATAGGATTTCTTTCTTTGAATGGTTAAGATTCTCATTACCTATAGTTTTATTGCTTCAATTAGTATGCCCTATTTTACTAAAACTTCTTTTCAAACCAGAAAAGATTGAGCTTGATATAGTATCAAAAAATTTGAAAAGAGAATTAGAGATGTTACCACCCTTTACTTACAAAGAAGTTGCGACTTTCATAATAATAGCTATAACAATTGCAGGGTGGTTGATTATTGGACATAGAGGTATTGGGTTGGCTGGTGTTGCTATTATTTCAGCAGTGTTATTTTTTATTTTTGGCATTATCGAATGGGAAGATGCTGAAAGAGGTATTAATTGGTCTGCTTTCTTGATGTATGGTAGTGCAATAACATTGGGAACTGTATTTGCACAAACTGATGCAGGCACTTTTTTAATACAAAAATTTGATATTCAAAATATTAATCCTGTAACATACTTAATATTAGCAGCTGTAACTGCATTGCTACTAACAGAATTTATTTCAAACGCAACAGTTGTAGCATTACTATTACCAATCTTCTTAAAAACAGGCACTGCCTTGAAATTAGACCCAAAATTTATAACTGCAAGTATTGCATTAATGTCAGGGCTTGCTTTTATGTTTCCCATAGGAACACCAGCTCATTTTCTTTGCTATTGCAAAGGTTATTATACAATCTCTGATAACATTAAAGTAGGTGCGCTTTTAAATTTCTTATCCCTTCTCATACTATACTTGGCAATAAAATTATTCTGGTAAGGATGCGTTTATGGTATTAAGGAAAAATCATGAACAATTAGAGGCACTGGAATTAATTAAATATGCTTATGAAATTTTTAAACCAAACATTATTGCGACTACATCCTTTGGAGTATCTTCTGGAGTTTTAATTGATATTATTTCTAAAAGCTGCCTTCCCATAAAGATAGTATATGTAAATACAGGATTTTTATTCAAAGAGACACTTGATTACATAGAAACGATAAAAAAACTATATAATAAGTTAGAATTCATAGAAATCTCTCCAAATATTTCAAAACAAGATTTTTTAGAAAAAGAAGGAACAGATATAATGAAGAAAGACCCCGATTTTTGCTGTAGAGAACGTAAAATAAAACCATTTTATGAGTATCTTCAAAAAAACAACATAAAAGCCTGGATTTCAGGATTAAGAAAAGACCAAACAGAATATAGGAGAAAATTGAAAAAAATAGAGTTACTCGATTCAGGAATTTACAAAATTTATCCAATCCTTAATTGGTCTTCTAAAGATGTGCATCTTTATATGGAAAAAAACAACATACCTTTCCACCCTCTTTATTTGAAGGGTTATACAAGTATTGGCTGTGAACCATGCACTGAACTACCAGATTTGAATGATGAGCGTTCTGGAAGATGGAAAGGTCATTATAAAAAGGAGTGTGGATTACATACTGAAATTAAGTGAGGTAATATGAGTATCTATAACAATGTACTCGAACTAATAGGTAATACTCCACTTATAAGATTGAATAAGATTGCAAAAAACTTAGATGTCAACTTACTCGGCAAATTAGAATCTAGGAATCCAGGTGGTTCTGTAAAGGACAGACCTGCATTGTACATGATTTTAGACGCAGAAAAAAGAGGGCTTATAAACAAACATACAACCATAATTGAACCAACAAGTGGCAATACAGGCATAGCCCTAGCAATGATTTGCGCTTATAAAAACTACAAACTAATATTAACAATGCCTGAAACAATGAGTGTTGAAAGAAGGAAACTTTTATCTTTTTATGGAGCTGAAATAATTTTAACACCTGCACATAAAGGGATGAAAGGTGCTATAGAAAAAGCAATAGAGCTTAAAAATACTCTAAAAAATGCTATTATATTACAACAATTTGAGAATTCAGCAAATATTTTATCTCATTACGAAACTACAGGTAAAGAGATATGGGCAAGCACAGAAGGAAAAGTGGACATATTAGTTGCAGGAATAGGAACGGGTGGAACAATTACAGGCATTTCTAAAGTCCTTAAAACATTGAATAAGGACATTTATACAGTAGGGGTTGAGCCAGAAAGCTCTCCACTTATTTCAAAGGGTTACATCGGGGCACATAAAATACAGGGAATTGGAGCTGGTTTTATCCCTAAAATACTCAATCTGGACTTGGTAGATGAAATTGTTACAGTCACCGACATAGATGCCTATTCAATGACAAAAAGACTGGCTAAAGAAGAGGGGTTACTCTGTGGTATTTCTTCTGGTGCAGCATTATGTGCAGCAGTCAAGATTGCTAACAGACAAGAAAATAAGAAAAAAACTATAGTTGTGATTTTACCAGATACTGGTGAAAGATATCTAAGTATATTAGATATTTTCGAAGAAAAGGAGGATAATTATGAAAATTATAATTAACGGTAAAGAAGAAGTCATTGAAAAGGATTTTTTAAATGTTTTAGAGCTTCTCAAAATCAAAAAAGTAAAAATGCCTGAGATGGTTACTGTTGAACTCAATGGTGAAATACTGGAAAGAGAAAAGTTTGGTGAAACCATTGTAAAAGAAGGAGATAAAATTGAGTTCATTTATTATATGGGTGGTGGAGTTAAAAAAAATTAATATATGGAGGAGATTGTAAATCATGAAATTAACAAATGAACAAATTGAAAGGTATTCACGGCAAATTATACTGAAGGAAGTTGGAGGAAAGGGACAGGAAAAACTGCTTAATTCAAAAGTTCTTGTTATTGGTGCAGGTGGACTTGGCTCTCCAGCTTTACTTTATTTAGCAGCAGCAGGTATAGGAACACTTGGTATTGTTGATGGCGATACAGTTGATATCACTAACTTACAAAGGCAAGTGATACACTTCACAGATGACATAAAAAAAGAAAAGGTATTATCAGCAAGAGAAAAAATTGAAAAAATTAATCCTGACATAAATGTAGTAACCTATAATACAAAAGTAAATGCTTCAAATATAAGAGAAATCATAAAAGAATACGATTTTATTATAGATGGTACAGATAATTTCCCCGCAAAATTTCTTATTAATGATGCCTGTTACTTTGAAAAAAAACCCTATTCTCATGGTGGGATTTTGAGATTTCAAGGACAAACCATGACATACACACCTGGAAGTGCTTGCTACAGATGCATATTTGAAACTCCACCACCTAAAGGGGCTATACCATCTTGCAGTGAAGCAGGCATCATTGGGTCTATGGCAGGACTGTTAGGAGTGATACAGGCATCAGAGGCAATAAAATATTTGCTTTCAGCAGGAGAATTATTAACAAACAAACTTCTCTTTATTGATATTTTGAACTTAGAATTTAGAATTATAAACATTAAAAGAAACAGAAAGTGTCCTCTTTGTGGTGAATCACCAGAAATTAAAAATCTTATAGACATTGAACAACCCGTTTGTGAAATTAGCATCTAAAAAGGAGTTACTTATGATAAAAATACCCATAAGTATAAAACAAAAAATGGTTTCCCATTGTTTATCACAGCTTCCTAATGAAGCTTGCGGCATTCTTGCCGGTCAAGATAACACAGTAACTCATATATATCTCATGGAAAATATAGAAAAAAGCCCAGTAAGTTTTTTGATGGACCCAAAAGAACAGCTTCAAGTTTTTAAAGACATTAGACTTAAAAATTTAAAAATGATAGCAATCTTCCATAGCCATCCTTCAACCCCTGCAAGACCATCTGAAAAAGATATAAAAATGGCATTTTATCCCGACATCTACTACGTTATAATTTCTTTTTTAATGATCCCCCCTTCCATTAAAGCCTTTGAAATAAAAGATTCAAAAGTAAAAGAGGTAGAAATTTTAGAAGCTTAAGTTTTTTAAAGTCTTAACAAAACCATCTCAATAAAACAAATTCCTTGAGAATTATCTAAGTTTTGTGTTAAAAGATTAATCTAAACCTGATGGTAGTGAGGAGGGAAATGTAGATGGAAAACAGGTATAACCCCCATGAAATTGAGCCTAAATGGCTTGAAATATGGGAAAAACAAAACCTTTATGCTTCAGATATAGATAAAACAAAACCTAAATACTATGTTTTAGAAATGTTCCCATATCCATCGGGAAAAATACATATGGGACATGTAAGAAATTACACTATTGGAGATGTAGTTGCACGGATTAAAAAAATGGAAGGTTATAATGTCCTCCATCCCATGGGATGGGACGCTTTTGGCCTTCCTGCAGAAAATGCCGCTATAGAAAAGGGTGTTCATCCTGCAAAATGGACTTATGAAAATATTGAATACATGAAAAAACAGCTTAAAAGACTTGGATTTTCCTATGATTGGAGTAGAGAAATAGCAACATGTAGACCTGAATATTATAAATGGGAACAACTAATTTTTTTAAAGATGCTGGAAAAAGGACTGGCTTACAGAAAAAAATCCTCTGTAAACTGGTGTACCTCTTGTAATACTGTTCTTGCAAATGAACAGGTTGAGGGAGGTGCCTGCTGGAGATGCGGTACTACAATAGAAATAAGAGAACTGGAACAATGGTTTTTCAAAATAACTTATTATACAGAAGAACTACTCCAGTGGTGTGACAAATTAAAAGGTTGGCCAGAAAAGGTCTTATTAATGCAAAAGAACTGGATTGGTAAGAGTTATGGATGTGAGATTGATTTCCCATTAGAAGATGAAAGTGGTTACATTACCGTATTTACTACAAGACAGGATACAGTTTTTGGTGCAACTTTTATGAGTTTAGCTCCAGAACATCCTATAATACCTAAACTTTGCAAAGGAAAGGAACAAGAAAAGGCTGTCATGGAATATGTTGAAAAATCTAAAAATCTTACCGCACTTCAAAGAATGACAGCAGAATACGAAAAGGAAGGAGTATTTACCGGAAGTTACTGTATTAATCCTTTTACGGGCAGAAAAATGCCAATTTATGTTGCAAATTTTGTTCTTATGGAGTATGGAACAGGTGCAGTAATGGCTGTTCCTGCCCATGATGAAAGAGACTTTAAGTTTGCAAAAAAATATAACCTACCAATAATCGTTGTTATCCAACCTAAAGATAAAGTGCTAAACTCAGAAACGATGACAGAAGCATATACAGAAAGCGGTTATCTAATAAACTCTGGTAATTTCGATGGTTTGTTTAACGAAGAAGCAAAGGAAAAAATCGCTGAAGAACTGGAAAAAAGAGGCATAGGTAGAAGAACAATAAACTATAGATTAAGGGATTGGGGCATATCAAGGCAAAGGTATTGGGGAGCTCCTATACCAGTTGTATACTGTGAAAAATGCGGTATGCAACCTGTTCCAGAAGAAGAATTACCTGTTGTGCTACCAGAAAATGTCAATATTACAGGTAAAGGTTCATCTCCACTGGCAGAAGTTGAAGAATTTGTTAATACAAAATGCCCTAAATGCGGTGGCAAAGCAAAAAGAGATACAGACACAATGGATACATTTGTTGAATCATCGTGGTATTTTCTTAGATTTGCCTCTCCAAGATATGATAAAGGAATGTTTAATAAAGTAGAAGTTGACTACTGGCTTCCCGTTGACCAGTACATTGGTGGCGTTGAACATGCAATATTGCATTTACTATATTCGCGATTTTACGTAAAAGTACTTAGAGATCTTGGACTCCTTGATTTTGATGAGCCTTTTATAAATTTGCTTACTCAGGGTATGGTTTGTATGGAAAGTTATCGTTGTCAGAAAGATGGTTATCTTTTCCCTGAGGAAGTGGATAAAGGTGAGAAGAAAATTTGCAAAAAATGTGGTGGTGAAGTTATTGTTGGAAGGGTCGAAAAAATGTCTAAATCAAAAAAGAATGTAATAGATCCAGACACCCTTGTTAAAGAATATGGCGCAGACACAATGAGACTATTTTGTCTTTTTGCTGCTCCACCCGAAAAAGACTTAGACTGGTCAGAAACAGGTGTGGAAGGTTGTAGCAGGTTTATCCAGAGGTTATGGCGTCTATTCTTTAACTGGCACAATCATATTGAAAATATTACTGATAGGACAGAACCTAATGTTACTGACTCAAGAGCTTTTGAAATTTTAAAAACTGTCCACAAAACAATAAAACGTGTTACCGATGATGCTCAAAGGAGATTCCATTTTAACACAGCAATAAGTGCAGTTATGGAACTAGTAAACTTCTTATATACTTTTACCCCCCCAGAGAACAAAGATATTCAAAATGCAATGAGATTCGCATTACAGCATATACTCATACTTATGCATCCATTTATACCTTTTGTAACAGAAGAACTATGGCATAATATGGGATTCAATACAAGCGTATATTTAGAAAAATGGCCTAAATATAGAGAAGATATGCTTTCCGATGAAACTGTTACAATTGTTGTACAAATAAATGGTAAAGTAAGAGGAAAATTTAATTTTGATGCGAATATGACAGAAATGGACATGGAAAACATTATACTTTCCGATGAAAAAATTAGGCAATATATCAAAGGAGAAGTTAAAAAAACTATATGGGTACCAAAAAAATTAGTAAATATTATCGTTTAATCCTACTATTATTGTTGACAACTTCCTGTGGAATTACGATTAAAGAGTATAAACTTAATGCGCTTAATGGGTCTAAAGTTAAAGTTACTGTAACTAATAATACTCATGAACCTAATATTACCGTTATTTTTACAAAAACCATAGAAGAAAGCCTTATAAAAAGGGGAGCAGATATTGTAGATAATGATGCACATTACTATGTTTTTGTTATATTAAACAATCTTAAAAGCACAGCATATTCTTATACTGTTGAAGATATTGCAGGGACATTTGTTTTGCAAATCTCAGGTAGTTTTGTGATAAAACAAAACGAAAAAGACACACCCCTATCTATAGATGTGTTTAACATCTCAAGCAATTATAACATCAAAAATATAGTTGATAGTGAAATGGGAAGGGCTTACGCCCTGAAAAAAATAGCAACTGAAGTTGCTGAAAATATTTACGGTAAACTTGCTATTTTGCCTCAAAAGCCTTAAATACTTGCTTGCTTAACCTACTTATATGCCTTGCAGCTTTATTTTTATGAATGATACCTTTAGAGGCAGCCTTATCAAGCATTGATTCAGCCTTAATAAGCTCCGCCTTAGCTTTTTCAGCATCTTTTACCTGTATTGCACTTCTTACTTTTTTCATTTGAGTACGTAAAGCACTTATAGTTGACTTGTTACGCAATCTTCTTTTTAAGTTCTGTCTTTCTCTTTTTCTGGCAGATTTATTTTTTTTACTTGCCAATTTTTTCCTCCTTGTTGATAATGAACTTAAATTTTAATTTTATTTTTTTATGAAGTCAAGAGAAAATAAAAGCCATAGTATATTAAGAGCTTTTACAGTTTCAAGTTTAATGACCCTTTTAAGCAGGATAACTGGCTATTTAAGGGACGCCATTATTGCTGCATTTTTAGGGGCATCACCTCATTCAGATGCTTTTTTTGTTGCCTTTAGAATACCCAATATGTTTAGAAGACTTTTTGGTGAAGGTGCACTAACCCCAGCAATAGTTCCTGTTGTTTCAGAAATATTGCAAAAAAATAAAAATGATAGAGAAATTCAAAGTATTATTGGTACAACAATGCTTGTTGTAGGTTTGATTACCATTTTTGGCATAATTTTGGCACCATATATTGTAAATGTGCTTGCCTACGGCTTTTCAAAGGATAAAGACCTTTTACAACTAACTATTCAAATTACTAGAATCACCTTCCCTTATCTTTTTTTTATATCCCTTGTTGCTGTATTCATGGGTATCTTAAATGCAAAACACCACTTTTTTGCACCTTCATTCTCGCCCGTATTACTCAATCTAAGCATGATAGCATCACTAATAGTATTAAGATTTTATATACTACCCGTTTATGCACTTGCCTTTGGTGTTATAATTGGTGGGTTCTTACAATTGTTATTTCAAATACCTTTTCTTAAAGAAAACAAGCTACCAATTTTACCCATATTTGATTATAAAACTAAAGCCGTAAGGGAAGTTTATCATTTAGTATTACCTTCCCTGTTTGGACTTGCAATAACCCAGATAAATGTACTTATTGACACTCTCGTTGCATCATTTCTAAAACCTGGGACCGTATCTTATCTTTACTATGCTGACCGATTACTTGAATTACCTATTGGTATTTTTACTGTTTCCTTTGCCTCTGCTCTACTTCCATCAATATCATCAAAGGTTATAGAAAAAAATAATGAAGGAGTGGTATTAGATTTTAACAAAACTCTTGTTAATTGCTTTATCTTTATACTTCCTTCTATGACCTTCTTGCTTTTTTTTGGTAGCGATTTAATAACTACACTATTCAAAAGAAAAGCCTTCGATTTAGAAGCAGTTACTGGCTCATATAGAGCATTAATTGGTTATAGTTTGGGACTTCCCTTTTTTACATTTAACAGACTGATAACACCTTTATTTTACGCTTACAAAAAAACAAAAGACCCTGTTAAAGCAGGTTTTATAGCGATGTGGGTTAACATTATTATTGATGTAATGCTTATGCCATTGGGAGCATTGGGGCTTTCTACAGCAACCACTTTATCAGCTATTGCAAATGCAATATTTTTACATAGGTTTTTTACAAAAAACCATCATACTTTATCATTAAATGATAGCATTAAAAAGAGCTTAAAAATTTTAATTGCATCCCTTATTCCTGCCATATTTCTAAAGATAGTGCTCTTTTATCTTGTTCTCCCTACACAAACATTTATTTTTAAAGTGTTTATGCTTTTAGTTGTTGCTCTATTATATCTTTTTTTCTACCTTATTTTCTTAATGCTGTTTAAAATAGAAGAAATAAAAATTATATGGACGAGGTTGAAAAGAATCTAATCTTCGACATTATTGATACACCTTTTCATTTTTCTTTAAAAATAACTTATGCTAATGAAGGTGTCTTTTCCATAAACTTTATTGAAAAATGTCTTTCCAGCTTTGAAAAACACAAATTCAATTATATCAGAGAAAGGATTATTAAATATTTTAATGGTGAAAAGGTAGATTTTTCAGATATTCCTTATTCTATCAATGTTAGTTCCTCTTTTGCCATGAAAGTTTTAACCGAATGTACGAAAATACCCTATGGTAACACTATCACTTATAAAGAACTCGCCAAAAATGCAGGTAACCCTAAAGCTTTTAGAGCTGTTGGCAATATACTTGGAAAAAACTCCCTACCTATAATAATTCCCTGTCACAGGGTTATTGGTAGTGATGGTAAACTTCACGGATTTACAGGTGGTATTCATATCAAAGAAACACTTTTAAAATTAGAAAAAACTTTATGATACTTAATCTTGAGGAAGTTTAACAATGCCTTCCGTTTCACCTAAAAGTAAAAGTATATCACCCTTGTTTATTATATCTTCGCTGGTTGGGTTTACAAGTAAATCTCCATCCCTTCTAATTGCAAGTACATTAAGATTAAACCTTCTTCTTAAATGAAGTTCTTTTAGTGATTTACCAACAAACTCAGAAGGTGCAGTAATCTCATAAATCCCATATTTAGAAGTAAGAGGTATCTCTTCAAGTACATTTTTAACCAGCAATGAATGTGCAACTCTAACTGCCATATCCCTTTCAGGATATACAACCCTTGCAACACCTATCTTTTCCAATAGTTTCCCATGAAGAGGAGTTACAGCTTTTGCAATGATTTCTTTAACACCTAACTCTATTAGTATCATAACCACGATAAGATTAGCCTCAATATTCTGTCCTATGCTAACTATTACAATATCGCAATTATTTATACCCGATTCCTTCAAAGCTTTTTCATCCATTGCATCGAGAATATAAGTTTGTGTTACAAAATCTGCTATTTCTCTAACCCTATCTTCTGAACTATCTATAGCAATAACTTCAGCACCTAACTCTGCAAGCGTTTTTGCTACATAAAAGCCAAATCTTCCAAGTCCAATAACACCAAACGTCTTTTTCATAAAACACCCCTTAAATTAATATTTTTGTTTCAGGTGATTTAATTCTTACATCTTTTTTCTGCGATGTTAATGCCATCATAAAGCTTAAAAGTCCAATTTTACCGACGAACATTGTTATCATAATAATAATTTTCCCTAAATTACTAAACTTTGACGATAAACTTAAAACAGTCCCATCACCAACAGATAAACCTACCGTAGAAAAAGCTGATATAGTCTCAAACAAAGCATAAGTAAAAGATATTTTTTCAAGCTTTGTTAAATAAAGTGCAACTAATGTGATATAAATAAAAGAAATACTAAAAATAACAAGGGCTTTATAAATCTGGTCTTCCCTTATTCTTCTATAGTTAATATTTACATAGCTTGAGCCTTTAATATAGTTATAAATAGCAAGTATGATTACAGCAAAGGTTGTGGTTCTTATACCACCACCTGTAGAACCAGGTGAAGCTCCAATAAACATAATAGAAGAAACAAGGCTAAGTGTTGCATCTGTAAAACCTGATAAATTAGTGGTGTTAAAACCTGCTGTTCTTGAAGAAACACTTGTAAAAAATGCTGCCAAAATTCTGTCAATCCAGTTATACTGCCATAATCCATTGTAGTTATTATACTCAAAAATAAGTATACCTGCAGTACCAAAAACTATAAAATATATACTTGTACCTAAAACGAGCTTTGTATGAGTAGACAATCGCTTGATTTCTTTTTTAAAGTAAAGATAAATCTCATTTAATACAAAAAAACCAATACCTCCTACAAAAATCAAAGAAGCAACTGTAAAATTTATTAAATAATCATTTCTGAAACCTACTAAATTGTTTGAAAACAATGAAAATCCTGCATTGTTAAAAGCAGAAATAGAATGAAAAAGACTCAAACCTATAGCATTAAAAACACTGTATTTTCTAACCAGTGAAAAGAAAATAAGAACAGCACCAATGATTTCAAAAAAAAGGACAAAAATAAAAACCCTTCTAATGAACTTAATTAAACCACTTGCTCCTGGATAATTAAGAGACTCTGCAAGTATTAATCTATCACGAAAACTTATCTTTTGACGAAAGGTAAGTAAGAAAAACGTAGTAAAAGACATATAACCGAGACCACCAATCTGTAACAATAATAAAATGACAAGTTTACCAAAGAAAGTAAAATCATTGGGGGTATCTAAAACAATAAGTCCTGTATCAGAAACAGCTGAAAAAGAAGTAAAAAGTGCATCTAAAAAGGTAACATCCTTAGTATGAGATATAGGTAAATAGAGAATAATGCCACCTAAAAGCATAATCCCAAGATAAACAGTAAAAAAGATTCTTGAAGGAGTTTGAAAGTAATCTTTTGCCCATTTTTTTAAGTGCATAAAAATAATATAAACAAGCATCTAAAAAAAACAACTTAAATTTTTTTTTACAATACAAGGATTTTCCTTTATATTTATTCTTATGGTTTACTACATTACAATGGATAAAAAGGATATAATGTTTTTTTGTGCCATACTTGAGGCAACAGAAAGGTTTGCTATTGTAAGAACGATTGATAAGACAAAACCTTTACTTGAAGTGGTCGCATCGCCTTATTACAAAAATGATTTAGAAGAAGTATTTGAATTGTTACGCAAATCAATACAATTTAAAATTTTAGAGGTGAAAGATAATGAAGATTGATGGAACTGATTACTATTCAATAGTTAGAGAGCTATCAAATTATGCAGATTTTGGTGAAATCTATCAGGAAAACGTAAAAATTCATCTCATTGAACTTGAAAACGGTAAAATTGAAAAATGTTTCAACATATTTGATAAAGGTTTTTCTATAAGAAGTTTTAAAAATGGCAATATTAACTTCTCCGCAACAAACTTTAAATCTCCTGGTGAATTACTTAAATTGCATATTAAACATTTAGAAAAAAATAGCCCAAAAAACAATGATATAAGAGAAATTGAACATTATCAGATAGAAACTGCTAAATTTTTTATATTCGAAGATAAACTTAAACTTATCCAATCAATGTACGAAGAAATCAAAAGAGCACTACCTGAACTTATTAATGCAAAAATAACCATTCAGTTTTATGAAAAGGAGTTCCAAGTTTATAACAACATAGGGATTTCAATAAAGTCTTATGTTTACGGTGAAAGATTTTCAGCACTCGTTGCCTGCTTAATAAACAATGAAAAATTCACTGTTTTTGAAAGCACAGGTAGAGCTTATGATAACTTAAAAGAAGAAGAATGTGCTTCTCTAATAACAAAAATAATAAAAAGAATGAAAGGTATGTATAATGCAAAACCATGTCCAGCAGGATTAATGCCTTGTTTACTATCAGCAGAATCAGGTGGCACGCTTATTCATGAAGCAGTAGGACATGGATTAGAGGCAGACCTTATTGATAAAGGTATCTCAATTTATAAAGACAGGTTAGGAGAAAAGGTAGCATCGCCTTTAATCACAGTTGTTGATGATGGAACATATAAAGATGGTTGGGGAACTATTTACCATGACGATGAAGGTACAAAAACCCAAAAAACATATCTCATAGAGAATGGAATTTTGAAAAATTATATTTACGACTTATTTTATGCTTTAAAACATAATAAACAATCAACAGGCAATGGCAGAAGACAATCCTATGCCCATAGACCTTTTCCAAGAATGACAAATACTATGATATTGCCAGGCAAAGAAGACCCTAACTCATTATTAAAGGGGATAAAAAAGGGAATCTTAGTTAAGAAAATGGGTGGTGGACAGGTAAATACATTAACAGGCGATTTTATATTTGAGGTGCAGGAAGGATATCTCTTAGAAAATGGCGAAATAATACATCCTATAAAACAGGCAAGTATAATAGGAAATGGACCGAAAGTTCTAAACGAAATAGAAGCTGTATGTTATGACTTTGGTACTTCCTTAGGCACATGCGGGAAAGAAGGTCAAGGTGTCCCTGTCGGAGATGGTCAACCTACTATTTTCATCCCAAATATTACTGTAGGTGGAACATCATTCTAAATTATAAACACACCTTATTTCTACCACTATTTTTAGCTGTATAAAGTGCTTTATCTGCAAGTTCAATAAGTTCTTCTTTTTTAGTCATAGACTGCACATAACCAGCTAAACCAATACTTACAGTAATATGCAAGTATCCTGGCGGTACATCTATTACAAAAGCATGTTCTTCAACAGTTTTTCTCAACCTTTCCAGTGCGATATAGGCATTTTTTGGTGGCGTTTCTGGCATTAAAACTATAAACTCCTCTCCTCCATACCTTCCTGCTATGTCACATTTTCTTATTGTTTTCAAAATTATTTGTGCAAGCTGTTTTAAAATCTCATCCCCTGCCTGGTGTCCATAAGTATCATTAATCTTTTTAAAGAAGTCTATATCAATCATACATAACGACACCTCTCTATTGTATCTTTCACATTTTGCAAACTCTTGTTCAAGTTTTGTTTCAAAATATCTTCTATTGAATAACTTAGTTAGTGGGTCTTTAAATGATAGATTTTCTGTATACTCATATCTTTCAGCATTGGCAATTGCAACTCCTAACTGTATCATACAGGTTTCAATGCTGGACACTATACCTGATTGAAAAAAATTCTCGGAAGAACTAAATAGAATCATAACACCAACTAAATTTCCTTGGTATAGTATGGGGAATAAAGCAAATGATTTTATCTTATTGTTAAGATTGCTTATTACTATCTTCTCTTGACTAATATAAGGCACATGATGACTTAATAAATGTAAAACTATCCCTCTTTTTACAATTTCATCCCATACAACTTTTAACGATTTTTCGTTTATTATAAATCCATAAACAGCATTATCAATATCCCATATTCCATCTTTATAAAAAACTGAAGCGTATCCCTCTAATTCCAAAACAGTTACTAACTCATCCCCCGCACTTTTTAAAGTTTCATGAACACGCAAAGATCTTGATATAGCTGATGTAAAAGAATACAAGAGCAATAATTCCTTTGTCCTCTCTTGAATCTTATTTTCCATTTCTGCATAAGAATTTCTTAACTTATCTTTCATTTCATTAAAATTATTTGCAAGATCTTCTATCTCATCATTTGTTTTTATATCAATTTTAGTCGAAAAATCTCCATCTGATATTCTTTCTGTTAAGTCTTTCAATTTAACAATGGGTAAACTAAAATGCTCACTTAGCTTTTTTCCTACAAAAAATACCAAAATAACTACTATTCCTGAAATGAAAAGGAAAGAAAAAATTGCCTTCAAAACACTACTATATACTTCGCTCCTCTTTTGAGCTACTACTACAATCCAATTTAGCTCTTTTATATATTTTATTGTTGCAAAAACAGGTGTATTATCAAAATCGACATAACTCACCTGAAAATAATTATTTGGATTTTCTATTGCTCTATCTATAGTTTCTTCAAGCTTTTTTGATATATCACCTACCAACCTATTTCCAAAAACAATATCAAGATTAGGATGGGCTATTACTCTTTTATTCACATCCAAAATAAAAGCATACCCTGTTTTACTAAATTTTTTTCTTGATAAATTTTCTTGAATAACAGAAAACCATATTTTACTTGCAAGCACAGCAGTAATTGTTTTATCGAACTTATATACTGGAACTGAAATAATAAAATAAGGCTTTGTATCATGAAAGTGGTATTTAATATCTGAATAATAAACATTTTCCAATATTGCCTTTTGGAAATAATCTTCCCCAGAAACATCTTGGTAATCTAATACATTTTCTGTTCTTATTTTAGAAGCAACCAACAATTCTTTACCATTTTTATCAATAGCAACTACTTCAAAAATAGAGCTGTTGTGTTTCATTATTTTCCACAAATCGAACCTAAACTTTTCATTAATTCCTTCTTCTAATACACCTCTTGAGTGAGAACTCAATTCCAAAAGTTTCTGTATTAAAAATAAATGGTCCTTTAATTCTCCAACTATTGTGTTTAATATTTCTCTTTGATGACTTATAGCATTTATCTGTCCATCTTTATAGTTCGAATATGCCTGGATAAAGGCCAAAGTTGTTACTGCAGATAGACTAACAAGTAACATTATTAAAAAAATCTTCCTCGTAATTTTGCTTTCTCTTATCTTCTTCATTCCACAACTCTATCAGCTAAATAAAGCAATTCGTTTGAGACTTTATACCCTTTTTCTTTAGCCCACCTATAATTAATCGCTAAACTAATTTTTTCTGGCACATGTATGGGAAGTTTTTCTGGTAAAGAACCTTTTAATATTAATTCCACTAAAGTAAAAGACAGTTTACCTACTTCATTCAAATCTATACCATAAGAAATAGTTGCCCCTTTACTTATATAACTTTCTTCATGAACACAAACAGGTATAGAAAATTCATTTGAAATATTGATAATATATGTAAAGGCTGATAATACAACTGGATCCGGAATTACAAAGATACCATCGTAGCTACCCTTTTTTATATTTTTTAATGTTGCAACAATATCATCAATACTTAAACATTCAACTTTTTCCAACATTATATTTAGTTCTTCGGATATCTCAGATAAATCTTTAACTGCCAGAAGAGAAAAAAGATTTTTAGGGTTATAAAAAGTAATTATTTTTTTCATAAAAGGAAAGGCATTTTTAAAAAGCTCCATCCTCTTTTTTGTAAGCTGCCTATTTAAATTGGTTACACCTGTAATGTTTTTCTTTGGTTTTTTTAAATCCAAAGCAAGACCTGCACTTATAGGGTCACCAACAGCAGCAAAAACAATGGGCTTATCTTTTACATGCTCATAAACTGAAAGTGTTACAGGTGTTGTTACTGTTAAAATAACATCTACATCAGAATTGCTAATAACTTTACTTATCGCTATAAAGTCATCTTTGGTTACACCAGAATTGTGAATTATTAAATCAATTTTATCATGCATACCTTTTTGATAAATCGCCATCTTAAAGCCATTTAAAACCTCTTCATAACCATTTTTTGGCATTACAACAGCAATTTTTCTCTTATCAGTAATTGCTTTTTTTGAACAAGATATCAGTAAAAAAGTAAGAGAAACCAAAAAAACTTTTTTTAAGATGGCCATTTTTCTATTACATTACCTTTTTCATCAAATTTTCCAGCTAAAACAAATGGATCGTGATAAAAAGTTATCCATGCATCATTATCCATTGCAAACCTTTCCCAAAATTCCTTTTGTTTGATAGACTCTAGTGGATAATTATCGAAAGACATTACCCACAAAGGGTTATAATGAGAATGCATGGGCATAAGATCTCCAAAATGGATAGCCTTCTTTCCGTTTGATTCTAAAATAACAATCTGGTGTCCCCTATTATGTCCACCTGTCTTTACAAGCTTCACACCTTTTAAAACATTGAACTCACCATCTACTAAAAATAGGTTTTTTGATTCCATTAATTTTTGATAGTTTATTTCCCAGAAAGTATTGATTGAACGCTTATTTGGATTTAAAACATCTTCCCATTCATCTTTCTGTATTATACATTTTGCGTTGGGAAAAGTAAGTTCAAGAATGCCTTTTTCATTTTTCATTACCACTCCACCTGCATGGTCAAAATCAAAATGAGTTAAAATCACAAAATTTATATCACCTCTTTCTATGCCTAATAAAGAAAGTTCATCTAATAGAGCCCAATCTTTTTTTACGTGGTAAATTTGTTTTTGTTTATCGTTAAGTTTATTCCCAAGTCCGGTATCAATTAGTATGAGACCACTATCACTTTTAACCAATATAGGCCAGGTTACCAAAGGTATATAATTATCTTCATTATAAGGATATTTTTTAGACCATAAAACCTTAGGTACTACACCAAACATTGCTCCACCATCGAGTTCAAACTCACCACCATTTAACCAGTACAAATTAAAATCGCCTAAAGCAAATGGCCCTATCATAATTCAACTCTATAAACATTATACAATTATTAATTTTTCACTCAAGCAAAATAAGTTTTAGTTGATTTTTGTTAGGAATAAGCAATAATATAAATACATGCGTAAGTTTTTACTTTTTTTATGTTTGTTATCTATTACAGCTTGCGATAAGCTAGATTTTTCCTTTTTCAAGGACATATTTAAATCTAAAATCTCACATACAACTGAACAACCACAAACTATAACCCCACCACAACAAATACTTAATATCCAAGAAGCCTTTGAAAAAGTTGCAGAAGTTGCACTACCCGCAGTAGTGAATATATACACAAACCAGAAAGTAAGGGTTAAACCCTTTTATCACATGCCTTTCGACGATTCTCCCTTTTTTAGGGATTTCTTTGAAGATTTTTTTAATAACCTTTTACCAAAGGAAAGAGAATATAAATCAACAAGCCTTGGTTCGGGTTTTATTATAACCCCAGATGGTTATATTGTTACCAATGACCATGTTATTAGAAATGCCGATGAAATCAATGTAAAACTTCATGATAAAAGAACCTTTAAAGCTAAAGTAGTAGGAAGGGACCCTAAAACAGACATAGCTGTTATCAAAATTAATGCAGACAATCTAAAATACCTTAAACTCGGTGATAGTAACAAAATCAAAATAGGTCAGTGGGCAATAGCTGTAGGAAATCCATTCGGTCTCAATGGCACACTTACTGTTGGTGTAATTAGTGCTACTGGTAGAAGTAACTTAGGTATAGAGACTTATGAAGATTTTATACAAACTGATGCTTCAATTAATCCTGGCAATTCAGGAGGTCCCTTACTTAACATTTATGGTGAAGTAATCGGTATCAACACTGCAATAATAGCAACAGGACAGGGTATTGGTTTTGCAATTCCAGCCACTATGGCAAAAAATATAGTAGACCAGATAATAAAAAAAGGAACTATTGAAAGAAGCTGGCTTGGTGTAGGCATACAAAAACTAACACCTGAGCTTGCAGAATCAATGGGCATAAAAAAAGCAGAAGGCATATTAGTTAACAGAGTTTATGAAAACTCTCCAGCAGAACGTGCTGGCATTAAAGAAGGTGATATTATCCTTGAATGTAATGGTACAAAATTGGAAGACCCATCGGATTTACAAAAGATTGTAATTAGTGCCCCAATCGGCAGTACATTAACTCTTAAAATATTAAGGGAAAACAAAACAATTACAGTTGCAGTAAAGACAGATAAAATGCCATCTGATGAGAAAATTGAAAAATCAGAATCAACTAAGAACCTACTCGGTATAAAAGTTAGAGACCTTTTACCTAAAGAAAAAAAAGGAGCTTTTTATAAATTTGGCGTTATTGTTACAGAAGTATATCCAAACTCACCTGCTGACATTGCAGGTATCGAGGAAGGCGATATAATATTTACAATAAACCAGAAACAGATAAAAAATACATTAGACTTCAAACAAGTAATGGCTACGCTTAAAAAAGGAACCATAATAAATATTTTTCTTCAAAGAGAAGATAAAACCTTTTACATAGCTGTAAGGCTATAGGAGGAGATGTAATGGTAATACAAAATGAAGAACAGGCATTTAGACTTGCAAGGGCAATTATATCCGATATTTTGCTTTATAACCAAGAAAAGGTTAAAAGAGGCATCGAAAATGATAATCTTTTTGATGAATTATCAAACGAGTTAGAAGAGGGGAAAAAACTTTTTGAAAGCAGAGTTGATAAAAGCATATCCACTTCCATATATGATAGGGCAATTGTAGATGTCATTTTTAAGGCTTCAGGACGATATGATTCAAAAATATGGTAGTAGAAATCCACATTACAAATAATATCAAAAGGGCAGATCTTTTTCTTTCAGAAAAATTAGGTATTACCCGAAACCAGGTTCAAAAATTGATTGAACAGCAAAAACTACTTCTCAATAATAAACCCTTTAAACCTTCCACAAAATTAAAAAAAAATGACATAATATCTGGCACAATACCAGAACCTGAAGAAGAAATTCTTAAGCCAAACCCATCAATAAAACTAAATATCCTCTATGAAGACCAATCAATCATTGTTATAAACAAACCGAAAGGTGTGGTTGTTCACCCCGCTCATGGTCACAAAGACGATACAATAGTAAATGCGTTATTATCTCATTGTAAAGATCTTGCTGGAATAAGCGGAGTTTTAAGACCTGGTGTGGTTCATAGACTTGATAAAGATACCTCAGGTATTTTAATTTTTGCAAAAAATGATTTAGCATACCAATCTCTACAGAAGCAATTTAAAAAGCGTGAAATAGTAAAAAAATATTTAGCCCTTCTTCTTGGAGCCCCACTTAAAAATGAAGATACTATAATAACAAATATTGGAAGGGATCCTAAAGATAGAAAAAAATTCGCTGTTTTAAAAGAAGGTAAAGAGGCGATAACGGAATATAAAATCTTAAAGACTGTTTATGGTGTCTCCCTTGCTGATATATCAATTAAAACAGGCAGAACCCACCAGATTAGAGTACATATGAAATACATTAATGCTCCTATAATCGGGGACAAAGAGTATAACAAAAAAAGCTATGAAACTATAATTACAAATAAAGAGCTACTTAATTTGTGTAAATCAATTAAAGGCCAGGCATTATGTGCTTATCATATCTCTTTCAGGCATCCAATAAATCAAGAAATAATGAGTTTCAAAATATCCCCACCTGAAGATATGGAAAACATTATAAAATGGATGGACAAAAATGAAACTACTTGAAAAACCAGATTATGTCTTTGTCAAACCTGATAAAGAATTTGAAGGATTAAAAATATATTTTTTGTCAAAACATCTTGGTTTAAAACCAAATAATTTAAATGATAATGTCTATCAGCCACCAGATATAAAAACATTGAAGAAAATTTCCTCCTATTTTCCCATCAACGTAAAAGAAATGGTGTTATTAAACCAGATACATAGTGATGAAATTATTCATAAAACAAGTAAAAAATCATCTAACCCTACTGCAGACGGCATCATTACCTCCGTAAAACATATAGCCCTTTTTATAAAAACTGCAGACTGTGTTCCCATATTCCTTTATGATCGTGAAAATGAAGTAATTGGCGCTGTTCATGCAGGTTGGCGTGGCACAAGCCTTAAAATCATCAAGAAGGCAATTAACAAAATGGAACATTTTTATAAAACAAAAATGGAAAACCTATTTGTATTTATTGGTCCTGCCATAGGTCCTTGCTGTTATGAAGTAGGTAAAGATGTCTATGAAGCTTTTAGTTTTTTAGGTAAAGCAAAAGCAGATTTTTTCAATAGAAGAAAAGATAAAACCTTCATTATGGATTTAAAAAGCATAAATGCATATTTAGCTGAAAGAGAAGGTGTACCTCAAGAAAATATTGAGATTTGTGAACTTTGTACATATTGCAATCCTAACCTTTTTTATTCTTATAGAAGAGACAAAAATGAAACAGGGCGAAACCTAAACTTTATAGTGATGACAAAATAATGACACTTATAGCAATTACTGGAGTTATAGGTAGTGGAAAATCAACAATTGCAGGGATATTAAAAAGCTTTGGTTTACCTGTTATAGATGCAGATGAAATTAGCAGGAAGGTAACACAAAAAGATGGTCCTGCATATAAGAAAATCGTTGATACTTTTGGAACAGAGATTTTAAAACAAGATTTAGAAATTGACAGAAAAAAACTTGCTCAAATTGTTTTTAACTCACCTGAAAAACGAAAAATACTTGAAAATATAATCCACCCACTTGTAGAAGAGGAAAGAAAAAAAATTATAGAAGACATTACATCAAAAAACCCCAACGCTATTATTGTGCTCGATATTCCTCTTTTATTCGAAGCAGGACTCGAAAACACTGTTGATTACATCATCTGTGCTTATGCTGACAGAGAAACCTTATATGAAAGGATAGCTAAAAGAGATGGGATGTCTAAAGAAGAATTTTTAATGCGTCTTAAAAACCAGATGAGTCTCGAGGAGAAAGTTAAAAAAAGCCACTTTGTAGTTAATACAAATAAAAGCATAGAAGATCTAAAATCAGAGCTTTTCGACATTATTAAGAAAATTAACCCTTGCTTCGTCTTTCCTTGATAATCTATTAGCAATAATACAAAAATTACACATGTCCCTGTATGTTAAATATCCACAGTTTGTGCAATATTTTGATTCATCCTCTAAAGATTGTTCAACCTTCTTAAAAATATGGCCTTTTTCTATGAAAGCTTTTAGAAATCTCAATTTCGTGCCTGGACTTCTTTCCTCCACAAGATTCAATGCCGATTTATAAACAAGTGAAGTGGCACCTTTTGAGTAAGGACACTCTTCATAAATATAATCAATGCCATTCATAATACAATATGCAGCTATCTCTCTTTCTGTTATCAAACTAAAAGGTTTTACCTTCTTTAAAGCTTTTTCTTTACCTGGTAGAAAAATCTTTTCCTTTTCAAGTCTTACCAAATCAAAACTAAGAAGACTTCCAAAAAGCTGTGCAGATTCGTCATCTAAATTATGTCCTGTAGCAAGTACATTAAATCCAGTTTCTAATCCAAACCTGTTCATAACATATCTCTTAACTATGCCACATATAGAACAACTATTTCTTTTCATCTTTTTAGCAATCTCACAAATCCCACAACTAAAAAACCTGTTTACATAAAAGACATTAAGCTCCAAATTGTATTTCTTAACGAATGCTTCACATTTTTTCAATGATATTTCTGAATATTCCCCGATACCTAAATGAATGTATAATCCCGAACAGTTAAATCCCAACTTATTCAAAACATACAATAAAGAAAGGCTATCCTTGCCGCCTGAAACAGCAACAAGGATTTTATCTTCTTTATTAAAAAGTTTATATCCCGAGATTGTTTTACTAACCCTTCTTTCAAAAAAATTAAAAAAATCTTTTTTACACAATGCAATATTATGGTTTCTCAACTCAATCTGTGCTGTCCCACCACAAATTTTACATTTCATACTTATCCACCTGATACAACCCTTATTATCTTTATTTTCTGATCCTTACCTATCATCCTATCAGAAGTAGCAAGTTCATTATTATCAAGAACTACAAGATAAACTTCGGGGTTTAAATTTAGTTTTTTCAGTATTTCTTTAACTGTCATAGATGATTCAAAGTTAATTATCTTACCATCTAACTCCACTTGCATACTCTACCTCTTCTTTCTAAAGACAATTTTTATTGGCGCACCTGTAAAATCATATTTTTCTCTTAACTGGTTTTCAATATACCTTTTGTGAGATTCAGGTATAGCCTCTGGATAGTTTGCAAAAAAAACGAAAAAGGGAGGTCCAACATCTTGCTGTGTACCATAATAAATTTTTAAACGTTTACCTTTATAAACGGGCAAAGGATTTTGCTCTTGTATATCCCTAACTATCCTATTTAAAACACCTGTAGAAACCCTTGTTTTTAAAGACTTCACCACCCTATTAATCCAGGTAAATAACTTATTAAGATTTTTCCCAGTCAATGCAGAAGTAAATATAACAGGTGCATAATCAACAAATGGGAGCGTTTGTTTAAGCATTTTTCTATAAAAAGACTCCATCGTGTCACTCTTTTCCAGCTTATCCCATTTATTCATTACTATAATACATCCTTTGCCTCGTTCTTTTATCAACTGGGCGATTTTCTGCTCCTGATCAGAAACCCCTTCATAAGCATCTATTACAAGAATAGCAATATCAACCCTTTCAAGAGCCCTTATAGCTTCCATTACGCTAAATTTCTCAAGTTTAAGAGAAATCCTCGATTTCCTTCTAATCCCTGCTGTATCTACAAAAAGGTAATGCTTATTATCATACTCAATTTCAGAATCTATTGCATCTCTTGTTGTGCCTGCAATCTCACTAACTATTGCTCTTTCCATCCCTAAAAGCCTGTTTATAATTGAAGATTTGCCAACATTTGGTTTCCCAAGTATTACAACCTTTCCATCGTATTCCTTCTTTGTAACTTCTAACTTTTGTGGAAGCTCTTCAATTATAACATCTAAAAGCTCATAAATACCAATTCCATGTTCAGCAGATGTAGGATAAACCTTTTCAATACCTAAAGAATAAAAATCATATACTCTATCTTCATGAGAAGGATGGTCAATCTTATTCACTACATAAAATACCGGTTTTGAAAGAGTCCTCAAATATAAAACAAGCTCTTTATCAAGTGGATTTACCCCTTCCTTACCATCAAAAACAGCAATTATACAATCTGCTTCTTCAATAGCAAGTTCTACCTGTTTTTTTATTTCCTTTAAAAGTGGCTCATTGGAATGAATAAAAAAACCACCTGTATCAATTAAAACAAACTCCTTCCCACGATAGTAAACATCACCATAATTTCTATCCCTCGTAACCCCTGGCATGTCTTCAACAATTGCTCTTTTCTCGCCAATAATAGCATTAAAAAGGCTTGATTTACCTACATTAGGCCTTCCAACAATCGCAACAACAGGTTTCATATTAATCCACTATTCTTAATAATTTTTAGAACTTCATCTGGGGTTATGTTTAGACAGAAATTATCCTTTCTTTTACATGTTTTATCAAAACATGGTGCACACTCAACACTTTCTTTTTTAATTATAACACTTTTCCCTTTTAAATTATAGGGACCTGTTCTTTCAGATGATGTGGGTCCAAACAAAGCAAATATATTTGCTCCTGCTGATGCTGATATGTGCATTGCTCCTGAATCACAAGTAATTACAAACTTGCTAAGTTTCATCAACTCATAAAGTTCTAAAAGATTGAGCTTCCCAATTAGATTATGTTTCACTTCCCTTTTTAAAAACTCCCCTTTTGCACCTACCCAAACAACTTCAATATTCTCTTTATTTAAAAACCTTTCTAACTCATAAAAATTTTCTTCATCCCATCTCTTTGTTTCCCATCTTGTAAAAGGACAGAATATTGCAAAATTTTGATTTGCAAGATCATTTAATTTATCAACTAAACTTTTTTTTACATCATCATTTGTTGGAATATCAAAACTTATATCTTCCTTACTCCACGATATACCAAGTTTTTCTGCAAACTGTAAATATCTTTCTACTGCATGCCTTTTAAAATCCCCTTCTACCTTATCGTCATACCATAAAGTCGCAAACTCACGTGCATTTGAAAATCCAATTGTTCTTTTCCCATGCGCCATCATAACAACAATAGCACTTTTAAAAAGCCCTTGAACATCAATAACAATATCATAATTTTTTTCTTTCAGATACATTGCAAACTTTTTAATTTCCTTTCTTTTTTTAAAAAAACCCGTTAGACTTAGCCATTCCTTTCTTTTAAAAGGTATTGCCTCATTCAAATAGGGATTTCCCTTTAACAACAAAAGATACTCTTCATTCACCACCCAATCAATATCCGCTTGGGGTATATTTTTTTTCAAAATCTTTAACAAAGGCAGCGTATGTATAACATCCCCAAGGGAACTCATCTTAACTATGAGAATTTTCACTTTTTGTAGAACTCCTCAATCTTTGAGACGATATAATCAATCTGCTCAATAGTAAGTTCTGGATATACAGGTATTGCAAGAACTTCTTTTGAAATCCTTTCTGCAACGGGCATATCCCCTTCTTTATAACCTAAATATTCAAAGCATTTCTGCATATGGAAACATAGAGGATAATAAACTTCACAGCCAATATTATTTGCATTTAAATAATTTTTTAAGTTATCTCTGTCTTTAACCCTTATTACGTATTGGTTAAAGATATGATAATTTTTCACTCCTGAATCTTTGTACAATGCTTTTGGTGTCTTAACAAACTCTTCTAACCCCCTGTCTTGAAAAAGCTTGTTGTAAGTTTCAGCATTTTTTTGTCTTTTACTATGCCAATCCTCAAGATATTTAAGTTTTACAAGTAAAACTGCTGATTGAAGATTATCGAGCCTAAAGTTACCACCTATATAATCATAATAATATTTGACCTTACCACCATGATTTCTTAAAATTCTTACCATTTCAACATTACTTTCATTTTTAGATACAACAAGCCCTCCGTCACCAAAACAACCAAGATTTTTACTTGGGAAAAAAGAAAAACAACCATAATCACCGAAAGTACCAGCTTTCTTACCATTTTTATATTGAGAACCTATTGCTTGTGCAGCATCTTCAATCAAAATAAAATTATATCTTTGCTTGAGCTCCATTAAAGCATCCATATCACACAACTGCCCAAACAGATGAACAGGGATAACAGCCTTAATATTTTCTTTCTTCAATATATCTTCGAGCTTATTGCAATCAATATTAAAACTTTCTTCATCGATATCACAAAACACAGGAATGGCACCTACCCTTGCTATACAACCTGCTGTGGCAAAAAAACTAAATGTTGTAGTTGCGACTTTGTCACCATGTTTGATTCCTGCAGCCATAAGGGACACAAGTATAGCATCTGTGCCAGAAGATACGCCTACAGCACTTGGAACACCAACATATTCAGCAATGGCGTTTTCAAATTCAACAGTCTCTTTACCAAGAATAAACCTTTGTTCTTCCATAATTTTTAAAACTACTGGCTCAATCTCATTTTTTAACGTTTCGTATTGCTTCTTTAGGTCAAGTAATGGCACTTGCATATAAACTCCTTAACTTTTTTTTCCCAATATTATACAATTTTATTACTAGCATTTTAAGCAAATTAGGAGGAGCTATGAAAAGAATTTGTGATATCTGCGGTTATAAATTTGGTGAAGATGAACCTGAGTTCAAATATTTTAGTGATGAAGGGAAAGAACTTAAGGTTTGTGCAAAATGTTACACACAGCTAAAGAAAAAAGATTATAAAAGTGGTGAAAACCGTGAAGATGGAAGTTCTATGTGAATAAGATGCATTTTATTCTTTAAAACTGCTATGACTTCTTAGAAATTTTGCCATATCACCATCTACTTTCCTAATATGGTTAGTAAGCCAGTTTACCACTGTATTAGAGATAGCCATAGTAAAACTTAGTGTTGGTCCTTCTTTTAGAAACTGCTCCTTCAACTTAACAAAATTTTTAATAAACAATTCATGTTGGTGTTTATGTAAAATATAATCGGGATAATTATACATTCTCATATATTCTTCTTCCGTATTAAAATGGTTTTTTACATAATCATCTAGGAAAAAGACCACTTTATTAACTACTTCACTTCCTTTACCAATTTTACATGCATCAAGGAGTTCATTGATAATCCTAAAAATCTCTTTATGTTGATTATCAATAGTAAAAATTTTTGTTTCTAAATCTTCAGTCCAGAGTATTGGCATATATTTCTTCCCATTACAAATTAGGGGCCTTAAAAAAGCCCCCTAATATTTATTTAAGTGCTACATCTAAAGTTTTTTGTGTCATCAAAATTGTAGGAATTTTAGGTGCATTAGCTCCTAATAACAAGTTTGCTACAGCTTGTGGATAAGAACGATAATTTAGTTTTACATCCACTTTTAATTTCTTTGCATCCTTTGGAGTCAAAATTGTATACTTCACAGTTTTTGACCCTTTAGGTGGTATGGTATTATTATACTCAAATCTTACAATCTCCCATGGTTTAACTGTATGATGTCCCTTTTCGTCAACAGCATAGGCATTAAACATTTCTGCAGAAGGGTCAACATTACCATCTTTATCAAGACCACCTGATTTATAAATAACCTTCCCTTTATCATCAGTAACTGTTACCTCAAGCCACATTTCCCTAACTTCCGTTAAACTTGTTGGTAAATTATGCCCTGCCGTTTCATTTTTTACTTTGACAATAATCTCTGATAGCTCACCCTTCTTACCAGCATTAAATTTCACATCTAAACTTGCTGCATTCTGAAGCCTTTTTATAGCCATCTCAGAATGTTTATCAGAACCCATAATTTTTGTAATCACTGCATTGCCACCAACAAACTCATGAGTATACATATAATCTCTCATAGGACCCACATTACTTGGTCTACCAGGTAATTTTTCAGGTTTTTTAAGTGTTTTTGCTGTTTGCACTGCAACTTCAACAGGAACCATATGACAATCTTGACACTGAATACCCTTTTGGGCATAAATAGAAAACTTCCATTCTGTATATGTATTTTCGATATGGAAGTTACTTACTGGATGAAATACATTATGACAGCTACCACAAAACTCAGATTTTGTATGTAGTTCAGAATACTCACTCTTATGGTATGTTGATTTAGAATCCTTATAGGGTCCTCTTTTCACATCTCCTGGACTTACTACAAAAGAAGCATTTTGTGGAAGGCCTGTTGGAGATATATGCATCCTTGTTTCTGAAATAGTATGGCATAAATCGCAACTAACACCTTCCATACCAACTTCACTAGTAACAAATTTACCATTCTCTACTTTTACTTCTTGAGATACAGTACCTATTGCTGTGTGACAACCACCACATAGATTTCTCATTGCAGGTCCTGCTTCTTTTTCAGCAAGTGCCCATAATGCCTGAAAGACAGGATCTTTAAATGCATTGGAATGCATAGACCCTTTCCACTGGTTATAAATGTCGGGATGGCAACCCATACAAACAGATGGAGACTCAAAGTCAGCAGAACTTACTTGCTGCCCCGTTTTAGTTGTTAGCAGGGATGGGAAAAAAGGAAAAACTTCTTTGACTTTTGCATCAATAGCAAAACTAACACCAGAAAACATCAGTAAAAATAGCAACGTAAAGAAATGTTTCTTCATTTTACTGCCCTCCTTTTAAATTTATCTACATAAAATTCAAGAAACTCAAAAAATTAAAACTTTATAATAAGGATTGATTTTATCTTATTTTTAACACAGCTTTACTCTTTTGTCAAGTCTATAGACAATAAATTGTTTTTTTTACAACTTGTTAAATAAACAATGTATGATATAATTGCATAAGAAAATGTTTATACGAGGGTAAGGTTATGTTGAAAAAAATACTATTACCAACAGATTTATCATCAACATCATACAACTTAATAGAATGCATCACACCTTTTAGAAATTTCGGCACAGAAGAAATAGTTTTACTTCATGTAATCGATTTAAAATATGCCTTAAATATTCCTGAAAATGCAATTACAGAAGCAAAAATGATACTTGAAAAACAAGCAGAAAGATTAGTACAGTCTGGATTCGCAGTAAATATTGATTTAAGAACAGGTACTCCATGGAAAGAAATTATAGAATCAGCAAAAACACATAAAGTTTCATTAATAATAATAGGTTCTCATGGAAGAAGCATAGCAGGAGAGATAATTTTAGGAAGTGTGACAGCAGAGGTAATAGAACAAGCAAATATGCCCGTTTTAGTAATCAAGATGTCAGAGTATGATACAACAAAAAAAGCAAGAAAATGTATAACAAAATTAGAGCATCTTTTTGACAGTGTTCTTTTTGCTACTGATTTTTCTGAAGAAAACAAAGCATGTATAAAATTTTTAAAACAAAACAAAGGACTCATAAAAAAACTTACATTAGTGTATGTTCAAGAACCAATACTACTTGAACAACCAATAGAATTCAATATGGAAGAAATAGATGCCATTTCATATAACAGATTAGAAAACATAAAACAACAAATAGGCATAGAAAATACAATAATAGAAGTTTTACATGGCAAACCATCACTTGAAATTGTTGATTACATAGCATCCAACAGATTTACCCTTGTTCTTATGGGCACAAGAGGTATGGGACTTACCGCAAGACTTCTATTAGGTAGTAATTCAAGATATGTTATAAGACACTCAAAAATACCCGTACTCATTATACCAAATAAGTGAGGATAAATATGAAATGCCCATATTGTGAAAAAGAAATAAAGCCAAGAAGCCCCTTATTAACTGTAGACATTATATTTGAAATTGATAATGGGATACTCCTTATAGAAAGAAAAAATGAGCCATACGGCTGGGCATTACCAGGTGGTTTTGTAGAATATGGTGAAACTGTTGAATCAGCTGCAAAAAGAGAAGCTATGGAAGAGACCAATTTAGAGCCTGCCAACCTATACCTTTTTGGTGTATATTCTTCACCTGATAGAGATCCAAGATTTCACACTGTAAGCATTGTTTTTGTAGCTACAGCAAGGGGAGAATATATAAAAGCAGGGGACGATGCCAAAAATGCAAAAATATTTACAAAAGAAACCCTACCTGAAAACATTGTATTTGACCATAAAAAAATCATATCAGACTACTTTAAATGGAAGCGTTCGTGGATTTAACAGAAGGAGCAAAATATGAAAATACTCGTAGCTGTTGACAATTCACCCTATCTCACAAAAATTCTAAATTATATAACAAAAATATTTACAAACAATTCTAATATAGAATTACATTTTCTACATATAAAAAAGCCCTGTTATATTTTCAACGATTTATTAACAGAAGAGATAGACAAAGACCTAATGCTTCAAAAAATAGAACAACTAAAAAGAGATAAAAAAAAGTGTAAGATAGAAGCTGAGAAAATAGTTGAGCATATTAAAAATCAGATAGAAAATAAAATTAATGAAATCAAAGTGGATAAGCCAAAAATTACCTTTGAAGCAGTTGAAGAAATAGATGATTATGCAAAAACGATTTTAAATAAAGCAAAAGAAATCAAAGCTGAAACAATCATAGTAGGGAGAAAAGGCGATAGTATTGTAAGTGAATACCTAATTGGAAGCACAGCAGACAAACTTATTCGAATAGCAAAGGACATTACAATTTGGATAGTAGAATAATAAAATTGACACTAAAAAGAAAAGTGAATATAATAGAATATAAAAAAGTGTTTGAAAATATAGAAAAGCTTATTAGAAAAAGCTAATTTTTTAATAGTGGGTTTCTAATAAACTGTTAAATTTTGCTCTTTGACATAAAAATTGTGAAACACTTTTATTATTCCTCATGAAACATGGAAAATTTACCTCAAGGTGGTTTATAAGTATTTGATATTAAAGAACAAAAAAATAGGGGGCTGTAGGAATTTAGACCTCATTTAGAAGGGATTGCGACCAATTGCGGTATAAACGCAGTTGTAGTTGAAAAAAAAGTAGGAATTTAGACCTCATTTAGAAGGGATTGCGACTAAGCCTCCTCTTTTAATTTCTCTTTGACAATCATTCGTAGGAATTTAGACCTCATTTAGAAGGGATTGCGACTGCTGGGAGTCCCTTTTTCGTGGTCTCGATTCTTATGTAGGAATTTAGACCTCATTTAGAAGGGATTGCGACAATCCTATTAAGATGTAATGTATATAACATATTATGTAGGAATTTAGACCTCATTTAGAAGGGATTGCGACAGTACTAAGCCAACGGTAATCTTAGTACCCCTGCCACTGTAGGAATTTAGACCTCATTTAGAAGGGATTGCGACTCGGAACTCCTTCTTAAACTGACCAGCAAATATCTGTAGGAATTTAGACCTCATTTAGAAGGGATTGCGACCCACTACCACTAACCTTCGCTGTCATGTGGCAGCCGTAGGAATTTAGACCTCATTTAGAAGGGATTGCGACTGGCACCCCACAGTAATTGGAAAAAGGGCATGGGTAGGAATTTAGACCTCATTTAGAAGGGATTGCGACTCAATCAGCGCAGTAATGCAGTAGCGTAGCACCAAAAAAAACAAGAAAAAAATTTTTTAATTGATAACTACTGCTCTGTTTCTCTACTGTCCTGTTGTTAGACCTAATTT
>Ga0197142_1000137_pt1 | contig 63818 bp, 54 predicted proteins | sample GBS60_MetaG_FD_148614 | JGI IMG/M metagenome (GOLD analysis project Ga0197142, IMG submission 148614) | Sediment microbial communities from Great Boiling Springs, Gerlach, Nevada, United States - GBS 60_MetaG | ecosystem: Environmental > Aquatic > Thermal springs > Hot (42-90C) > Sediment... | reverse complement strand
ATGCAATTCTCTTCGCTGCTATGGCGCGAAGTGTCGGCATTCCGACGAAGGTTGTGTCCGGGCTTATCTATCTGGAAGATGGTTTTTACTATCACGCCTGGGTCGAATGCTATACGGGTGAGTGGATTCCGTTCGATGCTACTCTGCCCACAGACTTCGTAGACGCGACGCACATAAAGCTCGCCGAGGGCGATGCGACGTCTATGTTTTTGCTTGCTAGAGTGATCGGGCGCTTGAAGGCTGAGATCAAGGGAGTGAAGTGATCCATGATCGAAAGCTCAAGATATTAGCGCGGCATTCTTGGAGGGCAACTTGCTGGCTAAAGATTTTCTGACTGTAGGAGTTTTCATAATAGTCGGGGTAACTTTTGTGGTATTGACGCTGTTTGCGTCGTTGCTCTTTAGGCCATATAAACCGACTGATACTAAACTGAGCACCTATGAATGCGGCGAAGTGCCGATGGGTCCGGCTTGGTTGCAGTTTCGGGTAGGATACTACATCTACGCGCTTGTATTTCTGATATTTGATGTTGAGGCGGTATTCGTTTTCCCATGGGCCGCCGGGTTGTTGGGATTTTCGAAGACAAAAGCGCTGGCGGTTTTGGGTTTGATTGATATGGTAATCTTCATAAGCGTTCTTGCAGTTGGGTTGGTGTATGCCTGGAAGAAAGGTGTTCTGGAATGGAAGTAGAGCGACCTTTTGATTATGTGGAGCGTATTCCCGGTGGAGCTATTTTGACTACGACAGTGGACAAGGTGCTTGAGTGGGGTCGGGAATCATCGCTGTGGTATTTTGCGTTTGGTCTGGCATGCTGTGCTATTGAGGTGTTGATGGCAGCAGGCGCTGCTAGGTTCGATCTCGACAGATTCGGTATGATGTTCCGCGCTACTCCTCGCCAGAGCGATCTTATGATAGTTGCAGGAACGGTGACGAAAAAGATGGCTCCACGTGTAAAGAGGCTTTATGAGCAGATGGCGGAGCCGAAATATGTAATCGCTACCGGGAGTTGTGCTAACGCTGGCGGGCCGTTCGCGGATTCGTATGCGGTTTTGAAAGGTGTTGATAGGATCATTCCGGTGGATGTATATGTTCCCGGTTGTCCTCCGCGCCCCGAAGCGCTTATATACGCAGTGCAGAAACTAAAAGAGAAGATGCGAGAGGAGGTAGTAAAAAAGCACCAGAGATAAAAAGTTGTATCCTCAAGGAAAGCGGTCGAGAACGCTATGCTTGCTTTAGAATAAATAAGCCTAATCTTCAGAAATTTGACCAAGGCGTCCAACGCAAACTTCTAGAAAACTAACAACTATGACTGAACTAACCGAGAAAGCTATTCGCGATGCCTTCCCCGATGCGATAATTGAAACCGCGACGGATATGGATGGCGTTTTGAACATAAAAATTGACCCGGGCGCAATTGTGCCCGTGTGCGAGACGTTGCGTTCTTTGGGTTTTGATTATCTAGCAGACTTGTTCGCAACCGATAGGCAAGATCGGATAGAGGTTGTCTATCGTCTCACGGCACTCGAACGAAACGAAAAGCTCGTGCTGCGAATCTATCTGGACCGCGACAAGCCTGAAGTTGACTCCGTAACCTCCGTTTGGAAGGGAGCTAACTTCCTCGAAAGAGAAGCCTACGATTTGCTCGGAGTAGTGTTCAAGGGTCATCCGGACTTGCGTCGCATATTGTTGCCTGAGGATTGGGAGGGCCATCCGTTGAGGAAGGACTATGTCATCCCGGATTAGGACCGAACTTATTGAGATAAACATGGGGCCGCAGCATCCCAGCACTCACGGGGTGTTGCGTCTTGTTTTAACGCTCGACGGCGAAGTTGTTGTGGACTGTAAACCCGATTTAGGCTATCTGCACCGCGGGATCGAGAAACTCGCGGAGATGCGCACTTATGTACAGTTTATACCAGTAACCGATCGATTGGATTACCTGTCTTCGATGTTACAAAATGCGGCCTACGTCGGCGCATTGGAGAAGCTTGGACAGATAGAGGTTCCTGATCGCGCGGAGTGGATCAGGATGATAGTGATGGAGCTCCAGCGAATTGCTAGCCATTTGATTTTCTACGGAAGTATGGGGCTTGATCTGGGCGCAACAACGCCGTTCCTATACGGCATGCGCGAGCGAGAAGACATAATCGATTTGTTCGAAATGCTCTGCGGTGCACGGCTTACTTACAACTACTTCCGCCCTGGTGGGGTATCTCGCGATTTGCCGGGAGGATTTTATAGTAAAGCTAAAGCCTATATTGCCAAGCAGCGCGAGCGATTAAAAGAATATGACGATCTGCTCACCAATAACCAGATTTTTATCGGAAGAATGCGCGGGGTGGGGGTTATAAGCGCGGAGGAAGCGGTAAATTGGTCTCTTAGTGGTCCTAGTTTGCGCGCGTCAGGTGTAGCTTATGACGTTCGAAAAGCGGATCCCTATTCGTTTTATGAAAAAGTTAACTGGCAGGTTATCACTCGTAACGAAGGCGATTCTTATGCGCGTTACCTTTGCCGAATGGATGAGATCAGGCAAAGCCTCTCGATAATTGAGCAAGCGTTGGATATGATACCAGAGGGTGAGCTGAAATGCAAAACTCCGCAGAGGCTAAAGTTGCCGGAAGGTGAGGTTTATCATCACATAGAGTCTTCCCGGGGAGATCTGGGTGTGTATATTGCCAGCGACGGTTCGGATAAGCCTTACAGACTACGTTGGCGAGCACCTTCGTTTGTTAATCTCGGAGCGCTTGGGAGGATAGTTAAGGGTTGGAAGGTGGCTGATGTGGTTGCGATTCTCGGTAGCATTGATGTTGTGCTGGGAGAAGTAGACCGTTGATTTATGAGTTTAAAATTTAAAACACAAAGAGAGGAGGTGAGGAGGTGACAATAAGTGGCAGGAAAATAAGGCCTTTGTTTACGCTGGTCTTCGTAGTGATGGGTGGAATTGCAGGTGATGCATTATCGACCTGGTATGTGATTTCGCTCGAGCGCCTTATAGGTACAGAAGATCCAAAACTTTTTGGTCTTATTCGTATAAATCCTACTCAGCTCAAACATAATGAGCTCGTGCTGCTTTATACCGTTTTCATTGTCGTTGGCGCGTTGCTTGGATTTGTCGTTGAGCGAATTGCCTTTCAACAAGCTGCTGCAGCTCGCGCAAGTTTTGAGCGTATGGCACCGCAAGACAAGATTGCTGCGGGAGCCGGCTTAGTTTTGGGTCTAGTTTTGACTGCACTGCTACAAAGCATCTTAAAGACTTCACTGTGGGTGAATATAATTATTGCGTTCTTGCTTTGCGGCATGTCGGTCGTCGCAATGCAGAGCCTAAAGGAGCAGATAAGGTTTTATTTTCCGGGCAATGTACATATTGCTAAAGGAGAACGTGCGGTTTACTATAGGCCAAAGCTGCTTGATACAAACGTTATAATCGACGGTCGTATTGCGGATGTATGTAGAGCAGGTTTTGTGGAAGGCCCGATATATGTTCCAAAGTTTGTCCTCGAAGAACTTCAGCAGATAGCAGATTCAAGTGATTCACTTAAGCGCGCCAGGGGTCGTAGAGGGCTTGACATTCTAAATCAGATGCAGAAAGAAAGGGAGCTCAAGGTTCCGGATTTTCCTGCGGACGATCCATCTGAGGAAGTAGATGCACGACTCGTTCGTCTCGCGCGAGAGGTAGATGGTGCAATTATTACCAACGATTACAATCTCAACAGAGTGGCCGAGCTGCAGGGAGTTGATGTGCTTAATATCAACGAACTAGCAAATGCTTTGAAGCCAGTGGTGTTGCCAGGCGAGGAGATGCAGGTCACCATAATAAAGGAGGGCAAGGAGAAAGAGCAGGGTATTGGTTACCTTGATGACGGCACGATGATTGTGGTTGAAGGTGCGCGGCGGCTGATTGGCGAAACGCTTGACGTAAGCGTAACCAGCGTACTACAAACAGTTCAAGGGAAAATGATCTTTGCCAAGATTAAAGAGGCGGACGAGCAATCGGAGACTGAGGATGAAAGTTTCCGCGATTATTCCGGGAGCCGGTCGAGGAGAAAGATTCGGTAAGGCCGTAAACAAAGTCCTCTGGGTTGTTGCCGGCAAGCCAATCCTTGCGCACACTTTATCGGTATTTGAAAAGTGTAAAGCCGTTAGCGAGGTAGTGCTGGTTGTTGGCGAACAAGAGATTGAAACGGCTGATGAGATAGTGCGTCGATTTGGTTTTACTAAAGTTGCTGCGATTGTCCCCGGCGGAAAATGTCGACAAGATTCTGTGGCCAACGGGCTTAGGTGCGTGACGGGTGAAATTGTTGTTATTCACGATGCAGCGCGTCCGCTTGTCACGTGTAAGATAATCGAGCGATCGATAGAGGAAGCTGCGCGAACTGGTGCCTGCATCGCTGCTGTCCCGGTTATCGACACCATAAAGTGCGTAGAAGATGGGGTAGTTGGTGAAACTTTAGATCGATGCAATCTCTATGCCGTGCAAACGCCACAAACTTTTCGCACTGATCTTATCGCATCGGCACACGATCGCGCCCGTGCTGACGGAGTGTATGCGACAGACGATGCGGCACTTGTCGAGCGACTTGGGATTAAGGTAACCATTGTGCCCGGATCTTATGACAACATCAAAATGACAACTCCGGAAGATCTAGACCTTGTTGCAGTGAAGCTTGGGGCTTGTTCGGATAAACCAGCGTTTTTCAGAACTGGTTTGGGCTACGATGTCCATAGACTCATCGAGGGGCGAAGGCTGTTTTTAGGTGGAGTCGAGATCCAGTTTGATAAAGGCCTTGCAGGTCATTCGGATGCGGACGTTGTGCTTCATGCGATTGCGGATGCTTGTTTGGGTGCGGCTGCTCTTGGTGACATAGGTCGTCACTTTCCAGATACCGATCCGCAATACAAAGATGCGTCAAGTCTGAAGCTTCTCGAGTGCGTGGGCAAAATGCTTGTTGCTGAAGGCTGGCAGGTGATAAATGTTGATGCTGTTGTGGTTTGCGAGAGGCCAAAGATTGCACCTTATGTGCCACTTATGATAGAGCGAATAGCTGGTGCTCTGTGTACTGATCCTGCTTGCATTTCCGTCAAAGGTACCACTACCGAAGGTCTCGGCTTTACAGGACGCGGCGAGGGAATTGGGTGCTACGCCATCGCTGCGCTTGCTAACCGAAAATGACTAATCCTAGGAGCAATAACTATCTCATTATATCGCTTTCTCAGTTTTTATGAGGAGGTTATACGTGCCGCAAACGGATGTTATCCTTGCTTCAGCATCACCGCGACGTAAGGAACTGCTTTGTCTTCTTTTCGATAATTTTCGCGTGATTCCGAGCGAATTCGACGAAAGCAAAGTGCCTCCAGAGCTAGGACCGGCGGAGCACGTAGTTTACTCCTCTCAAATGAAGGCTCGTGACGTAGCGGCAAAGTATCCTGATTCGCTGGTGATTGCTGCGGACACGGTTGTGGTTGTTGACGAAACAATTTTGGGAAAGCCGGCCGATACAAAAGATGCCGCGCGTATGCTGAGACTTCTCGGTGGACGTGTGCACCAGGTGTACACAGGAGTAAGTATTGTCGCTAGAGGCTCTGAGAGAAGCGGTTTCGAGTGTACAGATGTGACTTTTCGCGAACTGGATGACGATATAATAGCGCGTTATATCGCGACCGGAGAACCGATGGACAAGGCGGGAGCCTATGCCATTCAAGGCAAGGGATCAGTGCTGATTAAAGGCATTTCAGGCTGTTACTTCAACGTGGTTGGCTTGCCGATTTACTTTTTGAGCAAGTTGCTTGAAGAGTTTGATATTCGCCCCTTGGGGGATTGCTTAGCAGGAAAATGAATAGCAAGAAAGATTCCTTGGACCGGTTTATTGCTTTGGTTGTATGCTTGTTTTGCCGCGGTCAATTCGGCTTTGGTAGTATGCTGTATAATTGAATTATGATACAAGCAAGAAAACACATTGTGTTAACTTTGGTTGAGCGGTCTGTTTGGATAGCAGTCACTTTGGTTTTATTGATCGCCTTAGGATGTGGGCGTGTTCCTAAGCCGTCTAAAGGAAAGATGATAGTGGCAGCCAGCATAGCGCCTCTATACGATTTCTCTCGACAGGTTGGCGGTTCGCTGGTAGATGTTAAGCTTCTTGTGCCGCCGGGAGCAAGTCCTCATACGTATCAGATCGAACCTGCCCAAATGAAGATTCTGAGCCGTGCTTCGGTGCTCGTGCTCAACGGGGTAGGGCTGGAGTACTGGGCGGATAAGGTGGTGGATGCCGCGGGTAATCCGCGATTAATGGTAGTCCGTACGGCCGAGGAGCTTCCGATCATCGACAAGGGGGGAGATCCGCATCATCCAGGCGGCAATCCACACGTTTGGCTTAACCCGAAGATGGCTATACATCAGGTGGAAGCAATTCGCGAAAACTTTGCCAAAGCAGATCCCGCGCATAGCAAGACTTATGCAGAGAACGCCGAACGCTTCATACAAAAGCTCAGAGCGCTTGATGAGGAGATAAGAAAGCGGGTGAAGACTTTTAAATCGCGTTCTTTTATTGCTTTTCACCCGGCGTGGATCTATTTCGCCAAGGAATATGGTCTCGATCAAGCAGCGGTGATTGAGGAGAGCCCAGGCAAGGAGCCTTCACCGGCGCATTTGAAGAAAATTATCGAAAAGGCCAAGAAACTGAAAATCAAAGCAGTGTTCGCGGAGCCACAATTATCGCCTAAGGCGGCACAGGTTATCGCAGAAGAATTGGGTGCCGAGGTGCTCATACTTGATCCTCTAGGTCAACCGCCAGACTACAGTTATATAAAAACAATGCGCCGAAATCTCGATCAGATGGCGAATGGGCTTGGACGGTGAGTGCAATGCCTCTAAATGAATCGCCGATTGTGTGTGTAGAGGATGTTAGCGTGACACATCACAGCATGTTGGTGCTTGACCACGTGTCTTTGACTGTGCCAAAAGGACAATTTGTCGCGATAATAGGTCCTAATGGAGCGGGCAAGACGACGCTGTTGAAAGTAATTCTCGGCTTGATTAAACCGGATTCGGGACGAGTGGAGTTATTTGGAAAGCCGGTTGAAGAGCTGGGGCACGAGCGGTCAAGGATCGGCTATGTGCCTCAGATTATGACAATTGACATTAACTTCCCAATTACGGTATTTGAAACAGTGCTGATGGGAAGGTATGGACGCACTGGAATTGGCAGGAGACCTACTGCGGAGGACAAAGACGTCGCTATTGCTGCATTAGATAAGGTGGGAATTGCAGACTTACGGGATCGTCCGATTCGGAGACTGTCGGGTGGACAGAGACAGCGGGTATTTATTGCTCGAGCATTGGCAAACGAGCCCGATCTACTGCTTCTAGACGAGCCAACTATGGGTGTAGACGTTGCTACTACGGGTACCCTTTACTCATTGCTCAAAGAGCTCAAAAACGAGGGGGTCACTATTTTGTTGGTTTCACATGACATTGGCGTTGTAGCGACATACATAGATAGTATAGCCTGTCTCAACAGGTCCCTGGTTGCACATGGCCGTCCTGACGAGCTGGTGTGTACTGATGCTTTGCGCAAAATGTACGGCTGCGATATGGCATTCTTACATCACGGACGGGCGCCGCACATAGTCGTCGAGGATCACTGAGCGATCTTGTAACTTTTGAAGAGGAAGCTTTTATGGACTTTTTCGATTACACTTATATGCAGCGTGCATTTGTGGCAGGAGTGCTTGTGGGCACGTTATGTGCAGTCGTCGGCGTTTATGTGGTGTTGAGAGGTCTATCATTTATAGGGGCGGGGATTTCTCACGCTTCGTTCGGCGGGGTAGCTATCGGGTTAGCTATAGGAGTTAATCCTGTGTGGACGGCTGTTGTCTTTTGTCTGGCAGTTGGATTGGGAATAGGCTTAACAGTTCAACGAGGTAACGTGAAAGAGGATACCGCTGTCGGCGTCTTTTTTGCCTCAACGATGGCGTTAGGTGTCTTGATCCTGGGACTAATCGGTGGATACCAGGTCGATCTGTTCAGTTATCTGTTCGGCAGCATCCTTGCTGTTACAATGCAAGATGTATGGACAACGGCAGCAATTGCGGCGTTAGTGTTGGGTCTTGTTGCTTGGCTTTATAAGGATCTTATGTTCGCTGTCTTTGATTCGGAGACGGCAGAGGTTATCGGGGTTCCGGCCGGACGGTTGTATTTCATACTGATCTCGATAATAGCGCTTACAGTGGTGATGTCGATCAAAGTTGTGGGAATAGTGCTTGTTTCGGCTCTCATCGTCACTCCGGCCGCCGCAGCCTATCAGTTAACTGAAAGTTTTAACAAAATGATGTGGTTGTCGATAGCTTTTGGAGTCGGTTCGTGTGTCGCTGGGCTGATTATCGCCGACCGATTGGGGTTCGCACCAGGAGCCGCAATAGTGTTGTTATCTACGCTTGCATTCTTTGTCTGTACAGTATTTTCGCCGAGGCGAAGGAAAACATCTTTTCAAGACATTAGCTGATCGCGGCTTCCTAGGATAGATCCAGGGGACGCCTCGTGCTTATCTGCCATTCCGCGCGTTTATGAGTCAAAAGCCTATCGTTTAAGTAATGGAGTCTATACCTAAGCCGCAGCTTTCCCTTCTTCTGGCCGATCGAGCAAGTAAACGATCGCTTTTTTAGCGACTTCTACGACGCGTGGGTCGAACTGCGTGCCCGAATTAACTTTCAATTCGGCCATTGCTTGTTCTATGGTTCTTGTCTCTTGATACGGCCTAGGTGACGTCATTGCATCAAGCGAGTCCGCAACACTGATAATGCGCGACAACATCGGAATCTGTTCGCCAACCAGGCCATCGGGGTAGCCGTGTCCGTCATAACGTTCGTGGTGATACAAAACGATCTCTGCTGCGGCGGCCAAGTTGGGACTCTGAGAGAGTATTTGTGCGCCCACTTCGCAGTGTTGTTTAACTATCTCGAACTCCTTCTCCGACAATCGGCCTGTCTTATTCAGTAACTGGTCGGAGATTACTATCTCGCCAATATCGTGCAAAAGAGCAGCCTTGCAAAGCAGGGCTAGCTCTGAAGTCGAAAGGCCTAGCTCCCGACCTATGGCTACTGCGTACTCGGCGGTTTTCTCAGAATGATGAGCACTGCCTGGTTTGCGCATGTCAATTGCTTTTACCAGAGGACGTATGGCAGCAATACTTGAATCCCTGAAGAACGAATCGATCATAACGAGCCGTTTCGACTCAGTCTTTTGATTCCTGAGTATTTGCCTATAAGCGAAAACACAATTTCGAGTACGCTTGGCTTCCTCAAGGGCGGCATCGGCCGTCATTAGCAGTTCGGTAGCGTTATCGGCATCTTCCGGCAAACCGGCGACGCCGACACTAACAGTAAGTGTAATGCAGATGGCCACGCGCGAAGCCTTATTCGTTTCTTGAGTCTTTACCGCCAGTCCCTGAACGGTCTGCCGTAATCTCTCCGCGACAACAAGAGCTTCATCAATTCCGGTTTCGGGCAAGATAACGACGAACTCTTCGCCGCCGTATCTGGCAATCACATCGGTAGCGCGAAAGACTTCGACCATAGTGGTGGCGAGTGCCTTAAGCACTTTGTCTCCTGTTGTGTGACCATGGCTGTCGTTGATGAACTTAAAGTGGTCAATATCGACCATGAGAACTGATAACGGGCGATCGTAGCGCGTGGCAAGATTCACCAAGTCACGTAGGCGCTCTTGTAGGTAACCGTGGTTGTAGAGCCCTGTAAGCTCGTCTCTGTTGGCGCGTAAAGCCAATGCTCGATTTTTCAAATAACTCATCCCGGCGATTCCGACGAAAACGCAAAGAAGAATCAAGAAAATCGACGTTCGCCGAAAAGCTTTCAAGCCACTAATCAGGTCTGCGCAAGATGATATGTCAACAAGAGATCCTATCCGATTGCCAGCCATATCATATATAGGAAGAATGCCGTAGGAGGTCAAAAGATCTTTCGAGATCTTAACGGTCGAATCAACAGTGCTGACGGCATGCTTCGAGAGTTCATCAAGGGACCAATGACGGTGAGATGACGAAAGACCACCTGACACTGCTTCAACGAGACCATCGGTGCGACAGAGTGCAACGCTGTGGCCAACTCCGGGGACGAGATCGATAAGAGATTCGGAATCGACCAGCGTGCCAACGAGCAACATACCGCGAGGCGTGCCTCGACCTCCGGTCAGTCGAATTGGAGCCGCGCTGCAAATGTATATGCTATCTCCCAGCCTTAGGAAACCTGTCGGCGATATTCGTTTCAGACACTTATTAAGAAGTGCATACTTGCGCAAGTCGTTCAACTTTCGGGCATCCATGCTTGATTGCCAGATTACTTCGCCAGATGCGTTTTGGAATATTGCGAAGTCGAAGCCGAACGACGCTACAATTCCACTGTCGAGGTATTCTTTAATCCACCGTTTGTCTTGCAATACAACTTGCTCATATATATCGTCCCAATAGGCGTAGTCGCGACATGTTGCTGCCTGTGTCTCTTGGGCCTTTTTCAATCTATAAGCAAGAGTCTGCAGAGACTGCTTTGCTAATTCGCGATAATGTGATTCGGACTTCGCCGTTACTACGACCATGGTTGCGTATGCGTAGATTGCTACAGGCATTACGGCCATAAGCGGCAGAAGACCTTGCAGGCTTATCAAGGAGGTCTTTCGCGGCACAGATACGGGGCATAGTTGTGCCAATACCTTTATCAGTCGGTTGATGAGTCTGCGCACTAGAGTACTCCTAGCGTTTATTGACTGATATTCAGATAAGTGCTGATTGTTATTCCGAACTGGTTGGTCGAAATTGAGCGGTTATTCGGCCACCCATAAGTCAAAGTGAGATACGACTCTTTCCCAATTGCGTGACTGACGCCAAGTCGTAAATGATTTTCGTCGCCGGGTATATAATCAATGCCGCACCACATGTGTGCGCCGATATCGATATCACCTCCTAACATAACGCCGTGCGTATAAGAACCTCGAATCCAACCGGCGTGCATTCTAAATGTTCCGATTGCGCCGGAGAAAACCGTGTAGAAAGTCGGTTTCGAGTCTCGCCAGACATCCATTACACCGACTGCCAAAGCGCACTTGTTAACGGAGTCGTCTTCTGCACTTTGTTTCAACGTAAAAAGGCGATATTTTGCATTGAAACGTGTCCAAGATGATTCGGAATCTTCCGATTTGTCCAGTCCGAACTCGAAATTTGGACCAATTCCTACTTGGGAAAGAAAGCTGGTGGTGGAATTGGATGTCATTGCTCTAGGGTAGCCGTAATTATCGTATTCAAGCAAAACTGTATTGGAGCCTACTGTATCGGCTGTCGGAACCCAGTTAATCGATGTTGGATAGCCGAGAGCCGCAGAAACAGTAACAACTGTCGTGAGTATTATGCAAAAATAAAGGGCCAGGATACTCACTTAATAAACCCCTTTCTGTCAGCTAAAACCATCGCGCACTCTGTTAGCGTTCTAACAGGCCTTCCTCGAGAGCAGTTCGGAGTGCCTGAACTACGATCGGATCAAATTGAGTGCCTGAGCAGGCTTCTATCTCGGCTAAAGCCGATCGCTGGTCCATTGCGTCGCGCCAAGGAACGTCCGACGTCAAGATATCGAACGCTTCCGCAACGGCTATTATCCTTGATCCGAGCGGAATCTCTTCGCCACGGAGCCCGTCGGGGTAGCCTCTGCCGTCATAGCGCTCATGATGGTGTTTTACTAGCAATGAAGCCGATTGCAGTCCTTCAATTTTCCCCAGTATTCTTATAGATATAGCCGAGTGCTGCTTTAAAATCTCAAATTCATCATCGGTAAGTTTGCCAAGCTTATTAAGGATTTTACGTGAGATTGCTACCTTGCCTATATCGTGAAGGCCAGCAGCGTATTTGAGATCACACAGATCGTTCGCATGAAGATTGAGAATTTTACCTATAGCAAGGCTGTAGCGAGTGACTCGATAGCTATGACCTTCGGCGGTTCTATCTCGCTGACTTGCTGCGCTAACAAGTGCGCCTACTGCTTGCTCATATAAGCACCGCATACCGCTTTGGCCCGCACGCTCGATGCTCATTCTTATCCTCCAAAAAAGGGGATTTATAGAGTCAAAAGGTGCGAAAATAAGGATTGATCAAAGTCGGACTGATACAAGGACAAAGACCTCGCGCTCGTCGCCGATCGAATGATTATTTTTAGACTTTATACCATAATATTTGATATCTTTTAAACAAAATACAAAATGTGTTGGATTTCTTGTGGGATTCCAGCCCGCTATCGAGCAAGAACATATCCCTGAATGTCCTGCCAAAGATAGGCGGCTTGTGCCCGCGAAATCGCTCATCTAGATCATTGGCAGATAACGCTTAGCTCTTCAGAGTAACAGCGAAGCTATCGAGACTCCGACCCGGCAAAGACCTGCCACGGTTCTTATAAGTGAGCAGCTTGGGTGTTCGCTCGTGGTATAGTTAATAGTTTCGCCAACGTGGCACTTCTTATTTATAAGTCAACCTTGTAATTCTGAAACTGCTAGGGTGACAGCGTAAAACGATTGCATTTCATTCGGTGACGGCATATTCGTAGTCTGAAATGCGAGTTCGATTGGTATTGTCGGCTTCAACTAATTCCGCACCGGCAGTTGTAATGATCTAATGATCTCTGGAAGTCTTAACGAGCCGTCGATCTCGACGAGCTGTCTGCGGGAGATTATAACTTTTCTTCCTTTTACAATTGTTGACTACCAGCGCGTTTTCAGCATCGGTCAGCTTAACAAGAAGACCGCAAACATGTTCTTGACGCGAGCCGCATTTGCCTGTAGTTGGATCGAACTCAAGAGTGCTGTGGTCAGAAGCAGTCTGTTCAAGCGTGGCAATTAGCGATACTGTGCTGATATGTTACTCATGCGATCTTCTCATCATACTAATCATTAAATTCATAAATCACAAAGCAGCAGCTTCTTTTTCTTTCCCATTTCCAACTATCTGCTTAGGACTCTTTGCCTTGTGCTCGCCCAGTATTTTCCTGAGGAATTGTCCCGTATAGCTCTCTTCTACCATTGCGACTTCTTCAGGGGTGCCAGTGGCAACCACTCTACCTCCTGCATCACCGCCCTCAGGACCAAGGTCTATGATATAGTCTGCGGTCTTGATGACGTCCATGTTGTGCTCAATAACCAAAACAGTATTCCCTGAATCCACCAGCTTGTTAAGTACTTCTAAGAGCTTTTTGATATCGTGGAAATGAAGACCTGTCGTAGGCTCGTCGAGTATATAGAGCGTGCGACCGGTAGCTCGCTTGGCTAGTTCCGCCGAGAGTTTCACGCGTTGAGCTTCTCCGCCTGAAAGCGTGGTGGCTGGCTGGCCTAGCCGAATATAATCCAAGCCGACATCGTGAATGGTTTGCAATCTGCGCTGTATTTTCGGGATATGTTTGAAGAACTCCAATGCCTGGCTGACGGTCATATCCAGCACATCTGCAATGCTCTTGCCCTTATATTTAACCTCGAGCGTTTCGCGATTGTAGCGCTTCCCTTTGCATACTTCACACGGGACGTAGACATCGGGGAGAAATTGCATCTCTATCTTAATGATTCCGTCTCCCTTACAAGCCTCGCAGCGGCCTCCTTTGACGTTGAAACTAAACCGTCCGGGTTTGTATCCGCGCATCCTAGCATCTGGGGTCTGGCTGAATAGCTCGCGAATCATATCAAACAGACCGGTATAGGTGGCCGGGTTCGAGCGCGGCGTGCGGCCTATCGGTGATTGATCGATATCTATCACCTTGTCAATGTTTTCCAGACCTAATATTTCATCGTGTTCTCCCCATACTTTGTGGGTGCCTTGTAGGGCATACATCAAGCGGGGGAAGAGAGTTTCCTGTATGAGAGTGCTTTTGCCAGATCCGGATACCCCAGTTACACACACAAACACACCTAACGGAAAACTCACATCGATGGACTTCAAGTTGTGCTCGCGTGCACCTTTGAGATGTATCCAGTTGCCGTTAGGCTTGCGACGCTTGGTAGGTATCGTGATTTCCCATTCGCCTGCCAGGTATCTGCCTGTAATGGAGTCGCGCGCTGCGATAATATCTTCTACCGTTCCCTCAGCGACGATTTCTCCGCCATGTTCACCTGCTCCAGGTCCGATATCGATTATATGATCGGCGGCACGTATGGTCTCTTCATCATGCTCCACTACTATGATTGTGTTTCCAAGATCGCGCAATGTCAACAGCGTGTTAATCAGCCGCTTGTTGTCACGTTGATGGAGACCGATTGAGGGTTCGTCCAAGATATATAGAACGCCCATCAAGCCGCTTCCAATTTGAGTTGCCAAACGGATTCGCTGAGCCTCACCACCGGCAAGAGTTGTTGCGCTGCGGTCGAGTGTTAGATAGTCAAGGCCGACATCCAACAGAAACTTAAGGCGTGTTCGTATTTCCTTGATTATCTGTTCCGCTATTATAGCCTCTCGGCGTGTTAGTGGAAGATTCTCAAACCATTCGTAGGCCGACTTCACAGATTTGGCTGCGACCTCGGATATATTTAGTCCACCAACGGTTACTGCCAAACTTTCAGGCTTTAGGCGTTTCCCGCCGCACGCGCGACATGGCACATCGGACATGTAGTGTTCGATCTCTTCTTTTACCATTTCGGAGGCGGTTTCCCGATAGCGCCTTTCGAGGAAGTTCATAACACCCTCGAAGCTAGTTCTATATGTCCTGCTGGTGTTACGAAACCTGCTCTTATAGGTGACGGTGATATAGTCGTCCGTGCCGTATAGAAGCACGTCTAGCTGCTTTTTGGTGAGCTTGTTTATGGGTGTGTCCAGCGTGAAGCCATAGCGTTCGGCCGTGCCTTCCAGCAGAGCCATAATCCAGTCGTTCTGGCCGCGAGCGAACGGAACTATTGCGCCTTGGTTGATGCTCTTGTCGCGGTCGGGTATTACCAAATCAGGGTTGAGGCGTTTATGACTACCCAGGCCATGACACTCCGGACATGCTCCATAAGGTGAGTTAAACGAAAAGTTTCGAGGTTCTATTTCATCCAGACTAATTCCACACTCAGTGCAGGCGAAGTTTTCGGAGAAAACCATCTCCGACGCCGTCGAGCCAGATTCTCCGTCGCCCAGTATATCAATAACTAGTGTGCCATTGGCTTTTCTTAGCGCGGTTTCAACTGAATCGGTAAGGCGCTTCTCGATACCGTCCTTGACTATTAATCGATCGATGACAACCTCGATGGTATGCTGCTTGTAGCGGTCCATCTCGATGTCGTCTGTGACTTCGTGAACTTCACCGTCGACACGCACGCGAACGAAGCCTTCTTTGCGGACATCGTCGATGAGTTTTCTATATTGTCCCTTTTTCCCGCGCACTAGTGGTGCCAGCACTTGTATTTTTGTGCCTTCCGGCAGATCCATTATCGCGTCCACCATCTGCTCGACGGTTTGCTGTGTAATCTCCCGGCCACACTGCGGGCAATGTGGGTGGCCGACTCGAGCGAATAGAAGCCTTAGAAAGTCGTAGATTTCGGTCACTGTGCCGACGGTTGATCGTGGATTGCGAGTGGTGGATTTCTGATCGATAGAAACAGCCGGTGAGAGACCTATGATATCATCAACATCTGGTTTATCCATCTGGCCCAGAAACTGCCGTGCGTAGCTAGAGAGCGATTCCACATATCGACGCTGTCCCTCGGCGTAGATGGTATCGAACGCAAGCGAGCTCTTCCCAGACCCAGACAGTCCGGTGATAACGACCATTTTATCGCGGGGTATCTCGACTGTGATGTTTTTCAGATTATGCTGTCGAGCGCCTATAACGACGATTTTGTCTTGCGCCATTTTGCGTTCCGAATTGAGAATCAAAGTCCTCTGTTATTTTATCACTGCATAGATGCGCATTCAACCGGCTGACCGGACGGATGTTCGACTTGGCGAGGGCGGTCTAAATCATAAAAAAACAGGCTCGCGGGGCGTTAAATTATTGACAAACTCGTCTTTATAGGATAAAATACTTCCAACACTGACCTTATTAGTAGCCAAGTTATAGCACACCGGAGAACTGAGGGGAACTACAACTTTGGCCAGCGACAAACCTCCACCGTTCGTATTATAGCACACCGGAAAACTGAGGGGAACTACAACCGCAAAAGGTTGTCCACAACGAAACCAGCATTAGCATAAAATGTAACTAACTTTTAGACCTCTATTGACGCATCGGTTTGGTTGACGTAACCTGTACCTGATGAAAAGTTCCAGCCTGACCCCATCGGTGATTTCTGAGCTCGCTTCCATTGTTGGAGCGGAATACGTTCTTACATCGGACGAAGATCGTATCTGCTACGCCTACGACGGGCAGAGAGTAGAGCATATCCCCGATGCAGTGGTGCGGCCAATCGACGCTGATCAGATAGCCAAAATACTAATTCTGGCCAACGAAGAAAAGTTTGCTGTTGTTCCTCGTGGTGGAGGCACAGGGCTTAGCGGCGGATCGGTGGCGTTATATGGCGGGATAGTGCTCGACCTAACCCGTATGAATCGAATATTGGAAGTAGATCCCGCGAACATGCACGCCGTTGTCGAGCCGGGGGTGATAACTCAGACGCTGGTAACAACTGCGGAGAAACACGGCTTGCTATATCCACCGGATCCTGGGAGCGTCAAAGTCTCTACCATAGGCGGAAATGTTGCGGAAAACGCTGGAGGACTGCGTGCGGGCAAGTATGGAGTCACGCGCAACTACCTTATGCAGCTCGAAGCAATTAGCCCAACCGGCGAGCATTTCAAAAGCGGCGCGAGAACTCACAAATGCGTGGTGGGTTACGATATAGTCTCGCTAATGTGCGGTTCTGAAGGAACACTTGGAGTAATTACAAAAGTAACTCTCCGACTCACCGCCATGCCCAAGTTTAGAAACACCATGACCGCCACGTTCGCTCAAGCATCAGAAGCAGGTCAAGCTGTTGCCAACATAATGGCTGCTGGATTGGTTCCGACTACCTTGGAGATTATGGATAACGTCACGATCCGCGCGATAGAGGAGTTTGCTAAACTGAGGCTTCCTGTTGATGCTGGAGCCATGGTGCTAGTGGAGTTCGACGGATTCTCCAAAGCGGCAGTAGACGAAGAAGGCAATACCGCCGCGCATATCCTCAGAACGAGCGGAGCGTCGGAAGTAACCGTTGCAAGTAATGCTTCCGAGCGAGATCGCATCTGGCAGGCGCGCCGTTCGGCTCTGGCTGCTCTTTCCAGAGCAAAGCCTACGTCGATACTTGAGGACGTCACGGTGCCGCTGCCAAAACTCGCCGAGATGATTGCAGCTGTGCAGCACATCGCTGAGGAAAACAACGTGATAATAGGCACGTTTGGCCACGCAGGCGACGGCAATTTGCACCCCACTGTGCTAACCGACGAACGCGATGAAGAAGATATTACGCGTGCGGAGAAAGCAATAGAACAACTTTTCGAAGCGGCGCTGGAGTTAGGAGGCACTATTAGTGGAGAGCACGGCATCGGATTCGCCAAGGCGCCATTTCTTAAACACGAACTCGGAGAGGGCAGCCTGAAAATAATGCGCCGTATCAAACGAGCGCTCGATCCGAATAATATTCTTAATCCTGGTAAGTTCGTATGAATCGCGGAAGTGCCGAGGGTCGTTGGTTTCGGAATCTTCGGCACTTTTTAATTGGAACCATAAATGAGCCGGTTTGAGAAGCTCGACAATGACGTATCCGCCTGCATGAAGTGCGGGTTTTGCAAAGCCGTATGCCCGGTGTTCCTCGAGGAAGAAACTACTTCTCCAAGGGCAAAGGTGCGGCTCGCACGCGCAGTTGCACGCGGTGAGATGACATTGACGCAGGGCATCAAACATCAGATGGAACGATGCTTGGGATGCATGGCTTGCGCGATCGAATGCCCAAGCGGAGTTGAGCCGAACCGCATCGCACTTTTTATGAGGTCGGAATATGTTGTACAAGAAGGCCTGTCGATAATCAAGCGCTTCATGTTTCGCAGGGTGCTTCGAAATCCGCGTCTGGCGGCTCTAGTATCTCGGTTGCTGGGACTGGCACAGCATATCTCGGCTATAGACCTTCAGAATAATCCTCTGCGCTTACTGCTGCCTCTGATAGGAATGCGCAAAGATAAGGACTTGCCGGTAATGGGGCGCAGATCGTTGTTTTCGATTGTGCCTGAGATAGTTAAACCGATAGGTGAAGAAAAAATAAGAGTTCTGTACTTCCCGGGTTGCGCGATCAACCTGATCTACCCCGAAATGGGACTTGCGACGTTGGAAATTCTCCAAAAGCTGGGAGCCTTGGTGCTTATTCCTCACGATCTGGTCTGCTGTTCGAGGCCGGTTTTCAGCTCTGGTGACATAGTGGGCGCCGGTTGGCTTGCACGTCGCAACATCGAAATAATGGCGTCTGTTCCCGTAGATTATATTGTTACCTCTTGCGGGTCGTGCGGGCTTACGATAAGTCGCGAGTGGACTGAGGTGCTGGAAATCCCGGAAGCTGCAACAATTGGGGCTAAAACAATAGATATTAGCACATTTGTAGCGAAATATGCGTCGGAGGATGCTTTTCGACAACTGGAAGGTGACGAAGTTTTTACATACCACGATTCGTGCCACTTGAACCGCGGCATGAAAGTTCATGATGAGCCAAGACAGTTGTTGCAGGCTGCATTGGGCAAGAGGTTCGTGGAAATGGAATCGGCAGATCGCTGCTGTGGCGGCGCTGGGACGTTCAGCCTATACCATCCGGAGCTTTCTCAAGAAGTGGCGGAGGTGAAAATGTGTCGGCTCGCTGAAAGCAAGGCGGATATAATAGCGGCGGGGTGTCCTGCATGCGTGATGCAGCTTCGAGATTCTCTAGTTCATCGAAGTATGCCGCAGCGCGCCATTCACACCGTCGAGATTGTGAATCGAGCGATACATTTCGCTTCGCCGCGCGGCTATTAATCTTGTTGGGGCGTATGTAGAACCGAAGGACTTCCCTTGCTTTCGGTGGAAACTAGTTAAAGTATGAATGATTCGAGATTAAATCAAAAGGAGGAAACGGTGTGAAGAAGATCAGGACTTTATTTGCCATAGGGCTAGTATTGGCAATTTTGAGTGGAGCCGCATTCGCTACTGTTGCTTGGCAGAAAGTGTTCAACAACCTCTACAAGCCGAGTGCCGGTACAGATATAGCAAAAGCAAAGTGTCAGATATGTCATACACAGAAGACCGGTGGGCCTTTGAATCCGTATGGCAAGGCGCTTAATGGTAAGAAGGCCGATGCTGCTTCGCTCAAGTCTGTCGAGCAGCTAGATTCCGACAAAGACGGGAAGACCAATATTCAGGAAATCAAAGCTGGCACGCTGCCTGGTGATGCCAAGAGCAAGTGATGTAACTGCAAAGTAAGCGATGACACGGGGTGTGGAACACTCTGCACCCTTTTTTATCTTACTTATCGACCGGTATACGCTCTTCGTTCAGTTTTGCTGCCACTGTGGCCAATGTTTGCGCAAGCTGATCAACAGTGACAGGCTTGTTTCGGTCGTCTTGGAGCAGCACGGAGTCTTCGGTCAAAAATCCACCGTCTCTCAAAAACGCAAAGGGATCATGATTCTGGCTGGTTGCTGATTGCGAGTTTATGGCTTTTTCGAAGCAAGCATCGTTGGGCTTGTCTTGTTTGTTACCATCTGAAATTGGCTTCCAGCTTTCCCGCATATATTCTATAAACCGTTGGAGCACCATTGCCAACTCATAGCGTGTAACCAGCTTATCGCCGCAGAATACATTATCGGGATAGCCCTTCACAATTCCTATCTCTGCCAGTTTATCCACCGACTCAGCGGCCCAGTGTTCTTTCGGCACGTCCTTGAAATACTCTGATGCAAATCCAGGGGAAGCAAGAATTGTCACTACCAGGAACAAACAAGCCACTATTTGCATAACAAAATACCTTTTGACTTTTCAGCACCCACCATACCAGATTTTTCTTATTCGAACCCGGTTTCGATGAACCTCTCTCTTATCTCGTCCAACTGGTCAAGCGCTCTGCCGCATCCGAGAGCCACACAAGAGAGAGGGTCCTCGGCTACGTGGATTGGAACCCCAGTTTGAGCAGCGAGAAGCTTGTCCAGTCCGCGAAGCAATGCAACGCCACCAGTAAGCATTATGCCGCGCTCGATTATGTCCGAACTTAGCTCAGGCGGCGTGTTTTCCAACACGCTTTTGACACGGTCCACTATTGCACTAATTGGCTCTGATAGTGCTTCGCGTATTTCGTCAGAGCGCACCTCAATGGTTTTCGGCAGTCCTGCTACTAGGTCGCGCCCCCTAACTTCCAGTGCCATTTCAGTTTCCAGCGGGTATGCGCTGCCAATCTTGATTTTGATTTCCTCAGCGGTTCTATCACCGATCATAAGAGAATACTTTGTCTTAACATGCCGCTGTATTACTTCGTCCATCTTATTCCCACCGATTCGGATGGACTTCGATATGACGATTCCGTTTAGCGAAATGACAGCTATGTCAGTGGTGCCTCCGCCTATATCGACTATCATATTTCCACCGGGAGTCGATATGGGGAGCCCTGCTCCTATGGCAGCTGCCCAAGGCTCTTCTATAGTATACGCCTGTTTCGCGCCAGCGCTTCTCGCCGCCTGAACTACGGCACGTTTCTCGACTGGGGTTATCTGTGAGGGTACAGCAACAATAACAGTCGGTTTGAACAAAGGTTTTCTTCCGCAGACCTTCCTTATGAGGTATTCCAACATCTTTTGGGTCGTGGAGTAATCGGCAATAACACCGTCGCACATTGGTCGTATAGCAACTATATTGCCGGGTGTGCGACCAAGCATTAGCCGAGCCTCCTCACCAACCGCCACCAAGCTATTGTTGGATAAGTTTACGGCAACGACGGAAGGCTCGCGAAGAACAATGCCTTTGCCCTTAAGATATACTAGAATATTGGCAGTTCCGAGGTCGATGCCAATTTCAGGCACCAAATTAAACACAGACAGCTTCCTTCTCCTGTTCGTCGGTTACTAAATTAATGTCGGCGCCCAGGTTTCTTAGCTTTCCTACCAAGTCCTCATAGCCGCGCTCGATGTGTTCAAGTCCACTCACTTCGCTTTGGCCTTCGGCCGCAAGCGCTGCGCAAACCAATGCCGCCCCCGCTCTAAGATCTGACGCAGCCGTTTGTGCTCCAGTGAGTCTAGGCACACCGTTGATGATGGCAGTTCGGCCTTCTTGCTTGATATCGGCGCCCATACGTATGAGCTCATTGATGTATTTGAATCTACGTTCGTATACGTTTTCGGTAACCAGTGATGTTCCTTGTGCTATCGACAGCATCGCCGTGAAGGGCTGTTGGAGATCGGTTGGGAAACCCGGATGCGGCATAGTCATAATGTCCGTTGCCATAGGCCTTTCGTTACAACGAACGCGCATAGCATTATCGTATATATCGACGATCGCGCCGACTTCTCGGAGCTTTAGCACGAACGGCTCAACATCCTCAGGAACTATATTCTCGATCCGAACGTCGCCTTTTGTTATAGTTGCTGCCACGGCGAATGTTCCAGCTTCCATTCGGTCTGGAATCATATTGAACTCGGTCCCACGGAGTTCTTCAACACCTTCGATCTTTACTGTGGTCGTGCCAGCCCCTTCGACTTTTGCACCCATTCTGTTTAGAAACGCAGCCAATGCGACTACTTCGGGCTCCGCCGCCGCGTTGTAGATGGTCGTTACGCCTTTGGCAAGGCAAGCCGTAGTCATAATATGTTGTGTTGCGCCCGCACTCGGGAAGTTTAGATATATTTGCGTCCCAACGAGCTGTTCGGCCTCAGCTTCGACGAAGCCACGATCTATATTTATAATCGACCCAAGGGCCTGAATGCCCTTAACGTGGAAATCTATCGGTCTCGCGCCGATATCACATCCTCCTGGCATCGGTACTTTAGCATAGCCTTTTCTTGCAAGCACCGGACCAAGTACGCTGAACGAGGCCCGCATCTTTTTGACCAATTCATACGGAGCCTCGGTATTTCTGATCTCAGTTGCATCTATGCGCAGAAGCCCCTGAGACTCTGTTTCACATTTGACGCCGAGGGCGCGAAGCACCTCGATCATAGTGTGTACATCACCAATAGACGGAACGCCGCGAAGAACGGTCTCGCCCTTCCCGAGCAGTGCTCCTGCCATTATTGCCAAACAGCCATTCTTGCTGCCGCCGATCTCAACGGTCCCGTTCAGGCGTGCGCCACCGGTCAACAAGAGCTTTTTCAAATGTAGAGACCTCCTGTCGGATTCTTTGCCGTAGGTTGGCCTACCGACACTCCAGCATTTTGTTATTCGACTGGGCGAGACGACGCGTATACACAAAACGCATCGGCCTAAGTATACCGGATGGGCTGGAGAGTGTCAAGCCGCGCAATCTAGAGAATGGCTGTCCAACAAACGCCGAATGTGTTGTAATTCTCGCGCTATCTATCACAAGGCCGTCCTATTGCGCGGTCGTTAGGCCGCTCGCATTTCCGTAATAGAATTACCCTTTAGTTAAGATATACTTGCGACCTTGCGCATCATTAATTAATAACGCAGCTCATCCGCAAAAGGTATAATCCTCAGCAAAACTTTCTCAATTAAGTCGATTGGCTTCCGATAGCCTCCCAGATCGATATTTTGTCCCGGCTTTGCCGAGCTTTTGCAAGCGTAGACAGAGCTATAAAACCATACGCTTGCTCATAATTAGTGGCGACAGTGGCGACAAAATGGCCTTTTTGCAAAACTTTTCCATATAGGGAGAAATTAAAATATTTTTCCGAAAACGCGGTTTTGTCGCCACTGTCGCCACTTACACGGTCGGAAACCAAGACTAACGAGCGGCAATGATTCTGTTGAGCATCTGTTTCATTGCAATTGCCATTACTTGAATCGATACAGTTCACGAGGCTTTTGCTGATGTGAATTAAAAGTGTTTTCGGATGCTTTGGTGCAATTTGCTTCCGTGCTGTATAATAAAAATAGAGCATCAAAAATAGGGGGGTCTAGTTGGCTTACGACGTTGTTATATTAGGTGGTGGCCCTGCAGGTCTGACCGCTGGCATATACGCTTCTCGTGCAAGACTTTCAACACTGCTCATAGAAAGGGCTATGCCGGGCGGACAGCTAATGATGTGCGAAAACATCGAGAACTTTCCCGGCTACGCTGGTGGGTCAGGAATCGACCTGTCGACTACCATGCGCGAGCAGGCTGAAAAGTTTGGCATGGAAACGTTATATGCTGAAGTCGAGCGACTCGATCTTTTAGGAATTGAAAAAGCAATATGGACAACGGATAAGCAGGAGATCCGGACAAAAACTGTAATTATCTGCCTTGGAGCCAAACCTCGTCGTCTTAATGTGCCTGGTGAGGCGGAGTTTCTGGGTAGAGGGGTGTCGTATTGTGCAGTGTGCGACGGTGCCTTTTTTAAAGATAAGAGATTGGTTGTAGTGGGCGGCGGCGACACTGCTGTCGAAGATTCTGTGTTTCTGACCAAGTACGCTTCTAGCGTGCACTTGGTTCACAGGAGGGACAAGCTTCGAGCGCAGCGGATTATTCAAGAGAGGGCGCTTTCGAATCCGGTAATAAAGGTGACCTGGAACAGCATTGTGAAGCGGATCGATGGCAATGAAAGTGTAGAACACGTTATATTGGAGAACGTGCTGACAAAGCAAACCACCAAGTTGCCTGCAGACGGGGTTTTCATTCTAGTTGGCACAGAACCTAACACCAAAATGCTCGAAGGCCAAATAGAGCTTGACGAGCAAGGATATATAATTACCGACGAAAACATGCGCACCAGTGTCCCTGGAGTGTTCGCAGCAGGCGATGTGAGGCGTAAGCTTCTGCGCCAGATAGTGACGGCATGTGCGGACGGAGCTATTGCCGCAACCGCTGCCGAAAAGTATATCGAAGGTAGCAGCGATTTGGCTTGGCAACCGCGCAGCAACGTGATATAATACGAATGTAAGCTTTCAGTTCCTTGCCCGTCGTGCCGGTTCTCGCTTGCCATTTAGCGTGAGGCAAGCCCTCGGGTGTGAACAGCAGCAATGGAGGTGCACATTGGCTACAAGGTCGATGATCAAATGTAACTGCGGTCAGCGGATACTTCTCAAGGATGTAATGCAGACCGGCTACTACCTCCGGCTTGTCGGACCAAGCTTCGTATACATCAAGTATCGCTGCTCGCGGTGTAAGAAGCTGGGCGAGCAGTTCGTAAAGCAGGAGGAATGGGAAGACGGCATTCTTCAAGATATGCCCAACGAAATAGAACCCGAGGAACAGAAACGGTTCGAAAAAATGGGCAAGATTGACATCCACGAATGCATTGATGCCCACTTTGAGTTGGAGAAAATGACTAGTCTCCGCGAATTGCTCGAAGCGATGGAGAATAGCAATAAATAATTCTCTGCACGAATGTTGCAATGTTTAGAGGAAGAGCCGCCCAAATGATAGCGTGCTCTTCCTTTTTGCTTAACGGCTATTGGCCGCCGTGAATTGGTGGCTGACAGCCGACTTCTCCGCGTGGTAGAATTATCCGGGCAATAATCACACCGGAAATGGAAACCTAAAAATATGATTCCAATTGCCGATGAAAACCCAACTCGCATAAAGCCTTATGTTGTGTATATTCTGATACTGCTCAATGTATTAGTCTACGTTGTTGATTTGCTCGGCACAAGGGTGGGTCCGGGAGGAATGCGTTTGGGCGGGTTGTGGTTCTTATCAATGATTCCCTATTCTGTGATCCACGACGTTCGCGTTATGCCGATCTTCAATCAATTCGGGCAAGTGATCGCAGTGCAGCGAATACCTGACGCTTGGCCCGATCCGCAGTGGATTACTATATTCACGTCCATGTTTATGCACGGCGGATTTTTGCACATCGCCGGCAATATGCTCTATTTGTGGATATTTGGAAACAACATCGAGGATGCTCTGGGGCACGTCAAGTTCTTGCTGTTTTATATAGGATGCGGCGTGGCTGCTGCGCTAGCGCACATTGTTGCAAACATAAACTCAGTCATACCGACTGTCGGAGCAAGTGGTGCAATTGCTGGTGTACTAGGTGCGTATTTGTATTTATATCCGGGTAACACGGTTCGAACGTTGGTGCTGCTTGGTTTCTTCTGGACTTGGATTGATGTTCCGGCAGTGCTGGTCTTGGGCGTATGGTTCCTCACTCAGCTGCTCGGTTTAGGCAGCACAGGCGGAATGCAAGGCGGAGGTGTGGCTTATTGGGCGCACGTTGGCGGTTTCGTGGCAGGAGTTATTGCTATCGTACTGCTTGGCGGCAAGCGGCTTGCAAGACGTCGTTCACCACGCCGTTACTACAGTCCTTACTATTGGGACTGAATCATGCGTGCGCTTTAAAATTTGGGCGGTGGTAAAGTGACAAGACGATTGGTTTTGAGTTTGATCTTGGTTGTAGGTCTTGTAGCCTCTGCACTGGTTGGTGTTCAGAGGCTTAAAGTCGAATCGCGGAATCGCGCGGTTGACATTGTGATTGACTACAACGAAGTTGCACAAGTTGTTGCTGGAAGCGGTAAGAGTCCGGTCGATGTGCTTCGTAGACTGAAGAATGCAGGCGTGACGGGCGTTGCCGTAACCGAACAGACCATGCGCGACCTGATAGCGAACGGTTTGGTTATCCCCTACGGCGGACAGAGGTTTGCCGTGTCGGGTGAGGTGGTGTCAGAAGTAACGAATCGCCTGTGTATGATATTGGCTGACGGGCGTGATCGAGTCAAGAGTACTCCAGTTGCTGGCGCAGTTTACAGCTATTTGACGATCCATGAAGACCTGCCTATGGACTATATCGAGGAGCTGCCAGTGGGATTTTCGAAACAGGCGATCGAACAGGTTAGGGCAGCAGGTCTGGAGGTTGTAGGGCGGATCATCAACTATGCAGGGGCAACACCGCGCGCCATCGACTCAATCATGGCTGATACGCAAGCTTTGGGAATTCGCAAGGTGGTCTTTATGGGGGACCAGGTTCTTGGATATCGGGGTGCGACCAAAGCGACTGCGCTTGCAATTAGGCGCAATGATCTCCTGTTTGGCCGTATAGAGTTCGCGAAGCAAAAAGGCGAGTTGGACATTGCTAAGCGCGTGCCAGATAAGATGCTTGTAGTTCACAGCATTACTCAAAATGAAATGCCGACGCTGGATGCCGTGTCAATAGCGGATCGCTTTCGGAAGGCCGTAAGAGAGCGTGGCGTGCGGATGGTCTATGTTCGAATGTTGGAAACGGCATCTGGTGACTTGATCAAAGCAAACGCCGATTACATCTCACTTGTTGCGAAGGACATTCGCGCAGCGGGCTATAAGATAGGCGGATCTCATCCGCTGGGTGAGGTTACAGCGCCGAATTACTTACGTGCGCTTGCGGGAGCGGGAGTTGGAGCAGGGAGTGTACTTCTACTGCTCACGATTGTTGATCTATCAACATTTGCTTTTGTTTTCTGGTCGATTGCGGCTTTGATAACTTGCTCAGGTCTGCCGGTTGTTGGAGACATAGGCCAAAAGGCAGTAGCTTTGTTGTCTGCGTTCGTCTTTCCCACTTTAGCTGTGTTGGTTTCTGTAAGGTCTGCTCCTCAATTGCCAACTTCGGCTGGGGCTGTGTTTATAAGATCTCTTTCGAGGCTTGTTGCAGCGGCAGCAATAACCTTTGCAGGCGGAGTTTTGGTTGTTGGATTGCTGAGCTATCGCGAATACATGCTAAGGATTGAACAATTTTCAGGCATCAAAGTTGCACACGTGGTGCCGATCTTGATGCTTGCGTTGCTCTTTGCAGGCAATGTTGCATGGAGTAGCGATGTGTGGGATGCACAAAGGAGAAAACTGTTCAACTCTATTAGGGATTTATTTGACAATCCTGTGCTAGTTTGGCAGGCGATAGGGCTTATAGTAGTGTTGGTAATCGTGGGCATAATGGTAGCGCGATCCGGCAATGAAGCGGGGTTGGAGGTGAGCACTTTTGAGCTCAAGGTTCGTTCGCTCCTTGACCGTGTAATGTTTGTGAGACCGCGCACAAAAGAGTTTCTGGTTGGCTATCCGTTGCTTGTTTTGGGAATCGCCTTTGCATTGAGGGGTAGTAGGAGGTGGGCGGCTCCATTTTTAGTTCTTGGCTCTATAGGACTAGCTTCCTTACTCAATACGTTTTGCCACATTCACACTCCGCTAGCGGTAAGTGCTCTGAGAACTCTAAACGGCTTAATAGCAGGCGGTGTAATTGGATTGATTGTCTACGCATTATTGAGAAATCTACCGGGTAGAGAGAACAAACCTTCCTGACATTATTTTCGAGGTTAGGTTGTTAATAAGCGTTTAGTTAGGCCAGTGACGAATGTTATAGGACCCTAATAAAAAGAATCAGTTAGGAGATTTCTCGATGACACAGAATACTGCTATGCCTGCATGGGCGACGGGACAGTTCGAGCTCAGAGAGGCTATGTACTGGTGGATTCGGAAATCGACTAAAGCCTGGGAGCATACCCCTTGGGGTGGGGGGCATGATGAAGGTATATTCACCCGCACTTGGGTTCCATACTACATTCTGACTGGTGATAGCACTGCATACGATTTTCTCGACAAAATGGTGCACGATTTCATAAACTCACCAGTGGTGGAAGCGTGCACATGTTTTCTTACGCCGGAAGATGCAGCCAAGTATCCAAAGGTTGATCGTCGTCCTCCTTATCACGGTTATCCGGCGGACCAAGCTTGTTTTGTTCATGCGCCGGAGAACTATGCATGGTTTCTCACCCATGTAGCTCACATTAATCCGTCACCGAAGGTTCGCCGTGCGCTGGAAGATTGTGCTGAGCACGTGGGTAACTTTTCTCCTGATTGTCCGCCTTGGTACGATTGGGAAAATCATCGCTTTAGGAGTATTCTTCTTGGCACGGAGGTTGTTCGCGATTACCCGCCTTACGATTGGGAAACCATTGAGTTAATCAGAGTGATGGTTCTGGCCGCCAATATGTTTTATCTCTCCGGCGAGCAGAAGTATCTGGATTTATGCACAGATTGGGCAGACAAATGGGCTAAATTGGTAATAGATTCGGACCCTTCGGAAGGTTTTCCGACAGCGCTATTTCCGTGTCCTGTCGAGGAAATCGACGCAAAGTATGGCGAATATGCTCGGGCCAAGCATTCAAGAGTGCGGTTAGACTATGAGCTTGCAAACTTGTTCTTAGATTTATACTACTACACCCAAAAGCAGAGTTATGCACAGGCTGTGCATAAAATGTTGAACACTGAGCAGGACTGGCTCGGACATTTCGGCGGTAATGCCGACATTACGGGTATTTTACCAGCTAAATATCGTTCTGTCACAGGAGATGATTCTTTTAATGAACGCGTCATAAATCTAGCAGATTCTATGCTGCTCGACGAGAGCGATAACCGGCCTGTGTTGGCGATAATGAACAAGTATAGCGAGCAATTCTTAGGCAAACCCGGGCTTGTATATCTGAGAATGTTCAAAGACGGTCGAGTAGAATTAGACAACCGCAACACGGGAATTCTGACCGCGGCGTTTATGGCTACACACAATACGAGATATCTGGAATATGCGATGGAGCTTGCGGCCAACAGATTCTATGATTCTCACTACATTTGGGATGGCCGAGAGTTAGGTTGTCGCGGAAGTTGGATGGGACGTAACGGTGTTGCTACTCACAACGTAATAGCGCCGATGATGTGTTCCGCAATGGGCGGTTTTGGGATGCGCTAAGGCGAAAGGCCATGGTTTGAAGTGCGCTATCATCAGGCAGACGGCAGACCTGGATTGCCGAAGGACGTTGCAGCGCTTTATTTGCCAGGAAGCGAAAAAGAACGCATCATAAAGTTCTACAATCGTGGCGAAAAAGAAGAAATTGTTCGTGTTACGCCGGACAATACTAGAGCTGTCGTAGCGTCGGCCGATCTCGATAACTATCCGGTAAGTGTCCTATCTGAAGGTGTTCGAATTCTGCCAGGCCGCGTTGTCGAACTGAGAATAAGGATGCTTTGAGGGGAATGCTGTTGAACTTGATTATTGGGCGCGACAGATTGACGATCGGAAGACGATTAGTCTCACGGCAGCATGTGCACGCGATCTGGGATTTTAGCCCCGACTTGTTCGCGAGAAAGTCTAAAATCTATTTAGAGGATTGAATAGACCACTGTAACCGACGCGGTCACGCGGACTTGACCAGGAATGATCGGTGTGGTTGTGGCTTCTGCTCTTGCGACACCATACTCTGTCGGTCTGATGATCACCGGTCCTGTCTCACTTACCGATACTACTTTGCCGAGCTTTACTCCTAGTGTATCCGCAATCAGCTTTGCGTCGGCTTCGGCTTTCTTCAGCGCTTTTACAAGTGCTTCTTTACGAAAGAAGGAGGGATCTTCTATATCGAAACCGACTCCCTGTACATTGTTTGCGCCAGCACCGATAGCCGTATCGATCAGCGAACCAACCTTTGTCAGGTTCCTCACTTTTAATCGGACGGTGTTCGTAACTTTATATCCCGTAGTAACAGGTGGAACCTTCTGATAATCAATTATTGGGGCAACCGAATATTGACTCGTCTCGATATCCCGTTTGGCAATTCCGGCTTTGACAATTGCATCGACCACTGCATTAGCAATTCGGGCGTTTTCCTGCACAGCCTTTTCAGCTTCGCTAGCCTCGGTTGTTACACCCAATGTAACTAGGGCGATATCTGGCTGAACCATCATTTCGGCATTACCAGTTACGGTAATTCCACTCGTTTGGTTTTGTGCGGGTGACGGTATCGCAGTCATCAACAGCGCCGCGAATCCGACTAGAGCAATCACGATGCGAACGTCATAAATCATAGCAAGATCCTCCAACCTTGCTGCATTATACCCAATTTCGGAGATCGCGTCGCAGTCGATTGCGTAGTGGGGTAATAGGATATTTAATCAGGGAGTTGCGTTGCGTCCTATAGCGCGATGCTTCACTATGTAGCCGTATTGATCCGGCTCCCAATGAGCAGTGGCTGCAAGCGTTTCGACACCGTGAGCACCTTTCTTATAGACTTGAATTACCGCTCTAAAATGAAATTCGCTTACTATCTTGTTTCCTGCCATCACCGCGGCGTACCCCAGATCATCTTTGCTAGCATTACTAGGTACAACGATGCGAAATTTATCAGGCGCGACAAACTCAGCGCTGATAACCTTGAAACCCAACGATTTGTCCAGCATGAACTTGCGAGAAAACGCTCTGTGGGCTTCATCCTTGTAGTCCTGAGGTGCTATGGCCGAAGGAAGACGCTTATTGAACTCGTCTTGACCAGTCTGAGCGGCGTTCTTAATAAAATACCCAGTCAACACAACAACCACTAGAAGGCTGAGCAGCCAAAGCCTGTTATTATCAGCCAGTCTTTGCCTGAGTGTGGAACGGTCAACATCGGTATCGGATTCAGATACTTCAACAGCCCAGCCTTCAACCTTCTTGCGCCTTTTCAATCCTATCATCAGCCTATAATGTCCTCCTTAGCCGACTGCTGTGCATATTATTATACCAAAGTATGGTCAACGTCACCAATTTTGAGTATATGCGGTCTCCCTTTTGCATCATCGGCAAAAATGCACTCAATACTGAGAGTCCAAGATAGTAAACTACGATCAATCTTCGTCACAAGAAAGTCTATAAGAGTAGTTTTGTAGAATGCAGTGTATAATCATAAAGCAACCGTCAGCCAGAAGGTTTTCGTTAACTATAAACCGTATAATCTAGATATGATACGCAACGTTCTTTCTAACTATTTGTTGTTTTTGATTTTGGGTACGTTCTATATGGGTTCACCGTGTCGATCAGAAATACTGTCGACTTCTGCTGATGGTCGATTTCAAGCTATAGCTCAGTCTTACAGCACAATCGCCCTCTATTGGAAAAGTGAAGACCCGTCGCCTATTATCTACTGTAATGGAACGCCAATAGCAAATGTGAATCGCACAGTAGACCCGGTTTCAGGTTTTTATACGTGCGTCGTAGGCAATTTGGAGCCAAATACAGTATACACGTTCTCTCTCGGCATAAGCGGTCCAACTATATCTGAGAAAACTTGGACAAAGTTGACAAACAAAGCTTACTACGATCTATTGATAATCGGTGGTTCCGCGTCGGGCGTATCTGCTGCCGTTACCGCGGCGCGATTGGGCATGAAGGTAGCACTCGTAGAGGAGACTAATCGTCTCGGTGGAATGGCTTCAAACGGACTCGGCGCTACCGACATGCGGAAAATGACAAGGTCCAATGGATTTTTTGAAGACTTCAGGCGTCGCATCGTGGATTTCTATGGAGGAGGAGATGGTAGGTTCTACGAGCCACGTGTAGCAAACGCAATTTTTAAGCAGATGATCTACAGTTATCCAAGTATTTCGTTGTTCCTGAAGAGCGAAGCTGTAAAGCCGATTATGTCTGGACGAAAAGTGCGCGGAGCGATTGTAAGGGATAACGTCACCGGTGAAACAGGGCAGATTTTTGCGTTGATTACTATCGATGCGACAGTGACCGCGGATTTTTCTGCTGCATGTGGGGCAACTTTTCGTGTCGGAAGAGAACCAAGAACCGCAGCCGAACCGCACGCGGGAGTTCTGTATTTCAACAACGCCAGGCAAGAGATACTGCCGGGTAGCACAGGAGAGGGCGATTGTAAACAGCAGTCCTATGCTTATTTAATGATTTGGAAAGACTACGGCGATAAAGGGGCGCCGCTTATCGCAAAGCCGCGTTTCTACGATCCGGAAACCTATCGTTACTCACCCGATTGGCCTCAAACTTGGAACGCTACATCTGGCAAGTTGCCTAACAACAAGTATGAGATTAATCAGCATCCGTTTGGGATCGATTGGCCGGGAATAAACCACGATTACCCAACAGCGTCCCCTGAGCGCAGACGCGAAATAGAAGCCATGTATAAAGACCGTGCTTTGGGTTATCTATATTACTTCCAAAACGAAAAAGGAATGACCAATCTCGGCTTAGCGGACGACGAGTTCCTTGACAACGGAAACTTTCCGCCCGCTTTGTATGTCCGTGAGGCTCGGCGGATAATGGGTGAATATCTTTTTCAAGAGAACGATGTTACTAACGCTACATTCACACTACGCCGAGATTCTATTGGTATTGGCGACTATCCAATGGACAGTCACGCCACTGAAGACCTTAAGGATCCTACAGCAGAACATAAAGGTGAAGGTGAGGCATGGCTGGTCAAGTTTACACCCGTCTATCAGATCCCGTATGGAGTGCTGGTGCCCAAAGGCGTAGACAATCTTCTAGTTTCGACCGCTGTATCAGCTACGCATTGGGGCTACGGCGCTCTCAGAATGGAGCCGGTGCGAATGGCTATGGGACAAGCTGCCGCTGCTGCTGCATACTGGTGTATACTATACTCGCGCCAACCGCGCGAAATTCGATACTCCTGGGTTCAAGACAAGATTCTCTCGCAGTACGCTTATATCAAGTGGAACTCGGATGTAACGCGAGAGACAAGACACTTCAAGGCAATCAACTTCCTTGCCGCGCGGGGGATATTCGACTTCAACGCTGAAGCTTTCGAGCCCGAAAAACCACTCTCGCGAGAGGAAGCGTTTAAAGCTATAAACCGAATCCTAAAGGAAGAAAACATTCAGATAGAGTTAGAAGACTCTATTCCTGACTCTCCGAACGACCCGTGTACAAGGGGACAATTTGCATTGTGGCTGGTTGAAGCGAAACAAAAGTCGCCGGACAGATGGGAAATTGTTTGTCCGGAAAAGCCTTCGTATGCGGATGTGCCGTTGGACTCGCCATACTACGCTGCTGTTGAAACACTTAAAGCCCGTCGAATAAGCGGCACACTCTTCGAAAATGCTGAAGTCGGACTTTTCAGACCTAATGAACCTATCAGCAGGGCAGATGCTGCACAGGTTCTATATCTTTCGCACAGAGCGTATGCCATGAACTATTGGATGCCTTAATATGAGAATATGGTTTGTTCCTGTAGAAGAGCTCGACGATCGGCATTTACTCGGAGAACATTTCGAGTTGCATGTGATGGCAAACGCGCTAATTCGGGGAGGCGGGGGGTGGTTTAACCATCCTGCCACAAAAATGTTTCGTGGTAAACTTGGTGCTCTTTATCGCCGTCACGAGCAACAAGTGGCCGAGATGCAACGCCGAGGTTTCACCGGTCACAAGACGCCTTTTCCGGTAGAAAAGATACCGCCGGAGGAAATGGACGCCCAAATCGATGTAACACCTGAGATGATCGAGAAGGACCGTCGCGATCTTGCTGAAAGGCAAAGGCTCAGCGCAGAATCTGGTGGCATTAGCTGGCGAAAGGCTAAAAAGGGGTAAATAATCGGAAAAACGTCATTCATTGTCCAGCTTGATCGATACGATATTGCCTTGAGCAACCCTCGGCATGTTCAAGGCGCCGGATCCAACCAACATTGTCTTAACTGCTCGTGCAATGCCTTCTGCGGTTAAGCCTAGCTTTTCTCTCAAGGCATTCTGTGTACCGTGCTGAATGAACTTATCCGGTATACCCATGCATGAGATCTTATCTGCATGGCAACCTTTGTTGGAGGCCAACTCCAGTACTGCAGAGCCGAAACCGCCTATAACTGAGTTTTCCTCTACGACCAGTATTGGAATATCCCTATCAAGCAGTTGTGTTATTAGCTGCTCGTCCAACGGTTTTGCAAACCGTGCGTTGACCACCCCAACTTGTAGCCCGTTTTTACGTAAAATTTCTGATGCTTCAAGGGCCGGGTAGACTGTGGAGCCAATGGCAATAATTGCAGCGTCTTCTCCCTCGCACAGAATTTCTCCCTGTCCTATCGAGAGAATTTCAGCATCGCCTGGTTCGTAGAGACACGGTCCACCGCCCCGTGGATATCTTATAGCCATAGGGCCATCGTGTTTGAACGCAGTCGCCAAAAGATCTCTGAGTTCCATAGTGTCCTTTGGAGCTGCTACTACCATATGAGGTATATGTCTCAAAAACGAAAGATCAAACGCGCCCTGGTGGGTAGGTCCGTCTTCTCCTACCACTCCGGCTCGGTCTATGGCGAACACTACGGGCAGGTTCTGCAAGCACACGTCGTGGATAATCTGGTCATAGCTACGCTGTAGGAAGGTCGAATACAACGCCACCACGGGTCTTAGTCCTCCGGCCGCAAGACCTGCGGCAAATGTTACTGCATGTTCTTCCGCTATGCCTACGTCGAAAAAGCGATGCGGGTAGGTCTCGGCAAACTTGGCAAGTCCAGTTCCGTCCGGCATTGCTGCGGTGATTGCAACAATGCGTTCGTCTTCTGCTGCAAGCTCGACGAGCGTATCAGAAAAGACCTTCGTGTAGCTTGTATTGCCATTTGCACGTTCTATACTACCGTCGCTCACATCGAATCCGGATATGCCGTGGAATACGCGTGCGTTGTTCTCGGCGAATTCGTAGCCTTTGCCTTTCTTCGTAACTACATGTATCAAAAGCGGGCCAGTGAGCTTTTTGGCGCTTTCTAGAATCTCAATCATCAATTCGGTGTTGTGACCGTCGATAGGACCAAGATAGGTGAAGCCTAGCTCTTCGAATAAAACGCCTGTTTTGGAGCCCAGCAGGCGAACCACTCCATGGCTGATGCCTTCTGCAGTCCGAGCAATTGTCTTGCCGACAGGCATCTTTTCTAAAGTCTCTCGGGCGCGAGTTTCGACCTTCTGATATAGCGGAGCCATCCGAAGCTTGCTTAGATGGAGAGCCATTGCGCCAACATTCTCCGAGATCGACATTCTGTTGTCGTTAAGGACAACGATCACATTGGTCTTGAGTTGTTCGGCATTGTTAAGGCCTTCCAGTGCCAATCCTCCAGTCAAGGCACCATCTCCAATAACTGCGACTACATGTTCCTTGCCACCTCTAAGATCACGCGCCTTGGCAAGACCCAGTGCAGCGGATATAGAAGTACTTGCATGACCGGCACCAAATGGGTCGTGCTCGCTTTCATCACGCCTAGTGAAACCTGATATACCGCCCTCTTGGCGCAGAGTACTGAAGTTTTCGCGCCGACCGGTTAGTAGTTTGTGAGCATAGGACTGATGGCCCACATCCCAAATTATCTTGTCTTGCGGAGAGTCGAAAGCGGTATGAAGAGCTATAGTGAGCTCCACGGCGCCGAGGTTCGAGGCTAGATGACCACCCGTATGCGACACCGTATCAATAATAACTGCTCTGATCTCGTCAGCCAAATGTTTACGATCGGCTTCCGAAAGTCCTTTCAGATCCGCAGGCGAATTAATTCTATGGAGAATACTAAACTGTTTGGTCATAGTCGTTATAACTACATCTCGAGCAGTATCTTTCGTACAGCTTCCAAATCCGACGGTTTGTCAACATCCTCCCCTATTTCAGGATACGGACTAACTACGGCGGCAATTTTCGCTCCCAAAATCCTTGAGGCCGCATCTTCCAGCATCGAAACAGTTAGAGCACCTGGGAAAATTGGTGCAAAAGCTGCACGGATCAATATACCCAAACCTATCATACGGGCAAGCTTTAGTACCTGTTTTCGAGCAAGATATGCGTTCATAATATTATCCCAGTTTCTCTCGACGAAATCAGGCTTCAGGAGTACCATGTTGCCACCCGTAAAAACTCCATCCGCGGTTCGAAGGTAGGTTCTCTTAAGTCCCGGATATTTAGCTTCGCAATCCGATTTAGATAAGATCGGATATACCATGTCTGCCTTTTGCTGCATTGCCCGTTGTAGAAAATCTTCTACCGCTTCCGAAGTGACAAGCGGGATATCGGAACTCACAGCAAGTATATATTCTCCTACGCCTAGAGCATCAATTCCTCGCTTGATATTTTCGACTAGATTCTTACCCGGTTCCAGCACAAGATCAAGTCCCTCTGCATTCACGTTGCCTATTGCCGCTATCTTACCAACCGAAGGCGCTCCGCCAACCGCATCAACAACCCACTGAAGCATTGATTTGCCGCCGAGCTCAATCATTGCCCGGCTATTGTACCCTTGCGGAGATTCCATATCTGGCGTACTCGGGGCTCCCGCCAGTATTATTGCGTCAACCTTTGGCATGATTTTCGCACTTTCTATGTCTGAAGTTTTAGTTATCTTAGTCGTTCGGCCGCAACGTTGGTTGCTGAGAACACCTCGGCATAACGGTCCCGCAGTTGTGTGGCCGCAGACTTGGCCGACTCCGCCGATTCAAACACGCCGAATACTGCCGATCCTGATCCGCACAACATTGATTTCTCGGCGCCAACTTCTTCCAGCGCACATCGGGCATTTCGAACCTCAGGAATAGCAGCATCGACAACCGGATCAAAATCGTTCCAGAGGTAGCGAATCAGCGAATTACGATCACCAAGTCGTATAGCACGTTCAGCTTTGTCACTGGTCCCTGCTGGACGACGCTCGGGTTGCCTGTCAAGCTCAGCATAGGCCCAAGCCGTCGAGACGTCCACCTCTGGCTTCGCTATCACGAAGTGGAGCTGTGGCGCATCCGGCAGCGATTCTACAAGCTCGCCGCGTCCGCGCACACGGACTGTTCCGCCGACTATGAATAATGGCACGTCCGAACCGATTCTTGCACCAAGCCCCACAAGCTCCGATTCAGTCAATCCCGTTTCGTAAAGCTTATTCAGGGCGATAAGTGCGGCGGCAGCGTTCCCACTGCCTCCACCCAATCCTGCCTGTGTAGGTATGCGTTTTGCAATTCGGCACTTTGCTCCTCCGCTGATGCCGACAGCTTGGAAGAACACTTCACATGCTCGATAGACTGAATTTTCTGGTCCGGAGGGAACCTGTGGTTTATCAACCTCAATATCAATTACTCCGGCCTCTTCCTTGGATATGTATAGCCTATCGCTCAGATCGATCACTTGCACAATGCTATCGATTTCGTGATAGCCATCGGGCCTCTTGTCGAAGACTTCAAGTGTAAGATTAATCTTTGCGTAAGACGCTAATTCCAAAATCTTCATTCATGCTGTCGGATATCGGACTATTACGCACGCCCTTGCACCAGTCTATCAACGTGCGCGCTTAGTGTCAAATGCTATTCCATGGAAGTTTTGAGAGATTAACGAGAGAAGTAAAGCGGTGGACTGGGGTAATCTGCGGTCTTATGTGGGTAGAAATGTCTAAGTCTTACTTAGGACCTATGGCTCCACGCAGCTTACGATTTTCTTCGGCAACGTTACTTTAAGCATCGACCTGTTGACTTTTATCTCTCGGCTAGATTCGCGAGCTATCTGTCTCAACTAGTCCTCGTGCGGATGATCACTAAGTCGACCATCAATACCAGTACCGATGCAAACATTAGACGCAATGCCTGCCCCTTGTGCATAGTCGTTTTTTACTCAACAACTATTAGCGCTTAATGTATGAGAGTCTTCCACGTCAATTTACTTTTCCTCGTTAGAAATACTAGGTTTTGCATTCAAATTTCCCAACGACGATCCTACACGTTTTTATGGCACGATTACTGCACAATATTTGACTAGAAAATGAGCTCGTGCTAACATGATTCGTCGTGAGTGGGCAGTATTGTCAAAATTGTTACCCAATATGCGCAATATAAGCGGGGAGATGTCCCGCTTTGTAAATTAGCCCCATGTGCTAGCAAGGAAGGTCAAAATGATGCCAAACCGGAGCACAAGACTCAAAGTTACGCGACTCAACCAAGGAAGGCCTCTGATTGCGGCGGACCCTCACCGCTGGGACAACGGATTCACACTTAATCCAACCGCTGTCAGACTACCAAGGTCTCCACGAAACGATGAGCTCATTCGTGGAATTCTAGGTGATGTCGACCTTGATAGTCCGAAACTCCGTGAAGGTGTAATAGCCGTTTTCTACCGAGGAATACCTAAAAATATACCTGGTCGGCCCTCGTTGCGCTCGTCAGTCGGACTTGCTGTTTTTACTTCGGAGTTCGAGCTTTTGCGCAGGCTAGCCTACCCGGTTGTGGTTCCTAGCGATGATCCGATGAGTTTTGACTACAACGGAGTCGAAGACCAGCGTGTAACTCGAATCGGTGACACGTTCTACATGGTCTACTGTGGCTTCAATCCGAACTTGCCAGTGCACCACAACATACACATTTGTATGGCCATATCGACCGACTTAATCCATTGGACCAAACTCGGTCCTGTTCACGGCAGTGTTAACGACTATCCCAACAAAGACGCGGTGTTATTGCCTGAACCTATCGACGGAATGTATGTAATGTTACACAGGCCAATGGTAGGCCACCAGAGCAATTTCAACATCGCCATCGCAGTTAGCCAATCACCTCTTGGTCCTTGGCAGGATCTGGGAACGATAATGAGGGCATTGCCGGATCCACGATATGAAATCTCATGGTTAGGAGCGGGCTCTGCACCTATTCCGCTCGGTAACAATCGCTATCTTGCGGACTACCACATAGGCAATTACCTTTCTACTGGCGAGCGCGATTACTCAGCAGGCTATGCGATACTCAACTTCAATAACTTTGATCCGGCAAAACCAGAGTCTGTGGTTGAGAGTCGTTGTGAGAATGTTTTAGAGCCGGAAACGCCGTATGAGGTATGTTCTCCTTGGCCGCATGAAAAGAATCTGAATTGTGTTTTTCCTGCAGGCAGCTGCGAACTAAATGGGCACATAATAATGTTCTATGGCGGCGCTGATGCTTATGTGTTGGGCGCCTGTTTCGAACGCAATGAGCTACTTTCTTATCTAGAAGCCAACGCCGTCCGGCTTCGACCGGACGGCGTTGTGGTCGGTATGCCTAGTCGGTCATAGTCGAAGTGTAGACGGCGTTCTAATAATTTCTTGTTCAGCGTGTGGGATACCCAAGCTCTAATTTTAGTCCTGCATGAGCTTTTCAAGCAGGACTATTCCCCTATTAGCCTCTAATCTGTAACTTGTGTGACCAGCAATTTGAATCGGAGGTCTGTGCGTTGGAATTTGCTACGTCTCTCCCAGGTGATCTTGAGGCCGAAATAGCCCGAGTACCTATAGCATATCTACCTTGGGGAGCGCACGAGTGGCACGGTGCTCACAATCCATTGGGATTAGACGGACTTAAGGCGAGCTTCTTGGCTAATGAAATCTGCCGCGAGATGGGCGGGGTGGTTTTCCCGACGGTCTACTGCGGCCATACTACTGTTGCAAGTCTAGGTTTTCCATGCAGTTTGGAGTTTGATGAGGAGACTGTAGCAGCACTTGCAAGAGACTACCTTCGAGAACTTACACGAGCAGGCTTTAAGATCATAATAATCATACTTGGACACTGGGGTGTTCGCCACGGAGAAGTTTTGCGCCGTGAGGTTGCTGGTTTTAATGCGCGCCAGTCGGCGGCTTTGGCATGGGCTGTTCAGGAAAACGAAATACTTCATGAACCTGATCACCCTGATGATCACGGCGGGGCTGAAGAGACCAGCTTTATGATGTCGCTGTTACCAGGAAAAGTGGACCTTTCTCGCCTGCCTAAAGATCGCGAGTTAAGCTTCCAAACGGACGGTATACTAGGCGAGGACCCGCGTACGGGAGCGTCGGCCGATAGGGGAACTGAAGCGGTGCGCATATATGTGCAAAGGACTGTGGAGCGAATTAAAACAATGTTGGAGGAGATAAATGCCTGATACCAAAAAAATACCTGCGCCGGGCATGCCAATAGACTTGGCGCCATTTGGCAAAATTCAATACTTCTACGGTTCGGACCCGCGAAAAATGCGTTTCGTGGATGCTTTGAGAGCTGATGACACATACTTGCCTTCGGATCCTGATGGATCTGGCAGGCGCCACATTGGTCTTGTTTGGGAGGATCCACGAGATATCTACTCTATTGCGGTTACATACGAAGGCGATATGCCTGATCCACAAGATGTTGAAGTTCAGTATTGGCAAAGAAAATGGCCATTTAGGTTTAGAGACGAAAGCCGCGGAGCTGGCAGAGGATGGATAGGTCGCGACGATCACTATCGAGGTCGGTGGATTACTGCCCTTTCGGATATGGTTATTGAGGGTAACCGCGTAATCTATGATTTTTATCACCTCGATATAACCGAAATTCCAGATATTCGGGTACTTGAAAGTGCCGAAGACTTCAATGCAGAGTTTCGAACTGCGCTTAAATTTAGACTGCTGTTTCCCGAAGGCGCCCAGCCAAAAGTAAAGCTTATCGAGGCATACACTAAAGGCGAGTGGAAAGCCGGAGAAGTTGACATATTCGGAGTTGGCGACGTTGAAGCAGAAGCCTACAATGGCTACATTACGAATGTTGAGCGCCGCGGTGAAGCAGTGCACATCGAATACCTATACATTCCTGCGCCAGCTGACGATTTTCCACATCGTCGTACGGTGATTACCGTTCGCAATCCGCGCCATTCGTTCTCATTCTGCGCAAGCGACGTTGAAGAACACCAGGTTGAGGCTTATCCATCCGGTACTTGCAGTAGGAAGGAGCCAGGTAGACCGCTATACATCGCCGACTACGGTATTTTGGTTAGACCTGGCGGAGATAATCGAGATCCGCAGACGATTATCGAGCATCTTAAGAAATCTGGTAAGCCTTCTATCTATGATCGCGTGTTCGACGAACCTGAACAAACCCTAGAACGCGCAATGAAAGAGATACCAAGGCTTAGAGCGCCTTTTCAGCATCCTCCTGTAGGTCGTTATTGCCCACTTGGTTGTGAAGGCAGTCGCCAGCGTTTCGCACTACGTTACAACGGTAACTTTTTCGTTGATAAGCGCGCAAACAAGGCTATTGGCAGAGATATTAAGAACCTATTGTGGCCTGGTGTTGCGATGCAATTTCGATTCGGAAGCGGTGACTTTCCAAATTGGCGAGAGTACGAAAACGCTTGCGAGCAAAGATGGAGTCCCGATGGTGCACCTATTATAACGTCAACTTGGGTAGATCGAGACATCGAATACACACAAACAGCATTCGCGGCTTATTTGCGCGAAGATATGGGCCGATATTTCGAAAAACGTGGCGACGAAGACATAGTATTGTTGGTGCGTTTTGAAATACGCAATATCGCTCACGACGATCGTCGTGCTCATCTGTGGCTCAAGTGGGAACCTCACGAAAGTATAGAGTATTCGAATTCAATACTATATGCGGTGGGCAAACTGGCACGCATTGAACAACTTGCTTCCGACGAGCTTGCTTGTCGGGCCGACAGACCCGACGTGCCGCAGTCGTTTAATTGGATTGTCCGGCCATACGAGAAGCCCCTTGTTCGAGCACGGATTGATCTTGGCAAAGGTTGTGCATTCACGCTGCCGTATTCCGATAGTCGCGAGGGACCGGCAGGAATTCCTACCGCTTTCCACTACGAGGCAGATTTGACGGGAGGCGAGCGAGATGTAGTCACGTTTGTCTTTCCTTACCCAACTTTAACTAGCGACGAGGATATCCAACTTCTAGGTTCTATTGATTACAATACCAAGCTCAGTGATGTGCGTGAGTTTTGGACGGCATTCGTGCGCAGCGGAATGAAACTATCGATCCCCGACAAGATGATCGAGGATTTCTTCCGATTTGTTCCCGTGCACGTCGCAATTACTGCCACGAAAGATCCGCGATCCGGAGAGTATGTTTTGCCAGCGGCAACGTTTAATTACGGAGCTTGCGGCAACGAGGCAATCATACAAATAAGGCAGTTGGATTATCGCGGAATGCACGCACAAGCTGAAAAGTATCTCGACGGCTTGTTGTTTGTGCAAGGCGCAAACTTACTTGACGGCAATTTCCAGACTAAAGAAGGCTCATTTGCAGGCACATCGTTCTATGATGGCAAGCCGCTTGATGCGCCTTTTGCCTATAATACCGATCATGGCTTCATACTTTGGATGTTGTCGGAGCACTACTTCCTGACACGCGATCAGGAATGGCTTCGGCGCGTGGCGCCCAACATAATTGCTGGATGTGATTTTATAATTCGCGAACGCCAGGCAACAAAGATCGAGAAAGATGGTAAGCGCGTGCCAGAATACGGTTTGCTTCCCGCCGGGCATCTTGAGGACAACGATGAGTGGCGTTATTGGTTTGCTGTTAATGCTCATGCCTATCTGGGGATCAAATGGGCTTCCGAGTCTCTCGCGGAAATAGAACATCCGGACGCCGAGCGGTTAGCAAAGGAAGCGCAGGAATATCTGAACGATATATTAGCTGCTGTTGATCGTGCTCGGATAGAGTCGCCTGTCGTCACGCTTTTGGACAATACTTCTATCCCACACATTCCAATTCGCACCGACATTAGAGGACCTGAGTGGGGATGGTTCCGCGAAGGTGCTTATGGACCGCTTCATTTGGTTGACGGAAACGTTCTCGAACCAAACGATCAACGAGTCACATGGATCATGAAGTATCTGGAGGATCTTGTGTATCCTACACGCGATCTAGGTCGTCCTATCGATCTTGAGAAATACTGGTTTAGCCAAGCCGGTATTACTATTCAGGCTAATCTCCTTAACAACGGTGTAGCTTATGTGCGTCGTGACGAACCGAAGCATGCGGTTCGTGTTCTGTTTAACGACTTTGCGGCGAGCATATATCCTGATGTTCTAATTTTCACTGAACATCCGGTTGTTCAGCTCTCGCGTGGGGTGGGGCCCTACTACAAAACACCGGACGAGTGCGGTTTTCTCAACACACTGCGTGCGTGCTTGGTGATAGAAGAAGGTGATACCCTTTTCCTTGCCAAGGCTGCGCCTATGTCGTGGTTCAAAGTAGGCGAGACAATATCTGTAGAGGATGCTGCCACTTGGTTCGGTCCTGTATCGTATTCGATTGCGGTTGGCGAGACATGCATTAAAGCGAATATCAAGCCTCCGCGTCGCAATCCGCCTGCAAAGTTAGCCCTGCGTCTGCGTCGAGCTGACGGAAAGCAGATTACTGCGGTTTCAGTTAACGGGCAACCTGTGGAGTTTGATTCGCAACGCGAAATCGTTTGGCTCGATCCAAGCCTCGACAGTATTTCTATAACTGCCGACTCTTGATTTTAGGCCGTTGCGATAGAGAATAAACCCAAAGTAATATATAGCAACGAAGTCTGTTTCAAAAACTAATTGATGAGTAAAGCGCAAACCTCTAAAGATTTCGGCATCATTAAGCCGACAATGAGGTATACCTAATTGGACCTCAAAAAGTGGAGGTTTGCGCTATGACTTCAAATTGGTTTGACGATTTTGAGCGCGATCCGGAGCTTGGAGATGATCCGTTGGGTGGAATCTACTGCCCTTACACTAATAGCTCCAAATGCGCACTGGCGATTAAAGGTTGGCAGCCGCAGGAGCTTTGTGATGTCCTGGAATGTGACCAGTTGAAGTTCTACGATAGGCGGTCGAAACGGCGGAACCGAGCAGCTTAACTTAGTCTATTGTACTGATGCTAACCACTGTATCTAGCCAGATTTGTTCGTTGTTGCCGATCAGGCAGCCGCCATAGGCCGGGACGAACTCGATCGCGCGCACATACAATGACTTTATGCGCAGGTCGCCATGTCGATCGCGGTAAAAAACAGCTATATTTCTGCCCAAATACTGTTTGGCATCGGGAGCGAACATTTTAGCAACACCTTTGTCTAGCTTTGTGTTGTAAGTTGCAATAAGTATACATATTTATTTAATAGACTGTGCAATTGTAATTGGTGTTCCTGGCGGGCAGCGGGTACGCAGTTACCGCGGATCAGATACCACCGTGCGTTCCTGGGTCGTTTGCTGCGACTCAATACTCGGACAACTTATCGCCGATGGTGTCTCGTCGGCGGTAGCCATCGTCCCGCCGCCCGATCCACTTGCCGCAACCGCTTCCCATCTAACATGCTCAATATGGAGGCTCGCCCGGCTTTTTTTGCTGTATTTCTCGTTTGCGATGGGTTAGCGCGTTGCGACAAGAGCACACATTAGGATTATGCCTGCTAATATAGTGGCGTTGTGCTGGTAGAAATGCAGTATTATAGGCATCTATGCGATTCTTTATACCAAATTATCCAATGCATTTATTAGTCTTTGTGCGTTGTTCCAGCCTATGAAGTCGAGTCATCTTTTTGAGAGTGGCTGGCTTCAAATTTGTCGTGGAGTCTTTTGAGCGCCTGCTTTGCAAGCTCGTAGTTAGGATCCATTTCCAGGGCCATTCGATATTGTCGCACTGCTTCGTCTACTCGGTGGACTGCTTCGTAGACCAGGCCGAGGTTGTAATATCCTTTGGGAGTTTCTTCGAGCCGCAAAGACTCCTCGAGGTGATGAATTGAGTGAAGTCGGTCGTTCTTATGGTAGTATGCAATGCCGATATACATATGTGCTTTTGCATCTTCGCTATCAGCTTGCAATACTTTTCCCAAAACATCTATAGCCTGATCAATCTGTCCAGCTTTGAGGAGTCGAAGCCCTTCTTCAGTGGAGACGTTTCCCAGAGTGAAATCCATTTGAGCAAACCCTCCCGTTCGTCCCCAGATTTTTTTGTAGTATTTAAGAATTTTTTCTTTTTCTAGAAGCTATTTCCTGCGCAATTCCTATTTGCAAATATATCAAGCATTGACAACTGTGTGTCATTCGTTCAGAATACGTTCGTGCCATATAATTATAAAGTTATGAGTCGTATGGAGGCTTTACATTGTCAAGATATGCCGTATTAGCTTGGCAGCCGCTTTTGAGGCCGCCGCTTCCTGATGAGTTGATACCGATGGATTCGGGCGCACTCGATATTCCGTTAAAAGCTCTAGCTTGTCGAAATCAAAGTACATCGGTAATGGCGCTAGTGATAGCCGATGAACCGACCGAGTGTGTAAAAATTAACATCAGCGACTTGGCTTCAGACAGGGGCAGGATTCCCGCCGAAGCTGTGTCGGTTCATCTGGTCGGATCCGTTCCTACTCCCGAAGCTGGTCCGATTTGCGATCCGATCTATGAGGTAGAGGAGTTTGGCATAAACAAATCAGCTACTCTCTACTTGCGCATCAATGTGCCTTCCGATGTTAAACCAGGCATATATCGCGGAGAAATGGCTTTGGTTGTTGGCAGTGATGATGTTGCGCACAGCGTATTAGAAGTTGAAGTTGCTAATGTTGAATTGCCTAACGTTCACGATTGGGATTTCTTCCTCAACGTGTGGATGAACCCTGGGGCAGTGGCGCGTTGGTATGGGCTTGAGTTGTGGTCGGAGAGTCACTTTTGTGCTTTGCGACAGTATGTGGCTGATTTGGCAGCGCACGGACAGAAGACAGTGGTTGTTCCCATTTGTTATCAGCCGTGGGGCACACAAACTCGCGATCCGTATCCAAACATCATCCGTTGGACAAAGCGCGGAGACGCATTCGAGTTTGACTTTTCCAATTTCGATCGCTACGTTAGGCTCCACGAAGAGTTCGGTATAGATCGAGCGATACATTGTTACTCGATTGTACAAGGGCCAGGGGAATCCGACAAAAGCGTTATCGAGTACGAGGATGCAAAGACTGGAGAGCGCGTGTTATTAGAGACAACTGTTGGCGATAAACAGTATGTGGCAGCGTGGAGCCAGTTCTTTAAGGCGTTTTCGCATCACCTTGCGGAGAAAGGATGGCTAAATAAAGTCTATATTGGTTTCGACGAAAAACCAGATGCGGTGATGGAAAAACTTTTGGCGTTCGTTCGCGACTATGCTCCGGGGTTCAAAACTTCGCTTGCGGGTAATACGCGAGAAGAAAACTACACCGCTCTTGACGATCTCAGCTTGCAAGTGACTTTTGATGATCATGGGATTGCCCAGACTTGTCCATCTGAACGCGCGGCACTAGGCGTGGCGCAGCTATTGGATCCGCAAAATTCCTGTATTCTTACACGCGATTGCCTTAAAAAAACGATTACTACCTACTATGTTTGCTGTAGCCCAGCGTTCCCAAATACGTTTGTTCATTCGCCGCTTGTCGAATCACGCATGCTTGGATGGCTTGCGCTGCAGGGCGGGTTCGATGGATTTCTCAGATGGAGCTACAACGATTGGTCGGATGATCCTTATAGGCATCCTGAATTTGGTAGTTGGCCGACTGGAGATACATTCTTTGTCTATCCTGGTGATCGTGGTCCGGTTTCATCATTGCGTTGGGAGCAACTACGCGAAGGCATAGCGGATTATATGCTTGCGTTGATTGCTTCGGCGAACATACGCAATTCGGAGGAAATGGTGGACTTTCAACAGGCGATTAGTTTGGCCTGTCGAAATCCTGATGGGCGCTATAAATCTGTAGGCGACATAGAGATTGCTCGACGATTGCTTATACCGATAGCCGAACGCAGTAACATTTAGATGATCATCGTATTAAGAACCACGTATCAAATCTTAGTTTGAAGTAGAAATTGCTGATACTGTGTTTGGTAGATAGAGCGTGACATTGACGGTTCTCGTTTAGTGGAAGTATACTCCAACTGAAATGGCGATTTTAAGTGTGCAGGATATCAGCATACGCATAGGTGGAAAATACGCGCTCTGGGATGTTAGCTTGGAGATCGACTACGGAGAGATCGTCGGGGTTTTCGGAAGGTCTGACTCGGGCAAGACTGTGCTTGCAAGGGTATTGTCGGGGCTAGACGAGCCTACGAGCGGTAAAGTGGTATTCGGCGCGGACGGCGTGGACGCTAAGAAGGTGGTTAGTGCGGCTCTAAGCACTCCTGCAGCGGCTTCAGAACTGACTGTGTACGAGAACTTGGAAATGTTCGCCAGCTTGTGGGGCGTGTCGAGAAAAAAGCGAGGAAGGGAGATAGCCTATCTTCTTGAGTTGTTGTCGCTTGCGGAGCAGAGATCTCGTAGAGTCTATGAGTTGTCATCGGGCGCTCGCGCTAGGTTAGAGATTGCAAGGGCGCTTGTTGCCGACGCTCCTCTTACTGTTATCGATTCGTTGTTGGATTCGCTTGATCTTTGTGTTCGCGATAAATTGTGGGAGTATCTCTTAACTCTGCGGCGGAATGAGCATAAGTCTTTTGTTATTATGAGCTCGTCGTCTCGAGTGGTGGAGCTTTGCGGACGAATTATAGCGATGAACAACGGCCGAATCGCATACGTTGGACGTCCGAATGACTTTCGCAGTATTGCTGGTGATGATATGGTTGTGCTCGGCGATTTGACCAATCCTGCGCTCAGAAGTCGAATCGCCGATAGGCTATCGGTTGTGATTCAAGAAGAGGAAGGCTTTCTATCTTTTAGGGTAGCTAACGGCGATCGAGTAGTAAGCGATCTGTTGGCCGAGTTTGGATCGGAATTGGGTTGTGTATACTTGAAGCGTCCTACGCTGGACGATGCGTTGGATGTGCTGTTATCGGGTTCTGATTCCATAACTGCAACGTTAGTTGACGGGAACAGATAGTATGCAGGCAGTGTTACTTGCGTTATGGGAATTAAAGCGTGTGGTCAGAAGTAGGCGGATGTTGGCGATTTTATTAGGATTGCCTTTAGCCGCCGCATTTATGTGTAGCGTTCTCGTCGGTTCTGGCATAAGATACGCTATTACTATTACGTTTTGCCTTTTTATGTGCGCTATGCTAACGGCGGCATTGACCTACAGCCGATTTGTCATCGACCGCATTTCCGGTCTTTACGACGGATTACGCTGTACACCTATCACAGATAAAGCTTTAGCTGGCGTTCGCATCGTTGTTGGAGTTGTGCTATTCTTGGTGCAAGCGGGAATATTATTCGGCATTATTGCATTATTTTACTAACGGACTGCGAACCTGCTGCTACAGACTTTGCGCTTTCACAACCAAACTCACAAAGGTTATATGTTCAAGACTGGCTTTTCTGCGTTCGATTTCTCAAGGCACAAAGTTGACATAGCCGAACTTTTGTAGCATCCTATCTTCCGTGAGAAAGGTAGACATTCTCTCTATTGGTGCGCACGCTGGTGATGCCGAGATTGCGTCCGGCATTGCTCTTGCGCACGAGGTCAACAACGGGAGGAAAGTTGCAATTTGTCATCTTACGCTTGGCGAAAAGGGCAATCCTAAGATGGCTTCTAAAGACTACGCCAAGCTCAAACGTGAGGAAGCAGAGTCTGCGGCGAAGGTAATTGGTGCTCAACTTTATGTGTTAAATTGGAAGGACGGCGAGTTGCCGGTATCCGACGAGGCAAAGTTCGCAATTGCGAACGTGATTCGCGACTGCGAGCCGGATGTTATAATTACTCACCATGCTAAGAGCATCCACAAGGATCATGTTAATTGCCACCTGAACGTGCTGGATGCGATCTTCTACGCGGCAGTTGGCGGGTTTGATATTGGCGGGAAGGAACCGCATTTCGCGCGCACCATTTATTTTGCAGAAAACTGGGAGGATAAAGAGGGCTTCACGGCTGAATGTATACTTGAGGTCACAGAGGGGGACATTGCCTTGTGGCGGGAAATGGTGAACCATTACTCGCTTTTCCGCGGTGAGGTCGTGGCCTTTCCCTACGTAGAATATTATGAGAAATTGGCCCGATTGCGCGGCATTGAGAACTATATGCCGTATGCAGTTGCGTTCGGATTGCCTTCGGGTGCGCGAACGCGTATACTGACGGCACTTGCATGAAGCCGCAATGCTTGGGCTGTCTTTGTTTGTGCCTAAGATCGGTATTAAGGATATGAGCAAACAAAGCATACGAATTGGAAGGCGGACGGAAGCGAAGTTTCTGCTGATCTTGTTTGCCTTAATTGCTTTGTTGGCTGCAGGATGCGACAAAAAAAGCAACGTTACGACCATTCGGTTTGCGTCTTGGGGCAACGATGTTGAGGAGGCAAACTTGCGGGCGCTTATATCCGAGTTTGAAAAGCGCCATCCCAACATCAAGGTAGAGATAGAAATTACTCCGTGGGCGAGGATGTTCGATAAGCTGATGATCTCCAGTGCAGGAGGTCGCCCGCCGGACGTCACTAGGATCAGTTCTGAATGGTTTGCTCCCATAGCAGCCAAAGGACTTCTCGAGCCTCTAGAACCATACGTAAAGCGCGACAAATACGACTTGGACGATTTCTATCCGGAAGCCATAGAGGCATGGGGCAAGTATAACGGGATCCTCTACGAGATTCCTACCGACATCGACATTTACGCGATGTATTACAACAAGACTATGTTCGATAAGTATAAGCTTCCTTATCCGGACTGGTCTTGGGACTGGAACAAACTCGTGGAAGTCGCAAGGAAGTTAACTAAGGACTTAGATGGCGACGGGAAAGTGGATCAGTGGGGTTGTGCGCCAGATATGTGGTGGGAAAACTATGTCCACGCAAATGGTGGCACGATTCTATCGCCCGACAACAAGAGATGTACACTAGATCAGCCGGCTGCTTACGAGGGAATACAGTTTATGGCCGATCTGGTTTACAAGTATAAAGTTGCGCCTACTCCGGAGGATGCCCAGAGTTTGGGAATGAGCAAGCTATTCACTTCCGGAAAAATAGGAATGATCGTTAATGGGAGCTGGGCGGCAGAGCTTATCTACAAAAACGAGATCAAGGACTTTGAATATGACGTCGGCCCGTTGCCGAAGGGTCCCAAGGCTAGAGCCTCGTTCTTCGGCGGGGCGGCTTACGCAATCCTTCGCAGATCAAAACATAAAAACGAGGCTTGGGAGCTTGTTAAGTGGATGACCGGCAAGGAATATCAAACAAGCGCCGCAATTCGTTCTCAGATTATTCCCAGTCGCAAGTCTGTGGCTGAATCCGCCGCTTACCTCAAGCTGAAGTCGCCTCCGAAGAACCGAAAGGTATTCTTGGACATGATTCCGTACGGTAAGCGCATTCCGAATGTGGCCTGCTCGCCGGAGATGTATTCGATTATCACAAGTGAGCTTGACAAGGTTAGGCTTGGTAAGATATCCGCGAAAGAGGCTTGCAAGAACGTAAAGCCGATTGTGGACGAGCTGTTGAGGCATAGCGATTGACTACATTTTGAGGTCATATGACGGAGAGCAAATTACAGCAACAATTGCCTTTTAGCAGCAATCTTTCGTCCCCAGTGGTTGATTCTGTTGAGTAAGAAATAACAGTTTTAAATCGACGAGGGTGTTGATGATTGCCAAGAGAAAGTCTCGCCTCGCGCGAAAAGAAGCTATCGAGGGTTTCGTCTGCATTGCCCCGTGGTTGTTCGGGTTTGCATTCTTCACGCTGGGGCCGGTGATTTTCAGCTTCATAATGAGTCTTTCGAAGTGGGATATGATTAACCCGCCAAAATTCGTGGGTTTTGCAAATTACGCAACTATACTCACGGACGATTTTCGGTTTAGGCAATCTCTGAAGGTTACAGCGATCTACGCTGGCACGGCGGTTCCGTTGGGATTGGTATGTTCGCTTGCGCTGGCTATGTTATTAAACCTGAACTTGAAAGGCATGAGGATATTCCGGTCGATTTTTTACATCCCTGCGATCTTACCCGGAGTAGCCGTATCAATGGTCTGGTTAATGGTGTTCCGCTACCAGGGCGGTATTTTCAATACCTTGCTAGGGATGGTTGGCATCGCTCCTGTAAAATGGCTTACAAGTACTGAGATGGCCTTGCCTTCGTTTGTGATAATGAGCCTGTGGGGTGTTGGGGGCGGGATGATTATCTACCTAGCCGGTTTGCAGAGTGTACCGACGCAGCTATATGAAGCTGCAGAAATAGACGGAGCTGGAAGCTGGGCCAAATTTCGCACGGTTACGCTCCCGATGATTTCACCTACTATCTTTTTTAACCTGATAATGGGCATCATCGGCAGTTTTCAGGTGTTTACGAGCTCGTTCATTATGACACAGGGTGGACCTGCATACGCGACGTTGTTCTATGTTTTGTATCTTTATCAGAAGGCGTTTAAGTATTTACAGATGGGTTACGCGTGCGCGCTTGCATGGATTCTTTTTGGAGTCATCCTGTTGCTGACGCTCATAGTGTTCAGATCGTCAGCCGCTTGGGTCTACTACGAGGCGGAGTTGAAGAAATGAGTGTCATTACTCGAACACTGCCTACTAAAAGTCGCAGGGAAGGTGCGGCTTTGAAAAAGATGTGGAGGGCTGCGGCCTATTTCACGCTAATAGTTGGGTCGATTATATCTCTGATTCCATTTTTATGGATGTTAACGTCATCATTCAAGGACGCGAGCAAGATCTTCGTCGATCCGCCGCAATGGTGGCCTGATCCTTGGCTTTGGAGCAATTATACAAAAGCTTTTGCCAAGATGCCGTTTGCGCTTTACACGTGGAACACGGTGAAGATAACGGCCGTTTGTTTGGTTGGGCAACTGCTTTCATGCTCACTTGTAGCGTTCGGATTTGCAAGAATGCGTTTTCCGGGAAGAGATGTGCTTTTTATACTGCTGCTTTCGACGATGATGCTTCCCGCACAAGTCACGATGATCCCTGTTTTCAAGATATGGGCGACTTTGGGAGCCTATGACACTTTCATACCGCTGACGGTTCCGGCTTTCTTTGCCTCGGCTTTCTTTGTATTTTTGTTGAGACAGTATTTTATGACAATCCCACATGAGATGGATGAGGCTGCGCGCATAGACGGCGCTTCCACTTGGCAGGTTTACTGGAAAGTACTCCTTCCACAGGCTCGTCCTGCGCTAGCTACGGTAGCTATATTCTCGTTTATGGCACACTGGAACGACTTTTTGGGTCCCCTCATTTACCTTTCGACTCCTGCGCGTCGAACTCTCGCCCTCGGCCTCTATGCATTCCAAGGTCAATATTCTACAGACTGGAACTATCTTATGGCCGCGTCTACGGTAACTATGTTGCCGCTATTGGTGCTATTCTTCGTGGGGCAGAGGTACTTTATTCAGGGAGTAGTGATTTCGGGAGTGAAGGGGTAGTTGCGGTGCGTTTTGAGCGATGGAACAGGGGTCTGCCAACATTGCGTAAGGCAAAATGGTATTGTTTCAGACCTGTTGGGGGGCTTGTAGCTAATGCCCGAATTAACGCGTGTTGAGTCCAAGGTGCACTCTGATTCGCAGGCGAGCCCTGGGCGCGACATAACGTTGCGCGCAGTTATCTTCGGCCTCATCGCGTGTGCATTGCTGAGCGTATGGATACATCATGCTGAACTGGTGTTAGGTGGTAGGCGCGGCCATACGGCACTTGCTAATACGTCGATACCGGTGGGCGCGTTCGATATGCTATTTGCTCTGGTCGCGCTGAACGTGCTAATTATCCGGTTCGCACCCAGGTTTAGGTTCAGCCAGGCTGAACTTTTAACGGTATACGTCATGTGTGCCGTGTCTGTGGTTTTGTCGTCTTCAGGTGGGATACACTTTCTCATTCCCACCATTACTGCCGTTCATTACTTCGCTACCCCGGAAAATGCTTGGGGAATGTTGTTCCATGGGTTTGTGCCTGATTGGATTGCCCAGACTGATCCTGCGGCGTTGAGAGGCTTTTACCAAGGCAATTCCGTGTTCGAGCTGCGACAATGGGCTACCCAGATAGTCGTATGGTGCGGATTTCTTACCGTATTTGCCTGTGCAACGCTGTGCTTGTCGCTTATACTACGCAAGCAGTGGATAGAAAATGAGCATCTACCGTTTCCAACTGTGGCATTGCCTATTGAGGTTGCCAAAGAGGAAGCGCCGCTGCTGAAGGATCGTTTGTTTTGGATGGGGACCGTTGTCACTTTTGCTGTTGCTTGGTGGAACACGATTGCGTTAAACATTCCTTCGGTGCCGATGTTGAATCTGCGAGGGTTCGAAATAGCGCAGGTCTTTACTATACCTCCTTGGAGCGCATTCGGACCGTTGAAAGTGTCTTTCTTTCCGTTTGCAATTGGAATTGGGTATCTGCTTTCTACTGAGGTTGTGTTTAGTTGCTGGTTTTTCTACCTATTCAGCAAGTTACAACAGGTAATTGGTGCAGCGGCCGGGTTGTCGACGGATACGGTTGCAGGCGCACAGAGTGTATTTCCCTACCTTTCTTATCAAGGCGCGGGATCTTATTTGGGCATAGCGGCAGCGAGTATTTGGATGTCTCGACGGCATCTGCGGAATGTGTTTGCTACAGCGTTGAGCTTCGGTAACAAAGAGAAAGATCCTGAGGCTCAAGGTTACAAGTGGGCGGTGTTAGGCCTTATTTTATGCGTGGTTTCGCTGATAGCGTTCACTGTGGCTGCAGGTGCGAGTAGGCTGGTTGCGGCAGTGTTCGTATTGCTAATCCTTGTGTTTCTGGTTGCCGCTACTAGAATTCGCGCCGAAACCGGAAACGCATGGCCGATGGGGCCGGAGGTAGATGCGTTCCGCCTTATGATAACTGTGACAGGCACGGGTGCTTACAGCGCCGCTGATCTTACAGCAATGACCTACGTTCGAGCAGCCACGGCGGGCCAGGACTTTCGTGGAGTATGTATGCCTCAAGAGCTGGACGGTCTTAAAATCGCCGATGCAACAGGAATGCGTCTTGGCAGACTTGCCAAGGTGATGGTGATTGCCATAGCGTTCGGGGTTACTGTGTCGTTTATTGTCGCTCTGCAAGTATGGATGACTAACGGTGCACTGGCGAAGGGAGAGACATGGCGAGGTATGCGCGGAAAGGTTTCGTTCGATTTACTTGCTACTTGGCTTAAGAACCCTGTTCCGCCGGACAAAGGAGGTATTTTCGGCATAGGTTTAGGTGCGTCATTTACGGCATTGCTTGCGTATCTCAGAATGCGTTATATCTGGTGGCCGTTCCATCCCGTTGGCTACGCAATGTCGAACACTTTTACTTCGTCCAATATGTGGACTCCTTTTCTTATAGCGTGGTTGGCGAAAGTAGTTGTTACGCGCGCAGGCGGAATGAAGCTTTATCGCCGCGGACTACCATTCTTTTTAGGACTCATAGCAGGTGATTTTCTCGGTGGAGGCACGACTACACTTGCGGGTTGCTTATCTACAATAAACGTATACCCCGTCAACTGGTAATCAACGTTATTTGCCTTGTAATCCGACTGGTTTGTGACCTATTCTTCCACGGCTATATGACAAGCTGGTGCGATTCCTTTCTTTTCGTAATACTGTTGGTGATAGTCCTCGGCTTCGTAGAATTCCTGTGCAGGTAGTATCTCGGTTACAATCGGACGAGAAAACCGCTTCGATTCTTCGAGTAGCCGTTTTGAGTCTTCCGCGAGTCTTCGCTGTTCTTCGCTATGGTAGAAGATCGCTGAGCGATACTGGTCACCGACGTCGGGGCCTTGGCGATTTAGCGTAGTAGGATCGTGAATGCTCCAAAAGATGTTTAGAAGATCTTGATAACTGATTTTAGACGGGTCAAACTCGACTTCGACGGCTTCAGCATGTCCAGTGCTGTGAGAACAGACTTCACGATAGGTTGGGTTCTTTGTGTGCCCGCCTGTGTAACCCACGCGCGTAGAGATTACTCCCCTGTTTAGAAATTGTCGGAATGCTGCTTCTACTCCCCAAAAGCATCCGGCAGCAAACGTGGCTTTCTCTGGATCTGGTTTTCGCTCTTCTTCTAAGATGGCCAGCCTCAATGCGACCGAGTTAATGCAATATCGCTTGCCGGTGGGCGGCGGACCGTCATCGAAGACATGGCCAAGATGGGCATCACATCTAGCGCACAGAACCTCTGTACGTATCATACCGTGACTATAATCAGGTTCCAATCGGATATTGAGTGGCGAAATCGGTTCCCAAAAACTGGGCCAGCCTGTGCCAGACTCAAACTTGGCATCGTATTTGAACAAGTCAGTGTCGCAGCAGACGCATTTGTATATGCCGCTCTTATTTGCTGGTGGCGATGGGCAAGTCCCCGAGAAAGGTGTTTCAGTGCCTTTCTTCCGCGTCACTCTATACTGTTCTGGAGTCAACAGCTTTTGCCACTCTTCGTCGGTTCGCTCTATTTTTTCTACTTGCTCTACGTTGCCAGTGGAGGCGTTGTATATTTCTACTTTCTCGGTCATATGAAGCCTCCTTTCACAAAAGAATTTATGCGGTAGAATGCAAACTCAGCCAATCAATTCTAAATTGAGTAAAGCAGCAAATATCCCGACAATAATTGCTTTGTTGCTTTATTACGATAACCTCGCAAGATAAGATCGATTGCAATGAAGATCGTCTGTACAATACCCTAATTTCAAGAATGCTACTGATGTAAAGGTTTGCTTTCCAAAATATGTAATACGCGAGGAATAGGGTAACGTTCCTTGCTGTTGCTGACACGGTAGAGCTTTGGTGTTACAATAGATTTGCGATCAACAAAGGTTTCTGCAAAAAGCTTGGAGGTTGTCTAGTTGGGAATAAGTCTGGCGGCGTTGGTTATTGTATTGTCCATTTGGCCATTGCCTGTGTATGCAGACGGTCCAGTTTATTCAGACGAGGGTAAGCTTTTTGGCATGAAGTTGGTTACTGGTGGTCCTGACGCCGATGATTGGGGACCCAGCGAAGAAGTGCTTTTTTCTCTGTATGAGAAGAGTGGTGCTACTGCAGCTTGGGTTAGAGTGAGTTGGGGGGATTGCGAGCCTAACGATCCGGGGAACGACACTTCGAAGTACGACTTTTCGTCTTTTGACAAGCAGCTTTTCTTGAGGAGCACTAAGACAAAGATATGTTCGATTGAGCTATTGAACCAGTGGGCGGATAAGATCAAGGAGAAAGATCCTGAACGCTACTGGAAACTTGCGGAAGCGTTCGTTACCGCGTTTGCTAAGCATGCCAATTCTAAGGGGGTTAAGTATTTCTACGTCGCTGGTAAAGAGTGTGATATGCTAGGGCGTGCAGATTGGGCCCAGCTCTACGTTGAGCAAATGAAGCATATCTATACAGCGGTCAAAGCTGTGTCTAAACATAATGTTGTCATTGCGGGCAACCTGTCACACGGAAGCGACGATTTAGTTCAAGCTCTGTATGACGCAGGCGCGAAGGGCTACTTTGACGTTCTCAGCTTGCATGCTTATTCTAACGATCCTAAAACCGGTGTCGACATATTCCAAGTTGTGGCTGTACACAGAGCTATGGTTCGCAACGGCGACGGCGACAAGAAGATATACATTAGTGAAGGTTGGGGGCCGGGCCGAGCGGTTCCTGGAATATCTCGCAAGAGTCACGAAGAACCTCCGTCCGAAGCTGAAATAGAAGCGATTCGCGGATTCGTCGAAAACGGCTATCGCAATATGCTCACCGAGCGAGACATCTACGATCCAAAGTGGCTATTGGGTGCTCAATTTCTAACGATGAACGATAACTACGGGCGGCGTAAGTGGAAGGAGCGCGCCGAAAAGGTCGATGAGAACGGAGACGGCGAACCTGACTATGTTTTACTCGACGGGCACAAGTTCCCGTCGGGTTTCGATATCGAGCCAGTCTTCTTCAATGGTGGTTTGGTGACGTTCGAAGGGAAGCCGAAGGGCGATCTTCTCGATGACTTTCTTCCGAAAATTCCGGATCATAAGATAGAGGGCCAACTTGTTGCTGACAGCCCGACATTCAACTATATAACCGACAAGCCTTACAAGTATTCCATTACTTTTACGAATTTGACACAGAAGGAGATAGCAATTGAGAAGTTCGATGTGAGCTGGCGTGCCGAGGATAAAATCAACATCGAGACCAAACCGGAAGGCGATATGCCTAAATCGGTAGCGGTTGGCGGTAGCGCAACGGCGAACTTCGTCGTTACCTTTCCAAAGGAAGCGGCAGGGCGACAGATTACGCTCATTGGGGAATGCAGTTATTCCATTGAAGGCAGAAAACATTTCACGGATTGTTGGAATACTGTGCTGGTTACCTCGCAGCTTGAAGTTACTCTATTGCCGGGAAGACTTATAATGGATGGCAATGAGGCTAAACGAGTTGGAATTAGCGTTATCAACCATATGGAGTCTCCCTTCGAGGGCAAGATTACGTTTACCGCAACACCGGGTATCAGGGTCGCTCCGGTAGAAGTGGATACGAAGATTGATTCCTACGGGTTAGAGGCCTACGTGTTCAGTGTATCGGCAGACAAGAAACTTGCGCCGGGGCACTATGTCGTAAACATTGACATTGGCGGCAAAGTTAAAGACTGGATGATGGTTGATGTGCCGGCCGTTGCAAGGAAGCTCACGGTACGCACGGACGGCAAGCTTGATGAGTGGGAAAGCGCGTCTGCGTTTGCTTTGGCAAAGCCTATAATCGACGCCGACGGCAAGACTAGCTACGAGTTTATAGGTAAGGGTTGGTTTGCATACAGCGATTCTGGTTTTTATGCTGCCTTTGAGGTAGACGATTCGAAACACGTCCAGACGCGCGATCCAGCCGATATGTGGCAAGAAGATAGCGTGCAACTTGCGTTCGATCCACTTATGAATGGTGCTCGTACTCGGGCCGGAGGCTATATGGTAGACGACTACGAGTATACTTTTGCGCAAACAAGCGAAGGCCCGATGGTATATCGGTCGAAGGCTGGGGCTTCGAAGCCGCTTGGAGTCGTCAGAAACGTACGGCTTGCGTTCAAACACGAGAGCGGTAAGAGCTTTTACGAGATAGGGCTGCCTTGGTCGGAATTGGAGCCGTTCAAACCGGAGAAAGGCAAAGTTCTGGGCGCTAGCGTCCTTATTAACCGAAGTGAAGGTGCCGGTCGCAGCTGGGTTGAATGGGGTGGCGGTGTTGCTGAGAAGAAAGACCCAAGGCTTTTTGTGCCAGTTATTTTAGCTGAGTAGCGCGATTTTGATAGGGCGGCGATTCGACTGCTGCCCAATCTTAATTTTGGAACTGCTCAAAAGTCCAATGTGCTTTCTGCCGGGGTCGGTTCTATATTAGCGTCGAGAGTTGAGCTTTGACAATTGTTAACTATGAATTATGACCTCGCTCTGCACCTCAGCCGGAGTGTTTTTGCTACGGGCACGCGGTTGAGTGGCGTAGTTGTGTTTCGGCTTGCAAGGCCGATAAACATTCGTTCGCTTACAGTAAGCGTATCGGGTAGGGAAACGCCTTCGGGTTTTTCGCTTACACGAGGACGATTGTTTTTCGACCGCGAAGTTTTGCTTTCCGGTATGCAAAGACCTTGCTTAACGTCCGAGCGCCTTTCTCTGTTTTGGAATACTTTTCTTGGTCGTGAGTCTGGAAGAGTACTTAGTGCAGGCGAGCACATCTACCCGTTTTCGATACCTCTTCCCGCTTCACTGCCTCCCAGCTATGAGGGGAAGGCCGGTAGGATAGCCTATACCGTTACAGCTTGCGTGCAATTTCCTTTGTTTGGCAGTGTTAGAACGTCCAAAGAAGTCTCTGTTGTATTTGTTCCTAGGTTACATAAAGGTCGGCCTGTGGCTCTGAGCTATCCGACAGAGGGTGGGTCTATACACGCTGGGGAAGTCAGCGTCAACTTGGAGCTATCAAGGCGCGCGGTAGAGATCGGAAAGTCGATTGCGGGTAAGTTCACGATAAACAATCCCAAACACGCTGTAATCAATCGTGCAATCGTATCGCTTGAGAGCTGTGAGTGGGTCAGACTTGCATCCGGCGGGGATATACAACGAAGTTGCGTGGATTCTCAAGATATTCGGCTGGAGAACACTGATGCAGAATCAATCGAAGGGGAATTCAGCCTTACTGTTCCTCATGGAGCTGTGCCATCAGTTGAGGGTACAGCAATTTCCGTAATATGGCTACTCAAGCTTTATGTTGATACCTCACCTCCATTGGAGCTCAAGACGCCAATTACAGTCTACGCTCCTATTACTAGGGGTTGAAAAGCCGATGAACGAAAGAGAACGTATCGTCGCAGCGATGGCGCCCCGTGCGGTCGATTGTGTTATGGTTTGGCCGGTGGCGGCCGCATATTTGGGATCAGACGCTCTTCGACTTCCGTAGCTTGCCGATGCCAAGAAACGTGTGAGTAATAGGGTATGCCTCAAAGGTAGAATAAGCACAATTTATACTACTGAGAGACTCTAAAGATAAGATATGAGAAAAGTTGCTCGAAATCATGCGAGTATGCCGCCCGCATAGCTGAACACTTGGCAGTGGTGAAGCATTCCGCGTAACGAGCCATTCGCTAACATCTATGCAATGGTTCATACAACTTTTGATGTTGGTACAAGTAGGATTAGATAGCGCAGTCGTAGAAAGAATACGCTAACTATTATGAAATTACGGAGGTGTTTATGATTCGCAGCATGCTTTTTGCCATGCTAACGTCGGTTATAATATCGACGACAGTATTTTCACAAACTAAGCCGCTTTTCAAGGGCGGCGAGAATGTTCCTGCCGACGCGTTGATTCTTTTTGACGGTAAAGACCTTGCTAATTGGACTTATCTTGACGGCCAGCCTGCCGATTGGAAAGTTGCGGATGGTTATATGGAAGTTCGCGGTGGAAACATTCGTACCAAACAGGAGTTTGGTGATTGCCAGATTCACGTTGAGTTTTGGTTGCCGCGCATGGATAATGCCGGCGGGCAGATGCGTGCGAACAGTGGGGTATATGTCCAAGGATCATACGAGATACAGATATTTGATAGCTATGGTTTAGGAAAAGAATCCAGCGACTGCGGCGGAATCTACGGAATAGCGGCTCCTCTAGTGAACGCTTGTCGACCGCCGGAGCACTGGCAAAGTTATGACATAATTTTCCTTGCGCCGCGTTACGATGATAAAGGCAACAAAGTTTCTAATGCGCGGCTAACCGTTTTGCACAACGGCGTCCTAATCCATGAAAACGTCGAGGTTTCGAACGCTACCGCCGGAAGTATGCAGCGTGATCTCTCAAAGCCAGGCCCGCTTATGCTGCAAGACCATGGTGATCCTGTGCGTTTTAGAAACATTTGGGTCAGACCGTTAACTTTTAATTGATTTATTTAATTATTTTAGACAAGCGCCTTGTTCCTGAAGTGGGTCTCGTTTTTTGATTGCGGATCGGCGGTGTAAGACGTCTATTCGTCGAACATGGCGCGCATCGGATAGATTTTGTGTCCTTCGTTCCGGTCGGTTTCCAGATTGTCATACGTTGCAGCAAGCACTACATTGCACACCAAGATTCCGAATATCGGATGTAGATTGCCTGTCGCTATCTAGAATCGAACTATTGGACCTGCCAGACACTTTGACGAGCATGTCGGAGGGAATGTTTTTTCTCGCTCACAGATTGAACACGGCAGCCTTTATCGGTACGCTGTCAACAGCCAATGTAGAGAGAAAGCTGACTGGTGTGGTGGTCAAATAGAAAAGCGCTGACAAATAATGGGATATTGTAAAAAGCAGCCGGAGAGCCTGGCCTACTCTCCGGCTGGAAGCACGGGAACTTAGTCCCGACTCCACTCGAAATTATAGGAAAGTATCCTTGCACACGCAATGAAAATTAAATTATGGTTAATTTAAATTATTGTGACAAAACCGTACACAATACGCGACATCAATCGGCGCCAAGCAAATAGAAAATGCTATCACAGCATGCGAAGTTACGCCGCTTTTCTTTGGCGATAAAACTCTGCCGATTCTGATTCTCTTCCCCTAACGATCCTCTTTCCGGCAAGTGGACCGTGACGTGCTGTAATGACCGTGCATTGTCCCCTACCTTCTAAGCTATCATAATAGATTATCACCCAATCATTCGTTCTTCCCAACTTATGCGCACGAGCCGTGTTTGAGAAGAGCGCTGTGTAGTAGCGACCGTTGCGTCTGGTATTCAGGATTGGCAGCCAAGCTTCTCTTCGAGGATTGAACCGTTTGGGTGCGATAGTGCGCAGTCGATTGGCCGCTGCCTTTTCGCGGTATTCTCGGTCTACGTCAAGAATTTCCTCTATTGGCGGACGAATTTCGGCAGGCGGGCGTCTGTGGGCGCGACTTCCAAGCCTACCCGCTAGAGCATCGATTACTCCTCTGATTCGTTTCGGACCGAAGCCAGGCACTTCCGCGAGATCGCCGCTTATTGCTGCTATTTCGAGCTCTTCCAAAGACTCCACGCCAAGATGTTCGTAGACGCGCTCTGCCATCTTCCGACCGATGCCCGGAAGTGATGCTAGCAATTCTACTATGTTTGCTTTACCTTTAATGCGTGAAATGATGGACATGTTACCTGTTGATAGAAACTCAAGAATTGATCTTGAAAGTGTTTTGCCGATTCCTGGCAGTTTCTCTAGACCATCCAATCCTTCTCTTTCCGCAATCTCCGCTACGCTCCTATCCAGATTGCGAAGTGTATCCGCCGCATTTCGATAAGCCTGGACTCGGTATGGATTATCCTTTTGACTCTCCAACAGACCCGCTATAAGCTCAAACTTTTTTGCTATTTTCTCGTTTTCTTCTATCATTACGGTGTTCCTCGAGGGAAAATTTTAAAAAGCTTGAGTTTGCCGAGCTTTGATATCTCGGCGCTTAAATCTTTAACAATGTGTTTAATGCAACACTTTTGCAGAATTGAAAACTTCCATTGCTAACTTTCCTTTCTGCCTTTAGTATTAAACAAGGTGGGTAAAACCAAAAGATACAAAGAGGTGCCAGGGCAACATGAAGAACGCAGAAGTTGCTCGATTGCTGGAGGAAATAGCCGATTTGCTAGAAATGAAAGGCGAAACGCCTTTTAAGGTCCGCGCTTACAGGGATGCGGCCAGGAGGATAGAAGGCCTAAGCGATAACGTCGCAAAGCTCGCCGAAGAAAATCGCCTGACCGATATTCGTGGCATTGGCACTTCGATTGCTGCAAAAATTAGCGAGTTCGTGAAGACAGGAAGATCAACTTATCTAGAAGAACTGACACGAGAATTTCCAGAAGGAATGGCGGAGTTACTTGAAATCCCCGGTGTTGGTGCTAAGAAGGCGCGTCTCTTCTATGAAAAGCTAGGCATATCCACAGTTGAACAACTCGAGGAGGCAGCCAAGACTCATCGCCTGATGCAACTGCCGGGTATTCAGGAGAAGACCGAGCAAAATGTTCTGCAAGGCATTCAACGACTTAAACAAGCAAAAGGCCGCATGTTATTGGGCGTTGCACTCCCTGCGGCTGAAGAAATAATTCGAGAGTTGCGGGCATATCCTTCTGCCCAACAGGTGGAAGTTGGCGGAAGCATACGTCGAATGAAAGAAACTATCGGCGATATCGATATTCTAGCTGCATCCGACAAGCCTGAAGATTTAATTAACGCGTTTGTTAGTCTTTCGCCGGTGAAGTCGGTTCTTGCTAGAGGCACCACCAGAGCCAGCGTGCTTACGGATGCAAATCTGCAGATTGATCTGCGTGTTGTCTCGCCGGATCAGTGGGGTGCGGCCATGCAATATTTCACCGGATCAAAGGAGCACAACGTTCAACTGAGAGCCATTGCGGAGAATCGGGGCTTGAGGATCAACGAATACGGCGTTTTTCGTACAAATACGAATGAACGCATTGCTGGAAGTACCGAAGAAGAGGTTTATCGAACACTTGGTATGGATTGGATACCACCTGAAATTCGCGAATCTTCCGGTGAAATCGAAGTCGCTATGGAAGGCCGATTGCCCCACTTAGTAAAAATCGATGATATTCGAGGCGACATGCATGCTCACACAAACTGGAGCGACGGATCGGACACTGTCGAGGCAATGGCTGAAGCCGCGCGTGCTCTCGGTTACGAGTACCTAACTATATCCGATCATTCGGTCTCTATGACTTTTATCAAGGGACTTACTGTGGAAAGAGTTCGCGAACAGAGGCGCATCATTGATAGGCTGAACGAGCACTTCGACGGCTTTCGCTTGCTTCATGGAATTGAGGTAAATATTCGCAGCGATGGCACGCTTGACTATCCAGACGATATACTGGCGGAGTTTGACGTAGTAACAGCTTCGATTCACAGCGGATTGGGACAATCCCGTCAGCAGATTACACAGCGAATGCTCTCCGCAATCCACAATCCGCACGTGGATATAATCGGCCATCCTTCCGGTAGACTTATCAACAAGAGGGACCCTTCAGAATTCGATGCTGAGACGGTTTTTACCGCTGCGGCTGAAACAGGTACTGCTCTTGAGGTCAACGCCCAGCCCGATCGGCTAGATCTGAGGGATGTTGATGTCCGCAGTGCAATCGAATCGGGTGTCACAGTCGCAATCGACTCGGATGCTCACTCGACAGCCCAACTTGAACTAATAAGATATGGCATAGCTACAGCGCGTCGAGGTTGGGTCGAGCCACAACACGTTCTCAACGCGCTTCCTCTTGATAAGCTGATGGAAAGGCTAGGAATAAATCACTGAATAGCTGGAGGTTGAAAAATGCAACTTGCGGATAAGAAATGCACTCCTTGTGAAGGCGGGACGAAGCCGCTTTCAATTGAGCAAGCGCGAAAACTTGGAGAACAAATTCCCGGTTGGGAAATCGATGATAAGCACATCGAAAAGACGTTTAAGTTTGAAAATTTTGCACAGGCTATGGAATTTGCAAACAAGATCGCCAAAATTGCCGAGGAAGAAAATCATCATCCAGAGCTTCATATATCGTGGGGCAAGGTTAGGGTAGAGCTTTACACGCACAAAATCGGCGGTCTATCAGAGAACGATTTTGTTCTTGCCGCCAAGATAGAAAGGCTGGTTACAAGCGAACAGTAAGAATGTTAATCTGCTATTGTTCGTCTACCATACGACGAGGCTTGCTCCGTCGAACCAGCAGGTTCCAGGTGGGTTATTCTGGTGCCAGACCCACAGGAAGACACTCACGGCACCAGAGGCACCGACCGTTCCCGTTACCTCTTGATAGTTCCACTGCCCAGCGACGTTGGCAAAAGACGTTGTTCGGGAGGGTAGAGTGGTCCCTCCATTTGGATCAGCAGCAATCCAACAGCTCGAATTGGTAAAGCCCTGATACGCGTAGGCAGAAAAACGAAA
>Ga0197142_1000136_pt1 | contig 63864 bp, 59 predicted proteins | sample GBS60_MetaG_FD_148614 | JGI IMG/M metagenome (GOLD analysis project Ga0197142, IMG submission 148614) | Sediment microbial communities from Great Boiling Springs, Gerlach, Nevada, United States - GBS 60_MetaG | ecosystem: Environmental > Aquatic > Thermal springs > Hot (42-90C) > Sediment... | reverse complement strand
CTTGGAACAGGAACAAATATGCGTATCGTTCCAATGCAGTACACAGATTTCATATTCTCTGCGTTTGCTGAACAATTTGGAATCATTGGCAGTTTCATTTTGATCGGATTATATGTTACAATAGTAGTAGCAGGTCTACTTCAAATAGGAAAATACAAAGATGACTTTTGGGAGTACGTAGTAATTGGTGTTTGTTCGGTCTTTACATTTCACGTGTTTGAAAACATAGGAATGAACCTCGGAATACTACCAGTTACTGGAATCCCTCTTCCATTTATAAGTTATGGCGGTACATCGACGGTGATATTTTCCGCACTGATTGGATTATTGATTAAAGCAAGAGTTGTCTCCAAAAAGGCAAGACAAGTACTGTAAAGAATTCAATAATAAAAAAGAGGTGACATCTTAATGCCTGTTACTAAGAAGCAGAAAACTCGTGACTTTTCGTCATTTTTTGGAATGCTTTTTTTCATTATAATTATCGTTTCCGTAATTCTTTCAATCGGAAATTTTATCCGATACACTGAATTGTTAAATAAATATCAGCAAATGAAAATATATGTAGATACGAAGGTTGCCGAGATGAAAGCAGAGAACGAGAATTTAAAAAGCATGTTGGCACCAAACTCGCTGGTTGATAAATACATAGCTTCGGCAAATTACTTGCGTGAATTTGGATATGATTTTGAGCGTATACTCGTATCGCTTAACGACGATCCAACAACTGGGTATTTCATGGTCTTTGTTGCCGGAAATGAGAATAGCTGGTTCAGTGTTAAAGACAAAGAAAAGACATATTTTGGTGCAGAATTAAAACCAGGGCTTTCAACTTATAGATTTTTCTATTTCAAAGAGCCTCGAATAAAAACAAACTATGACATTATTGTTCCACCTGAAGCCACAATAACAGTTGGAAAAGCCGGAAAGGTCTATCTACTGTTTTACGGAGTGGGATTAAGATTTCATCCAACAAAAGTTGTTCAGTTAACTGAGAAGACTTACGAAAACTTTGCATCACAGTTTTCACTATACATACCTGGAAGACAATGAATATCTGCATAGCAAAATAACAAAGCAGGGCACGTAAGTGCCCTGCTTTTTCTGGTAGCGGGGGTGGGATTTGAACCCACGACCTTTGGGTTATGAGCCCAACGAGCTGCCAGACTGCTCTACCCCGCGACGCATATTTATCTTATCCTGCATTCGATTGCATCCACCTGGTGCCGGGGATCGGAGTCGAACCGACACGGGAATCTGCTTCCCAGCGGATTTTAAGTCCGCTGCGTCTGCCAATTCCGCCACCCCGGCTCCGGTAGATATTATAACACCACTATATTTGCTTTGTCAAGAATAAATATTTGATATTCTTTGGTTTTTATTATACAAAAATCGCTCAGGCTTCCGCTACTATTCTCATTATAGTATCCTTTATAACATTAAGTTTCTTTTTCGCTTCATCTTTGACTTTATCAACCGTATAAATATATACCTTCAGCTTAGGTTCGGTTCCAGAAGGCCTTATAGCATACCACGAACCATCGCTGAGGAAAAATCTCAATACGTTAGACGATGGAATGTGCTTTTCAATTTCTCCAATTTCCCTGCCATTCGCATCGTAAGACTTTCTTTCGGCGTAGTCAATATATTCAACAAGTTCAAGGTTTCCTATCTCCTTTGGAAATCTCTTTCTAAACACTTCCATGATTCTCTTTATCTTTTCCATCCCCTTCAATCCTTCGTATACAAGTGAGAAGTTATCTTCGAGGTAGTAACCGTATGTCTTATAAAGTGACTCTAAGACATCGATTAAAGTCTTCCCCTGCTTTTTGTAATATCCAGCCATTTCAGATATAAGCATCGACATCATAACACCATCTTTGTCTCTAACAAAGTCCCCAGTTACATAACCTATGCTTTCTTCATAACCAAACTGGAAAGAATATGTACCTTCAAGTTCATTTTCAAGCCCACATATGTTCTTAAAACCTGTGAGTGTCTCAAATGTCTCAACTCCGTATTGCTTTGCTATCAACTTCCCCAAATCTCCCGTAACAATGGACTTAATTATAACACCATTATCGGGTAAAATCCCTTTTTTCTTTCTCTGGGAAAGCAGGTATTCAACCAACAATGCACCCGTTTGATTACCATTAAGTGGTACATATTCACCGTTATGTTTAACCATAACGGCATTCCTATCCGCATCTGGGTCTGTTGCAAGTATTATATCCGCATCCCTTTCTCTCGCATATTCAAGTGAGAGATTAAATGCCTTCAAATCCTCGGGATTTGGATATTCCACAGTCGGAAATTCTCCATCAGGCTTTTCTTGTTCAGGAACTATAAAGTAATTTGTAAACCCTCGCTTGTCAAGTACGTACCTTACAAATCTCCCACCCGTACCATGAAGTGGTGTGTAAACTATTGATATGTTTTTATCTATTTCATCACAGAGTGACATTGAAAGTACCTTCTCAAAATAAGCATTATCCACTTCTGAGCCAACTATTTTTATAAGTCCTTTTGCAATCGCTTCATCGAAATCCATCTTTTTTATCATTCCAAAGTCCGTAATTTTCTTGATATTCTCTTCAATTGGCTTTGCTATATCATCCATTATCTGTGAACCAAATTCCCAATAAACTTTATAACCATTGTATTCTGGTGGGTTGTGACTTGCTGTTATCACTATACCAGATGCCGTTTTTAGATACCTTACCGCAAAAGAAAGCACTGGTGTCGGTCTAATATCGTCAAAAAGATATACTTGTACGCCATTTGCTGCAAGTACCTGTGCTGTTATTCTTGCAAATTCTCTTGACATTCTTCGGACATCGTACGCTATCACAACACCGCGTTTTGCATATTCTTGCCCTCGACTGTTAATGTAATCTGCAAGCCCCTGAGTCGCCTGAGAAACGGTGTATACATTCATGCGATTTGTTCCTGCACCGATCTTCCCTCTCAATCCTGCTGTTCCAAATTCAAGGTCAAATAAAAATCTTTCCTTTATCTCCTCTTCGTTTCCCTCGATAGCCCTCAACTCTTCTTTTGTTTTCTCATCAACATGTGGACTTTCTAACCACTTTTTGTATAATGCAATGTAGTCTCTCATCCTCACGCCTCCTTAAGCTTTACTTTAAGCTTTACTTTGCTTCGAAAATGACATTCACCGTTACCATTACCTCTTTCTCTTTTGTCGATGTATCGTATGTTCCATAATCGCTAACTTCTACACTATTTGGAGCTAACACTTGCACTACACCACTTCGGGCGCTGATAACCTTTCCAACCGTCAAACCACCGCTTTTCGCAATTTCCTCAGCTCTTCTTCTTGCGTCACGAACGGCACTTGATAAGAGTTGAACTCTCTTTTCGGAAAGTTTTGAATAATAGTATTCTACCGAATATGCCTGAAACGCCACACCCAAATCTAAAATCTGCTGAGTTATCTGTTTAACCTTTTGAGCTATACCGTCAACATCCTTAGTTTGAACTGTGATATACTGAGTTAGAACATACTGCCTTTCTGTGGCTTGACCAGGTTCAGTATACAATTCGGAAACGCTTATAGCAGATAATGAAAGTTCATCGTCTTTTATACCATGTTCTCTGAAAATTTCCAGAACCTTCTTCTCATGTATCTTCATAATCCTAAATCCTTCGTTCAATTTCGATTCTGAAATCTTAACAGAATAATTCGATGACCATTCTGCTATATCAGAAATAACAAATTCCCTCGCACTCCCCGTAACTGAAAGCGTCTTTTGAGGAAGCTTTGAAATGTAGAAGAAGTACCCAAAAATTGCCATACCAAGTATAAAGGAAATACCAAGTATAATAGCTGCAATAAAAGGATAGCTTCTTTTCTCAAGTGTTTGCGCCATAGTATCACCTCGTGACTTTATTATAACAGCCTACATAGACATTATATCATAGAATTTTTATACAGAATTACAAAGTGAAAAAGCGGGCGAAAAATTAAAAGCCCGCTTTAAATTTAGTTTATTACTTTTATTTTTTTACTCTTCTTCTACTCCAACATCTTTAAGCCACTCTTTAATGTCCAATCCTGTCCAAGACATAAGCCTCATCTCTGTGATGGAATTGCTAACAATGTCTTTGTAAAACATCTCAGATATAACATCTTTTGATGCTCTGAGCTTTGACAAAAAGGATTTCAAATCTTCCTCAGCAAATCCATTTACCTTAATCTTTTTGTTCAAAATATCAAGTTCATAAGTCAACGTAAAATTCTTTACTACTTTCTTTTCCATAAATACCACCTCCGAGTTAACCTACTGAGGTCCTCGAAGGTATTATATCATATAATTTCAAATTTGGCAAATTTTTGCCTAAAAATTAATTTATCTTCATAATACTTTTTATTTTGCACTTTCTTTTTTTCTTTCTTCCATTATCTTTTTTAATTGCTGGGCAAGAGATGTTCTGGTCTTTGTATCAAGATGGTCTATGAAGAGTACCCCATCGAGATGGTCGTACTCGTGCTGGAAAATTCTTGCTGCGTATCCTTGAAGTAATTCTTCATGATAAACTCCGTGTTCATCTTGATATCTCACTCTTATCCATTTATACCTCCACACATCAGCAAAAACTCCCGGAACACTCAAACAACCTTCTTCTCCAAGTTCTTTTTCTTCGGAATTCTCTATTATCTGCGGGTTAACCACCATCTTGAATCCGCTTCCATCATCCATCGCAAAGAATCTCAGAGAAATTCCAACTTGAGGTGCTGCAAGCCCTACGCCGTCTTCCGAGTACATTGACATCTTGAACTCTTCTAAAATCGCTCTTACTTGAGCGAAATCAGTAACAGGTTGAGATTTCTTTCGTAATACTGGGTCACCTAAGACTCTAATTTTCACCGTATTGTCCCTCCAATTCTTCAAGCAGTTTCTCATTCGTCATAAATATTGTTATGGGTGTAACTGAAATGTACCCTTCCTTCAACGCTTTATAATCAGCTTTTGGATCCGGGTCATCTTCTATTATATCACCAAGCATCCAATAATACTCTCTTCCAGATGGATCAATGCGCTTCTCAAAATAATCTTCGTATCTGCGTTTACTTTGTCTTGTAAGTCTCCATCCTCTTATTTGTTCATATGGAATAGATGGAACGTTTATGTTAAGAGCTGTATAACGCGGGATAGATTTCAAGTTAAATTCTCTCAAAAAGCGCATCAAGAACTTTGCACCTGTTTCATAAATCGGCTCTTTAAAATCTGCAACGGAAATAGCAATTGATGGAATACCGGCAATTGCTCCTTCGAGGGCGCCACTGACAGTTCCAGAATACACTACATCTGTTCCGAGGTTTTCACCACGATTGATACCGCTGATGACAACATCAGGTACGATACCTTTCTCTTTGTAAATCACATCGAGTCCAATTTTTACGCAATCTGCAGGCGTACCGGAGACTGCATACATTTCAAATGGCTCGTTTATATCGAGTTTTCTTGCCCAAAGCGGTAATCTCAATGTTATCCCATGTCCAACAGCACTTTGCTCTGATTCAGGTGCACTGACAACAACGTAGTGCTCTTTGCTAAGGTTTCTTGCTGCGCATAAAATTCCAGGAGCAGTTATCCCATCGTCGTTAACTAAGAGTATATTCACAAGTATTCCCCCTTAGGTTCTTGACATTCTTTTTTCAACCAATACTTTTCGGATTAATTCTTTCAATTCTATCAAACCTTCATCGAATTTGTAAGTTCCAATTATGTTTCCCTTGTAGAATAGGACAACACCGTCTTTTACACCAGCTATACCAACATCCGCATCTTTCCCTTCACCGATACCGTTCACAATGCATCCAAGTACGGAAATGGTTATATCTTCTCGAACATCTGAAACAAGTTTTTCTACTTCGAGTGCGACGCTTTCAACATTAAAGATAGCTCTTGCACACGTTGGACAAGCAACGATATTTGGTCCTTTTCTAAGATGCAGAGCAGTTAAAAGTTTCTTCGCAGCAATAACTTCGTTTACAGGTTCTCCAGCAATAGAGATTCTCATTGTATTTACAAGCCCTTCTAAAATCAATACACTCAATGCTGCCGAGGATTTGATTAATGAATTATAAAGTGTCCCAGCTTCTGTAACCCCTACATGGAGTGGATAGTCTGTCAAACTTGCAATATATCTGTTAGCTTCTATTGTTTCAAGTACATCTGAACTCTTTACTGAAATGATAATGTCTTCAAATCCGTGCTTTTCAAGAATTTTTACTTCTCTAAGAGCAGCTTCACCAAGGGCCTGTGCTCTTGGTAAATGTTCCAAGTCTTTTGGCAGTGAACCACTGTTTGCACCCACTCGCAACGGAATTTCATGGTCTTTTGCAGCTTTTACAACTTCAACTACTTTTGATTCATCTCCTATATTTCCAGGATTAATCCTGATTTTGTCAACTCCTTGCCGTATTGCTTCAAGTGCTATTCTATAGTCAAAGTGTATATCTCCTACAATAGGAATTTTTATATCCAGCGCTCTAAGAGAAGCCTTTATTTTACTTACTGCTCTCGCACTTTCTATATCTGGAAGTGAAACTCTAACTATCTCGCATCCTACATTGACGAGTGCCTTGATTTGTACGACTGTTGCTTCAATGTTTTTTGTATCCGTGTTTGTCATTGATTGGATTGTTATTGGGGCATCTCCACCAATCATTACATTCCCGACTTTTACTGCTCTTGTTTTTCTATTTTTTAGCTCTATCAACTCTCTACACTCCTTAAAGTCTATTTAGCAAAAAATCGTCCTATATCTATGAATGTCATGAAGAATAAAAAGCCAAGCAAGAGGAAAAATCCAACCGTATGAATCAGATTTTCGATATTTCTGTTAATCTTCTTTCTTGAAATAATCTCAATGAGGGCAAATATAATTCTTCCCCCATCAAGTGCAGGAAGTGGGAAGAGATTGAATATACCAAGATTTATAGTGATGATTGCAACAACCGTGAGTATAGTTTCAAGTCCAAATTGTACTGCCTGACCGATGATTTGAACTACACCGACAGGTCCGGAAACTTCTTGAAGGTTCCTACCAAGAAATACTCCCGGTAATGTTTTCCAAATGTATAGTGCAAGTCTGTTGCTTCTTGCTATTGAAAGAGAAATAGCTTCAAGACCTTGTGGCTTAAGATTTGGTGCCTTTGTTTCAAAAATGCCTGGTGTTGAAAGAATTGCAAGTAGTTTATCTTTTTTCACGGTTATTTCTTGAACAACGTTTGCACTTACTTTTTTAAAGGTTACTGTTACCTGTTCAGGCATTGGTTTTAAAACTCCTTCGACTTTGCCATTCTTGACAGTTACATAAAGTTCGTCAGATTTTAAACTCAGTGATGTTACAACATCCATCAAATCGTTCGAAGATTGTATGTCTATTTCTCCGACTCTTAGTAAAATGTCTCCCTTAGAGAAAAGTTCACTATCCTTTGCAAAGACATTCGAGAATTGACCGTAGTATATACCTATTGCGTATCTCTCCGGAATAACGGATACGCTATCAAGTAAGCCTCTCAGTTCTCCGCCTTCGGATTTTATACTTATATATTCCTTGGAAAACTTTTCCATGTATCGTTCAAATTCGATATTGTTTATACTTTCAACTTTTCCTTCTATGTTGCCCTTTATATCTTTTAAATACATATAATATTCTTTTTGGGTACGCGATGGTGTGACGCTTAGGGTTATCTTCTTACCATCACGGAGCACTTCCATTGTAATTGGCTTTCCAGTTCTAATAATGCTCGTCATATCAGTTGGATCAAAGATATATTTCCCGTTTAGCTTTAAAACAATGTCGTTTGCCTGAAGTCCGGCTTCGTATGCTGGAGAGTTTTCGATTACTTTATCAATAATAATTGGTGTGTATCCCCATGAACCGATTATCAATATAAACAAGAGGTAACCTGCAAGTATTGAAAAGACAGGACCAGCAAGTACAATTAAAAATCTCTTCCAAGCACTGACTCCGTAGAGTGAATCTGGGTCTTCTTCTTCTGAAGGATCCTCACCTTTCAATCGAACGTACCCACCAAGTGGAAAAACGTTCACTCTAAAATCTGTTTTTCGCCCTTTCTTTTTGTAAATAGCAGGACCAAACCCTATTGCAAATTCATGTACCTTAACACCAAAAAGTACAGCAAAGAGGAAATGTCCAAGTTCATGAACAACAACAATAAAGAGAAAAACTGCAATAAATGCGAGAATATTAACCAAGATACTCATCTTTCAACCTCCTGTTTCCAATCTTCTCAAGTATTCTTTAAGAAATTTTCGGCGATTTTTCGAGCCATTTCATCTATCTCGTAGACATCTTCTATTTTATCTACAGAAATATTCATGTCCAGAACAGCTTCAACGGTCTTTCGTACTATTTCTTCAATATCCTTAAATCTTATCCTTCCATCGAGAAAACTCTTTACAGCAATCTCGTCACCGGCATTTAGTGCTATTCTCCATGATAAGTTATCGTCATTTTTTGCAAGTTCGAGTGCATATGTAAAAAGTGGATAACGCTCTCTGTCTATATCTTGCAAAAAAAGGTCAAACTCCTCAACCTTTGCAACATATGATTCATATCTCCTTTCAGGGTAAGTCAGAGCATAGGCAATAGGTATTCTCATATCTGGTTTTCCTGCGTGAATTTTTATAACTCCATCTTTTAAGAAAACAATACCGTGTATAAAGCTTGATCTGTTAAGTCTAACATCAATTTTTTCATACGGCAGGTCGAAAAGTTCGTGTGCTTCAATTACCTCGAAGAACTTATTTACCATAGTTGCCGAATCCACTGTAATTCTTCCACCCATATTCCATGTTGGATGTTTAAGAATATCAGGCGGAGTCAAATCACCTATTTTTTCGATCGGGATATCTCTAACCGCACCACCTGAAGCAGTAATCAAAATCCTTTCAATGTGCGGTTCATAGAGTTGAAAGATAGCCGAATGTTCACTATCAATAGGAATAATCTCAACGTTTCTCTCCTTAGCAAGTGCCTTGACAAATGGTCCGGCACAAACCAAAGCTTCCTTAGTTGCAAGTGCAAGCCTTTTGGTGTATTTGAGCGCTGTTAGAGTAGCTTTTACGCCTTCAAATCCCGGTATTGCCGATACGACAATGTCAGGAGTTGTTCTTTTAAGCAATTCTTCTGTATCAGCTGATTTTGTTCCAATTTCAAGCTCTATATCAGAAACATAATAAGCAACATTCATTTCCGAGATTATCTTTCTTGCAACTTCCCCATTCGAACCAAAAGATATACCAACAATCTTATAATCTTTGAGCTGTTTTATTACATCGACAGTTTGTGTTCCAATTGAACCCGTTGCACCGAGTATTACTACGGTCTTTACAGAGGTCTTTTCTTCCAACGCACGTACACCACCTTACCATTCTTCACTTCTACTTTCACTTCGTTATTAATAGCAATGTTACTAACACCTATTGGAGCGGTAATATCCATTTTACCATTAAATGGGTATTTGAAACCAACAATTGAAAATTCAGCGTTGCAAAGCGGAATAAATGACCATGTTTCTCCTGATAGTGCTTTTAATGTTTGTTTATTTATATCACCTGCTCTAATAACACCGACCTCACATTTATCAGATATTGCAACAACATTATCATATTTACTCATTAAACCAACCATTGCAAGCATCATATCTATTCTCTCACCGTACCAGTTGAGTACTTCAACTTCCGTTGCACCGTGCTTAAACGCATAGCTCAGTGCAAGTTCAAAATCCGTTTCATCTTTCTCAGGTGGATAAGCGTAAATCTTTACTCCATTCGCTTCAAAATATTCTAATGTATCATCAGAAACAGAATCCATATCACCAATCAGAACGTGCGGAAGTATCTTTCTTCTTCTAAGTTCCTCAGCTCCACCATCGACTGCTATTATAAGTTCTCCTGTGATGTATAAAGTACCTTCTGATGTCCCATTTAGAATTATTGATGCTCTCACCGTAATCACCCCTGAATTCTATTTTTAAATTAATATCAGTCTTTTTTCTAAATAAACCTTCGCAAGCAATAGCATCTGCCCCCACCCATACGCACAACCATATCTAATGTGTAATTCATTCTCATCTTTCACCAACGTCCTATCTTTAACAGTGACGATCGTCTCATTTTCTTCTATTGGCTGAAATGAGAGTTCAACAAAAGACCTATATCCATCTTCATACTCATACCACCAAAAAGAAAAAAGCCGTTTATGTATTACACTAACAATTCTTCCGTTATCCGTGACCACGCGTCCATCAGTAAGTCTGAACCATCTAAAATAAATCTCGCCGGTTTCTTCATCAATTTTCATTCCATCGGTAAACCACGGATCCCAACCGTTTTTATTGAAAAACACATTCCAGACATCGTCAAGTGGTGCCTTAAATCGTTCGTAAAATTCCATTTCGTCATTTGTAAAGCTCATATTGGTCACCTTCTTTAACCCTTTGAATTCGTTCCCATATTTCTTTAACTTTTGCTATGTCTTCTGCATGTTCCGGATTATCGCCTGGGGTTTCGAGCAAAAGTGGAAGCGAACAGATAATAGGATTGCTCAAAATTACATCAAGCTTTTCTCCAATATATCCCAGACCTATATTTTCATGTCTATCTTTATTGGAGCTTAATTCATTCTTTGTATCGTTTAAATGTATAAATTTCAATCTCTTCAATCCTACTTCTTTATCTATTTCTTCAAGTAAAGTTTTTATACCATCTTCTGTTGTTATATCATATCCAGCATCGTATCCGTGGCACGTATCAAATGTCAAACCTATCCTATCTTCGTATTTGCATAAAGCTATAATCTCCCTCATCTGTGAATATCTATATCCGATGTTTCCACCCTTTTTCACGACATTCTCAAGCATGATGTGGATGTTCTTTTCTTTTTCCATAACAATATCAAGTGCCTTGGCTATACGTTCTATTCCTTCCTTTTCACCCAGCCCGAGGTGGCTTCCCGGATGGATATTTAAGTATTTGATACCCAATTTTGCACATATCTTCATTTCTATAAGCAATAGCTCCACGGACTTTTCCCATATATCTTCTTTTGGACTGGCTATATTTATCAAATATCCAGCATGACACAGAAAATTCTCAGGATTAAGATTGTACTTCTTTACATCTCTCAAAAAATGCACAACATCGTCTTCTGAAGGTAACTTCGGTTGCCACTGGCGTGGATTATGAGGGAATATTTGAAACGCATTCCCGCCAATTTCTACAGTTTCTCTCGGAACCCTTGCAAATCCACCACCGATAGGCATGTGTGCACCTATAATTAACTCTCTCTTATTACTATCCATATAAGCCACCTCTATCTTTTCCAATTCTCTCTTAACAATCCCATAATTATTATATCCCAAAAACGCTCATCGTGGTATTTGGCTTGTTTCAATATTCCCTCCTGCTCAAATCCAAGACTTTTAAGAAGTCTGATAGATGGCACGTTGTATTCGTACACCTCAGCTGTCAGTCTGTGCAGGTTTAATTCTTTGAAGGCAAAGTCGATCGATTTTGAAAGAACAACTTTTCCAAGGCCTTTGCCTCTAAATTCTGGTCTGATGTAGTAAGTTATATACGCATTTTTGTTTATAACTTTCAAATCAAACTGAACGTATCCTACGTCGACATAATTATTCTCTTCGATTTTGTATGAGAAGACAAGAAATACAGGCTCTGATCTTGTAATTTTCCTTTCAGAAAAGTACTTTATATCCTCGTTGTTTATTTCACACTCATAATCATTTGTTATGTAAAATCTAAGATCCCTTTTCTCAAAAGTCATTTAAAACACCTCAATGTAAGTAGATTATACATCTTCACTCTCTTCCAATTCGGCAATCTTTTTGCTCAAATCTTCTGCTGTCTCCATAACATTAAGTAATTCTTCCTCGAGTTGTTGTTTTTCATTTATAAATTCCATCACTTTGACATAATCTTGTGTTCTATGCATACTTTCTTCAACTTCACTTATTCTTTTAACAATTTCCTCTTCCTTCAACTTGAGCTCTTCAATTTGCCTCTTCCAATTCTTCAATTGGTTCTTTAAACGCTTTTTTTCCTCATAGTCAGTATTCTTTTCTTTTTCAACTTTCTTACGTTCTTTTGAGTAAAATACCGGCTCATTAGACTCTATCACCGTGCCATTTTTGATCGTAAAGAATCTATTGCACACATTTCTTATCAACTCAAGGTCATGAGAAACCATAATTACGCAACCTTTATATTCTCTTAATGCGTTTTCAAGCGCTTCAACAGTCTCCAAGTCCATGTGGTTCGTCGGTTCATCGAGAACGAGAACATTTGGTTTTCTGAGTAAAACTTTTGCTAAAGCGAGTATTTGACGCTCTCCACCACTCAAATCACCAACATTCTTGAAGACATCTTCTCCTCTAAAACCAAACCTTCCAGCGTAAGCGCGAATAAGATAATCCGGCTTATCCGGCATCTCTTCAAATATCTCATCAAAAACGGTGTTCTCCAAATCGAGTTGGTCAACAAACTGTTCGAGATATACAACCTTCACATTATAACCTATTGTAACTTGCCCTGAATATTCCGTTTGATTATTAATAATCTTGAGCAACGTTGTCTTACCAGAACCGTTAGGTCCCACAATTGCAACCTTATCCTTTTCGTAAATGGTAAAAGAAACGTTTTTCAACAAAGTACTCCAAGACACGTTCTTAACATCGAGAACAACATACCCTGTGCTATCGGGTTCGGGGATGTTTATCTTCTTTTCTTCCTCCTCGATATATAAATTTGGCATACTTTCAAGTTCTTCAAGCATCTTTTCAAGTACTTTCTCTTTACTCTTCGCCTGTCTTGTGAACTTCTCTCGTCCCCACTTTTTGTACCTATCAATTATTGTTCTCAGCCGTTCAATTTCACGTTGAATGTTTGTAAGTTGTCTTCTTTGATTTTCAATAATACGTGCCCTTTCTTCGTGATATCTATCGAAATCCATATCAAATATCCACATGCGCTCATTATTAATCTCCCAGAACTTTTCGCAAGTACTCCTTAAAAAGTCCCTGTCGTGTGAGATAATTATATATCCACCACGGAAATTCTTAAGTAGCTCTTTAAGAAACTCTATACTCTCTATATCGAGAAAATTTGTAGGTTCGTCAAGAAGTAAGAAGTCTGGTTCCTCAACAAAAAGCCTTCCAAGATGCAACTTAGTCTTCTCTCCACCACTAAATGTTGAAATGTCTCTATTCCAATCCTCTTCTGGAAAGCCAAGTCCTTTAAGAATACTTCTTACTTGTTTTTGCTTTTCTGGAGTATCTGCCACTTTCATGTAGTACTCATATGGAGTCTTTGTCTCAAAAGTCCTATATTGGTCCATATAGAGTACCTTTCCTTGCAAGTTTATCTCTCCGTAGTAATCTTTAAATATCCCAGCAATTGCTTTTAAAAGTGTGCTCTTTCCACAACCATTCTTTCCCATCAATCCTATTCTGTCTTTTGAAAAGATTGTAGCGTTAAGGTTTGAAAATAGTGTTTTCTCTGGAAAGGCAATAGAGAGATTTTTTATCGTAATCATTTTACATTACTCCTTCCATTTCTTCTTTTCAGTATCTCTAAGATTTCGCAAAAAAACATCAGGCTGCGTGAGTAACAACTTAACCGATTTTGGCAAAATTAGCATTACTGCAAGTATTGCTATAAATGACAGTGCAAAAGTTATATACCAATATGCTCTCAACGTTTCTTCTGTAACGGTGAAGCCAAGAGTCATGGTTATAAGGACAACGAACCCACCTATAAGTATGTGATAACCAAATGCGAAGATTGAATTATCAGAGAAAAGTTTTGGTATGCCGAATAGATATTTTGAGATAATTTTTTTCAAAACATTCTTCGATAGTTCAACATCTTCAGAGAATTTTTCCATAGCTTTTCCTATCCAAAAGAAGAAGATGGCAGTTCCTATTTCTCCTATCAATGTCAAGAATGGATTTGATCCATACTCATCAACGTTCCATGACGTACCACTAACAAAAAAGGCTATCAACAACCAAACAATAAAACCGCCCAACCCCAAAACTGGTAAAAATTTTGCAAACGTTCTTTCTTTTTTTCTCATAATCTTTCCAAACCAGAACATGTAAAGTCCTGAAAATGCTACGTCAAGTTTAAAAGGAATACTAAATGGATGAAAGAACCTTGTGATGATTCCAGCAACAATCGCATATGGCAAAATTCTCAATTTCTTAAATGTTTGATACATCAACTCGGAAAAAAATAGAAAAATCAAATACCACAGAGGAACAATCGATAACGGAATTTGCTGGAGTAAATCTGAGCGTACAAGGAGAAAATTCTTCAAATACGTTAGATTATCTGCTTTTCTGAAATCAGTTGGCACGAGTAAGACCCAAATCAAATAACAAATGAACCCGATGTAGTAATACGCTATAACAAGCGTGAATCTCTTTTTGATAAGCTCTTTCAATTTCATATCTTTCATTAAATACCCCGATATAAAAGGAAATACAACAATTACATACGAAACAACAGCAAAAAATTTATCAGGTATCTGTGAATGAGCTAAAACAACCATTATCAAAGCCAGTCCACGTGCATAGTCAATCCATAACTCGCGCTTTCGAGTGATAGTTCTTCCCTCAGACAATTCTATTTTCCTCCTCACCAACAGTCTTTGCACCCTCACTATTCTCACTATTCAAGACACCGAGTATTATCGATACTAACATAAGAACCATTCCGATAGACTGTGTAAGATTTACTCGCTCATTTAGTATGATGATTGAGAGTATCATTGCAAAGAGCGGTTCGCCTACGAATATAAGAGCTGAGACATTACTTCCAACAACTTTCTGGTATTTAGCTTGAATTACGATTGCTACAATCGTAGCGGTTATTGCGGTAAATGTGGCAACAAAGAGAGCACTATATGAAAAACTCCAAGCTTGCGTTGAATAAAATAAGTTAAAGATTGTATTCAGAAGTGCAACTGTAAAGAATTGTGGTGTTAAGAGCGAATACTCATCTGTTTGCTTTGAAAATTTGGTGATTAAAACAACATGGAGTGCGTACATTACGCCGCATATCGTTGTCAGAAAGTCACCGAAATTGTAGCCATGTATTCCACCGCTTAACAAATACATTCCAATGAGTGCTCCCACAAAACCTATTACTTGTAGAGTCTTGATTCTCTCACGCTCGATTACGTAAGAAAAAAATGGAACAATAACAATATATAGCGAGGTTATAAACCCGCTCTTCGTCGAGGTGGTTATCGTTAATCCCCAAGTTTGGGTAGCATAAGCAAGTGCCATAACAATGCCAAGAATAATACCGCGCTTCCAGTCAGATTTCTTAAATATCAAAGCAGATAAAAAAGTTGCGATCCAAAACCGGACCGCGTTGTACAGGAATGGTGAAACTTCTTCGACCAATATCAGCTTTTGGATTGGGAACGTAAGCCCCCAGAGAAACGTGAGTACCAAAAGCCAGAATATCGCTATCACTTTGTCTTTAATGCTATAGTGATTATCCATATATACCTCCAAAACTACACCAAAGTCCTAATTAACCCTTTGCAACTTTTCCCACTGGTGCAAGATATACAACAAGTTCATTTTCACCATCTAAACCAACAAATCTATCCATTAATTGCTGGGAATATGCAGCTATTGCACACGTACCCGCTTCAATAGCTTCACAGGCAAGATAAAGATTCTGACACAAATGACCGGCATCTAAGAGGATAGCCTTATGCGAAGCAGGTCCGTAGCGCCATTCCGTTCTATAAGGTATCGCACTCCAGATAAAGACTACAGCCGACTCACCGACGAATTCCTGTTCGAGAGTTGCATGGATAATCTCTTCTCTCAAATACCTATCCTTTTTGTGTAAAATCAAACTATGTTCTATTGGAAGATATCTATAAATTGCCTCTTCAAGCCCTTCAACATTTCTAACATATAAATACGTCTCAAAAGGATGACGTGCACCAGCTGATGGTACTGTTCTGAAAGTAGCCTTTGGCGTTACGTTCCTAATTCCCTGAGTTGCCCAAAGTAAAAACGACAATTCTTCAAGCGTTAATGGAGTCTTTTCATACCTTCTGTGACTCTTCCGATTTCCAATCGCATCAAAAAGGCTCATCTTTTTTAGTCCGTCGATGTTTCTGAAATCAGGAAGTGCTATTAGAAAAGCATCCTTAGGATATGGCTTTTCAAATTGTGGCATCTCGATACCTTTCTTTTGGTCACTAATAAAGCGCTCGAGCACTTCCCAATTAGACTTCAAGAATTCTCTACCTTTGAGATTTACTTCCATATTTTCCTCTTTCACAGCCCTTAACCCCCCTTTTTGTTAATCAGTATCTTGGGTTTATACCACACTCTTTACTTATACGTGCCTTTATATCTTCCAAAGCAAGGTCTACTTCTTCGTCGCTTAACGTCCTTTCAGAATGCCTGAACTTAGCGTATACCGTGACGCTGTAATGCGCTTCACCAACTTTTCTGTAAATGTCATCTATACCAACTTCTTCAACGAGCGGATTTTCTCTGTATATCTTCAACAAACTCTCTATCTCGTATCCAATAGGAATAAGATAAGAGACATCTCTTCGAATATATGGAAATTGAGGAATTGTTTGGTAACTCTTTTTTCCATCGGTTTTGTACAGTATATCTAAATAAATTTCTGCTACATATATCTCATCTTTCACATCATATAATTTGTCTGCAATCTCTGGCTCAACAAGTCCAATAAATCCGACAAACATGTCTTTGTGATAAATACCAGCTGTTGCTGTTGGGATAAATCCTTTCTTTTCAAGCTTTCTATAACTTACATCGAGATTAAAGCGTTCAAATAGTTCATCAAAAAGTCCCTTAATAGTATAGAACGAGACCAACCTTTTATCTGTATAATCTCTTGTAGATTCCCTACCAGTTGCCACAATGCCGAGTGCTTCTTGTTCAACAGGCTTATTCTCAAGTAAGGAAAAGACTTTTCCTATTTCAAATAGTCGAACATCCTTCATCTGCCTTTTGTAATTGTAAGAAAGAGAGTCCAATAGTCCATAAACCAGTGAAGGTCTCATTGTATCGAAATCTGATATGATAGGGTTACTAATTGGAATACCAATACCAGCAACATCAAAGAATTCTATTGTCTTACTCGAAACAAAAGACAATGAATTTGCTTCGTTAAATCCCATACCCGCAAGGATATTCTTTATCTCCATTCTCTTTTTTTGCTTTTCACTTCTACCTCTTTCAGTAGCTAACATCCTTGGTGGTTCGGCGTGGAGATGGTCATATCCATGGATTCTTCCTACCTCTTCCATTATGTCTTCCGGTATAGAGACATCGAAATGTCTAAAAGATGGGACATAAATTTCGTATCCGTCTTTAATTTCATCTACCTCAAACCCAAGTGGTTCTATATATTCACCAATGTGTTTTACATCAATCCCAAGAACTTTTTTCGCATATGTTTTAGGCACAAATATCTTCCTTTGTTCGATTTTTCTTGGATAATTATCTACAATCTCCTTTGAAGCTTTTCCATTGGCAAGTTCCTCTATAAATTGAGACAACCTTTCAATAACATATAGTGCATCGTCAAAATCGACGCCACGCTCAAATCTATACGAAGAATCCGAAGAAACTCCAAGCCTTCGCGAGGTTCTTCTAATCCTAACTGGGTCAAACATTGCAACTTCGAGCAAAACATCCGTTGTATCCTCTGTTATTCCTGATTCTTCTCCACCCATGATACCGCCAAGGGCAAGCAATTTCTCACCATCAGTTATGAGTATTTCTCCACCCACAAATTCATATGTCTTACCGTCGAGAAGAAGCATTTTCTCACCAGATTTTGCATCTCTGACGACTATCTTTCCGTTGAGTTTGGAAAGGTCAAATGCATGCACAGGATGACCAGTCTCAAGCATAACATAGTTTGTTATATCAACGATATTGTTAATCGGTCTCAAACCAGAAGCAATTAATCTCTTTTGCAACCACAATGGACTTGGTCCAACTTTTACGTTTTTGATTACTCTTGCCGTGTAGCGCCAGCAACCTTCGGATTCAATATGAACCTCTACTTTATCTGTTCCTTGAACATTACTCAATTTTGGAATTGGAAAGTGTGGTTTTCTCTTTAATCCTGCCGCCAACTCTCTTGTCACACCGAAGTATGAGAGTACATCTGGTCTGTTCGGTGTGATTTCCATTTCGTAATACCAATCCGAAAGTTTCAAAAGTTTTATGACATCCTCTCCAAGGGGTAACTCTTCATCTGTCATATATACATGCTCGCTCTTTTGCTCTAAACCAAGCTCTTCAAAAGAACACATCATGCCTTGTGATGGAACGCCACGCATGACTCTCTCTTGAATTTCCACACCATTTGCAAGTTTTGCTCCCTGCAACGCAACATATACATATCTTCCAGGCTTTACAGAAAGGTCAGCGGTAAGTATTGTCTTTATCTCATTGCCAATATTGACTTTGCAAACAACCAATTTATCAGCTTGCGGATGTTTCTCAACTTCCTCTATCCTTCCAACAACAATTGGTCCGTGTACTGGAAAAACAGGTCCTTCTTCTCCAATATCAAATCCCAACCTTGGAAGAAATTCTGAGACTTCTTCTCTCTTCACATCGATGTACTCATTTAACCATTCCAAGGAAATCCTCACAAAATACACCTCCCAATTATACTTAATCTTAATAAATCAAAAATTTCCATATTATTGTGATAAAAATTCCCAGCAAAGGACTAATCCACCAAACGTGTGAGCGTTCATTTTTTCTTTTCCAGAGCCTATAAAGAAAACCGAGCCCAAGAGAAAGAAAAGCGAGTATATAGTTCTTTCCAAGGAAAAAAACAAAAAATGCTAATCTTTCAGAAATACCGTCGAGGTCGTTATAATTTTCATCACCCGGATAGAAGTTCTTAAAAAAATACGTTACTGCCATAGTAACAACAGCCATTCCAAGCAAATAAATTGCAAATTCCTTGGAAATATAAGAATAAACAAACTGATCAGCAACAATAAAGTTTAGAACAAGTGCTATTATCATCTCGGAAAGTTCAAATATATGCAGTTTCATTCTATTATCTTGAATCTTAGTTCTAAAAATATCTCCTACAGCGTGAATCAACATCATTAAAATCAAAACAACTCTACCTTTTGTTGTCTTTAAAAGTGTATCGAAAGTAAATGCAAGTAACGCAAAAAGTGACCAAATAATGTGTTCAATCAATTTATATCCTTTGTAATGCCTAATCTTTGCGTTATCTGTAAACCCATGATCTGCAATAAAATGACCTAAGAAAAGATGAATCATTCAAACAACCTCCTCTAATAATGTATATTCATCCAATTCTGTAAATAAGTAGTCCTTCGCTTGTCATTAAATATAACTTATCTTCCCAAATTGTTGCATCATACACGATTCCACTTACATCTTCAACTATTCTGTTTATATTCTTTTTGGCAAAATCTATGAGGGTAATGAAACTATCACCGATAGCTACGACGTAGTTGCCTACTTGGTAGAGTCCCAAATTACCAATCCAACCTTCGCCAACGTAAGTATAATTTCCAAACTTATCAAATACAAGCAATCCATATGCTCTTGTAGTTGCGATAATATAATCTTCAATAACAATAGCATAGGTCATATCGTAACTTCTCATTAAAGCAATTGGAGCTGTGTACTTTATACCATAATAATATCTATAAACTTCTCTATTAGTGAGGAAAATAATCTCTCTTCCATCGTATATTACTCTTCCATATACCCCGCGCAGTGTTGCAAGTACATTACCAGTGTTATCAACAAAATCTACTTTATCATCGCTTCTGGGCTTTGCAAAAATTACAAGGTCTTTCAAGGCAAGAAAATCGTCTGACGCGCTCTGATCATAAGTTACTACATCAGCCAATTTTCTGAAATATACTTTTGACTGTGTTCCATAACTTACTCCATCAACTGACTCTTTGAGTAAAGTTATACCCTCTTCCCAAATTCGTGTACCTGATACGTAAAGACCTTTACTATCAGCTGTGTATATTATGCCACCATATACTGCAACCTGATCACCCGGGTAACTGAAACTCCTTAAGAACTTAACGTAAGGATTGTCACCTATCTTCCATTCATCTACACTGAACCTTTCACTCTCTTGTGATGTGACAAAGCGTTCAAATAGCTTCTCTTTATCGCTCTTTACCCTTTCTGAGAATGTATCATCTTTATAAGCTGGAATTTCTGGTATCTTATAATCAAAAAATCTCTTTATTTCCTCAAGAAATACTTCTGAGGAATAAAAGTCGTTCCAAGCGCCGTTGAAAATCTTCAATGTCATGTAGGGTAATCTTGCTGAACTTCTCGTAACTACTCCATCGCCGAGATTAATAAGCATCTCTGGATAAAATTTTTCAATCAAACTTCCGGCAACATCTATCGATAGAGGTGGCGTATTTCCCATATATGCAACAGCAGATAAATCAGTTCGGTATGGTAGAAACTGTAAGCGTTTAAGAAATTCTGAATTTGGCAATATATCAGAATAATAAACATTCACTGCCTCTATGTATGATTTCAGATAGCCTTGCAATGTCGCAACAACTCTCTCAGGAAGATTGTAAAGTAGAGAACCAGCAGTAGGTTTAGAAGCATAAATGGATGTAGCAAGTCTTGGGTCTGCAACATTTGTACCATAGAACGGTGTTGATATATATGCAACCTTTCTAATATTTTTAATCTCTGGATGAGTTGCAAGACAATAATAAAGAATAAGCCCACCAATTTCATGTGCTAAAACATCGAACTGATAATCTGGGAAACGTTTTAATTCCTGTGCTAACCTTTCCGCTTCAAAAACTATGGCGCTTGGCAACGGATTAGATTCTTTGAATGTCTTAAACGCTCTCGTGTAATCATAAGAACGCGATTCATTAATCGGATATTTGTAAACATAAATAGATCTATTTGAAAATACACCTTGCCATGTTGAAAGCGGTGTAACTCTTGCGGATTCATAATAACCCGAGAAATTTGAATCGCTTCCGGGAATAATAAGGAGGGGTGGATATCCAGAAATTGTCCTGTAAACTTCTTGAATTCCTGTTTTCAATGCTCTGCCCGGAACAGAGACAACGCCAAGCCATCGTGGAACAACAAAAAAGTTTGCTTCAACATAATAACCTCTGGCATCTTTATCTATGAAACTCCCAGGGATTATATTGTACACCTTCCCATCGCTACTCAGACCAGCAAAAGCGATTGCATTAGAATCATTACTCCCTATGAGTCTTGATGGGAAGTAAAACCTCACATTTATAGGTAGCGTTGCCATATCATATCTACCGTCGTTCGGAACTAATTCATATATAGGACTCACAAAGTTCCCGGTATCTAAAACACCCTGAACGGTATTCTGCGGAACTACTCTAATTTTAAACGACTTTTCATAGGGGAAAGCACCTACTGGAATCGAAATTATGAGATTCTCGACAGTATGAGTACCTTCGGAAAGTGTAGCCTCTTGTGGCTTTGGACGTAAGAACACTACAGCACCAAAAATGGCAATTAAGAGTATTCCGAGAATGGCGAAAAACAAAACTTTTCTATGCCATAAATTGACAAAGAAAAACTTTACCCTATCAATAATACCAGGTAATCCTTTTCTTATTTCTACTTCTTTTTCTATAACTTCTCTTTTTTCTCGCTTTTTCAGAAATCCAAAAATCTTTGAAATATCCAACTTAGGTAAATTAATCTTAGGTATCTTTGGCATTCCATCACCTACTATGTCCTGTGAATTTCTAACCTGTTATTTCAGAAGTTGTCAGGTTCGTCATCTCCACCAAATTCATCGGATTCGTCCTCTTCGTTTGCATCAAAGTCACTCGAATCATCTTGAGGAATGTTCCTTTGTTCCTCTTCAAATTCAAAGGATTCAAAATTGTCTGGGCTTTCGTTTAACAGTTTCTTAAATTCGCTAATATCCATACTTTCTACAAATTTTTTAAAATCCTCTTCACTATCGCCCAGTTCATCAAAACTTATTGCTTCAGTTGCTATTATCTCGTTGGAAATATACAACGGAGCTCCCGTTTTAAGTGAAAGTATTATACAATCTGACGGGCGTGCATCAATTTCGATGAAAGGATTAATACCATCTGAGACTTCTTTGTCTGAAACAACAAGGTCTCGCAAAACTATCTTAGCATAAAACACGTTATCTTTTATAGAGTGAATAACGAATCTCTCTATTCTGAGATTCAATTCTTTGACCAAGTTCAACATCAAATCGTGTGTTAAAGGCCTATCGAAAGGCACTTTTTCTATCGCTATTGCCATAATACTTGCTTCACATGCGCCAATCCATATTGGTAAAATCTTCTTTGTATTCTCAATGCCAAGTAAGACAACAGGTGTATTTGAGACCTTGTCAAGAACAAGAGCCTTAACAATTGCTCTCTTCACCTTCAATCACCTCTTTTAACTTTTCAGCATTTTGCCTGATAACACCTTCAACATAGTTTCTCATTTCTTCTTCTGTTTGAAAGTTTTCAGGATACACTAAGTCACCAAACATCATACCGGTCTTATCGCCTTTAACTATCAATTTGTGCTTTGGTATGACAAGGTGATTTCCCCAAATTGTTATAGGAAGCACTGGGACCTTTGACTTAAAAGCTATTTCAAGACTTCTTGGTTTAAAAGGAAGAATCTGTCCATCAGGCGATCTTGTGCCTTCTGGGAAAATTACAAAATGATAACCTTCCTTCAACTTTCTCATAACTTCCCTAATTGCTGTAGCTGTTTGACGAATATTACCTCTGTCTATAAGTTCACTGCCGAGATATTTTATCAAGAATACATTCAGAATCGGGAACTTTGCAAGTTCCTTTTTTGCTATGAACGGTGTTGGACCAACGTATCCAACGACCATTGGTATATCCAAAATACTTTGATGATTACAAACGACTATATAATTCGCGTTTACATCCGGCTTCTTTCCACATACAAAGACTTTAACACCAAGAACCTTAAAAGCGAGTCTTCCAAATATCTCTATCTGTTTTAATGCAAAATCCTTGCCTTTCTCTTTGCCAAGTAAAGCAGCTATGAGCAGAACGATGGAGCCATAGATAAAAATATAAAAGAAGCCACCAATTAATAGTACCAATGTTCTAAGTACGTTAACAATCTTTTTCACTTATTACTCCCCCAAAGTTTTGTTATTCTAAACAGAAAAATAAACAAAGATAATACAAATACCCCCCACCCAAAAACCGTTGGGTTTAGCTGAAGAACGTACTTATCGAACATAAAAAATGCAATTGCTACTAACACAAACGAACCAAGAGCGATTGCTATGAAACCAATAAATACTGAGCTATTCTTAACGGCATAAAATCCTCCAATTAACCCAACAATTATTCCTATAACTATATACGCGTACCACTCAAGAGGGAGATAGTTGATTAAAAACGATTTAATCAAAAAATTTGCTGCTATGAATGAAACGACAAAACTTCCAAGGAAGACAATTGATTTGTAAAGCGAGTAAAAGATAACTGAAAAAATCACACTTACTACAAGAACATATAAAAGCATGTTATTTTTAATTACAGCTGAAATATCCGGTAGAAATCTCTGAATAAACTCGTAAAGAACAGGACTGACATATCCATATCCAACAATTAATCCTAAAGCGAAAAGTGTAATTAACTCAACCAAATTCGGAAAAATCAATACAAAAATCGATAACGGGAGGAAAAGATACCAATAATATGCAAAAAGTTCACTGATAGATTTAAGATTTTGAACATCAAGACTGAACGTCATTCCAAATCCAATCCTCCTTCTATATAGGTTTCTACTTCAGACCTAACCTGTTTATCTTTTAGCTTCTCCTTTGCTTTTCTTTTATTGCCTGTTGCGATATAGCATAGTGCAAGCTGGACGTCGAGGTCGAAGTTTTTCAAACCGAGATTTTCAGCCTTTTCAAAGAACATTGTAGCTTCGTTAAATCTATCGATTTCCATAAGCGCACAGGCTAAATTGAAATAAGCGAGGGCAAAATCTGGAGCATTCTGAATAGCCTGTTTGTACATTTCAATAGCTCTTCCTACCATTCCCTGCCTTCTGTATAAGTTTCCAAGATTATTATATACCTCTGGAAGGTTGTATGGTAGTAGCTTATTGTATATTTCAAATGCGCTTTCATATTTGCCTTCCTCGGTTAATTTTACAGCATCACTTATCATGGCAAGTATCTCATCGCGACTATACACTCCATCTTTCATAATAATCACCATCTTATCAAATACGACAAAAAGATTTCAATTTTCTATTTCTTACTCTTTTCTAAAAGCATTCTCATCAGCTTTTCTGTATAAAACATCGTATCGTAGAATACCTGTTCTTTTATCGACACTTTCGCAGTAAGTTTTATTATCCCAGGCGGTACAGGTCTCAAATAAGCCCATTTAGCTACCCAGTAAAGCTTCTTTCTATGCGCATTATCAACTTCACGTACACTTCCTGTTAATTTTGTAAGGATTGGACAATCGCCGATAACTCTAACATCCATGAGCCTGTATGTAATTAACTCTCCAATACATTTATCGACTTTCTGTATGCTGACATCCATAGTCTCGGGATAGATCTCTGTTGGCACATACACATCGTGTTCAAAGACACCAATTGCATATTTTATGTAATGTAACTCATCGCCGTATAAATCCTCAACACTAAAATACGCATATGCATAATTCTCATCAAACGTTACATTTTTTATATTAACAAACAACGGTTTATCATCTTTAAGCACATATTCGTCTATGGTATTTCCTTTCCACTTTATCAAAAAGAGTGTTGGATAAGAATACTCTATAAAATCAACGTCCTTAACTGGAAAAGCGTAATTATTCGCCACAACTTTGTCTTTTCCCAAATATATAATATCGCCGTATGGCGTAACTTCAAAAGACCATATCTTTTCAGGTAAGCTAATTTCCTGTATTTTTTCTAAGGTTTCAAGTTTGAAAACTAAAATCATTTGTTTAAGTGCATCTAAAACGTATAATCTATCAACCGTAATCTCTGCATCAAGAGCAAATACCTTTTGGTTAAGTTTTTGTATAGTTGGCTTGCGTGTAACAGTGTTGTATTTTACTACTCTGTCAAAATCAACAATATATATATTCCCTTTCCTGTCACTACCTGCTACAAGTGGTACTTGAAGGTCATTAATCAATTCCTGTTCTTTCTCATCGTATAGCGATTTACCACCGAGAAGATAAAGGTCTCCATTCCTATCAAAAAAAACCTGTTTAATATCTTTTGAAATCTTCTTAATTTTTAGAATTTTACTATTCTTAAAATATACAATTCTTTTGTTTTTAGAATCAAGCACAACAAATTGGTCCCCATACACGGTAAGACTTGTAGGAGTTTGAAAATACTCAATTCCCTTAACTGAGCCTTTTACTGAATTAATATAACTCATGATAAAACTATTCGACGGTGAAAGATTGAGCTTTCTAAAATAATCCACTCGCTGTATTAAATTCTCAATATCGTCATTTCTAACAAGTGACGTATAATTCCGTAGTTCTTGAATTGCTTTATCAACTTCTCCATTGATTATTCCAAGTCTACCTCTAAGATACCAAAAATACGGTAATTCCTGAACGTATACTCTTCCAGACATCGCCTTTTTAGAATATTCATAAGCACTTTTGAAATCACCAGAGTATACATATTCTAAAGTCTGGCTAAAATAACTACGCGCAGTCTCTTCATCAATTACGGCAAACACCATCGTCAATTCCACAAGAAAAAGGATAATAATGAAAAATCTTAAGTTTTGCACTATCTTCACGTTCTCTCCCTCATTTCGAAACGTTATTACCTTTCTTCGCTTCAGATTTATCCATCCAACCAAGGAAATAATCTACTACATTTGTCTTTCTTTCATTTCCACTCAAAAGTCTCTTTATATTCTCCTTATGTCGCAGTACTGAGAAAAGAGCAAGTGCGAGGAAAACAAGCCAGTAATCTTTTTCAAAAACAAGGGCAAAAATAGCACCAGAGAGTAGACCGATAATGGATCCAAGAGAAACGTATTGAGTTATCGCAACTATAGCAATCCATACACCGAGCGCAAACATTCCAGCTTGTGGAAATATACCAAACAAAGTTCCAAGGGTCGTGGCAACACCTTTTCCACCTTTAAACTTTACAAATGGAGAATAGCAATGACCGATAACAGACATTGCACCTGCCATAACCATTGCAGATTCACCTAAGTTTTTGAATATTAAAACAGCAAACACAGCTTTTATTATATCAAGAAACATTGCAAGCGCACCGTATTTCGTACCAAGATTTCTTAACACATTAGTCCCACCAACGTTTCCACTACCAACTTTTGTTATATCCACTCCCTTTATTTTTGGTATTATGTAACTAAAAGGAATTGCACCTATGAAATACCCAACGGCAGCCGCCCAAAACAATGTCATTCACATCCCTCCAAACAAAGCATATTAACTATATTATCGCACATACATTTCAAAATTCTCTTCACCAACGATGCCTATTAGTATCTCCTTGTACGATGGTCGCAGGTTAATCATATTACTGAGAGCCTGTTTTATCGTATCGAGCTCTTCGTCCTTAAAATCGCCACTATCGATAGCGTGAACAAGGTCGTTAACTACTTCCGGGATATCAAGATATGATAGAACCATTGCAACTTGAGCACCGTACATGAAACGTTCTTCTCCTTCGAGCAACATATACCTTAATAAAGGATAAAATTGCTCACCTGCGCCAAGCTTTGCAAGTGCTTCATAAATAACCAATTGTGCTTCTTCAAAATCGTACAACTCTATCGCTTTCATAATATCGGAATTCAGCTTTGAAAGTCCCAAATCGCCTGCAAGATCTATAAGATAAATTAGAGATATGTCGTTCTTTTCACCCCTTCGTACTCTTTCCTTTATTGTTTTTACTAATTTTGGAACTATTTTATCTCCAAGTCTATAAAGCACTTCAACTGCGATCTCACGTACATTAGAGTCCTCGTCATCCAACAACTTCACCATCTCGTCGTATGCGTCAGCACCTTTTTCTTCTATAATTCTTCGTATAAGCAATTCTCGTTCATCTGATTGATTATTGTTAATTTCGAAAGAATTTCTTTCGTCAGTCAATTATATTCACTCCTTTTTATCTTTTTTGCATTTTGCCCTTCATATTATATCATAAACATCCCCAAGGCAAACGCCTTGGGGAAAGAATTAGTCTATTATTAACTTTGTTAATTGTTATATATCATTATCTTCTCAAGTTACTTACCGTTTGGAGCATCTGGTCAGCGGTCATTATAGATCTGGAATTGAATTCGTAAGCCCTCATGGCTGTTATCATATCGACCATCTCTTTGACCACATCAACATTTGATTTCTCCACATATCCTTGCATAATTGTTCCAAACCCATCCTGTCCTGCTGTTCCTTCTATAGGGTCTCCACTTGCAGCAGTTGCAACGTAAAGGTTATCACCTATTGACTTTAAACCAGCGGGGTTGACAAATCTTGTCAATGTGATTGTACCGAGCTGCTGGATTGTACCATCTGCAAGTTCAACCGAGACTATACCATCTGGTGAAATAGTCAGAGATGTTGCATTCTGAGGTATAACAAGCGCTGGCGACAATAAAAGCCCATTTGCTGTTACCACTCTTCCTTGGTTATCGATTTTAAATTGTCCGTCTCTCGTATAAGCGATACGGCCATCTTGGAGTTGAATCTGGAAAAACCCATCACCGCTAATTGCCAAATCAAGTGCATTTCCCGTGTTTTCAATATTACCCTGTGTGAAAAGCTTTGTTGTCGCTGCAAGCCTAACACCGTGACCAACATAAATACCGGTTGGTGTCGTCGAATTCTGAGCGGTTGCCGCACCTGCGTTCTTTGAATAACTATAAATCAAGTCCTGAAATTCAGTCTTTACCTTCTTGTACCCTGCGGTATCAACGTTGGCGATATTATTCGATACCGTATCCATTTTGAATTGTTGTGCCCACATACCGGTTGCTGCGGTGTAAAGACTATTAATCATCTATATCCCTCCTCACCTTAAAGCTCCTACACTATTGATAACCTTGTTCAGTAATTCATCGTGGATAACTATCGCTTTTGAAGTAGTGTCATAATGCCTTTGAGCTTCTATCATCTTTACCATTTCGCGCACTGCATTCACATTTGATTTTTCTACAAAACCTGTTAAAATCCTAACCTCATTATTTTGATTTTGAACATTCGCATCGATAACTTGTGCTTGACCGGTGAAGAGGGTTTCACCTACTTTTTTTGGATTTTGCAATGTATATAATGCTATTCTTGACACAACATTACCATTTTGGTCAAAGACATTACCTGCTTCATCTATAGAACCATTTTCCGGAAACTGAATCACTTGACCGTTCGAATCCAACAAATAATAACCTTGAGTATTAACCAACTGCCCATTTCTATCAACGATGAATTCCCCATTTCTCGTATAAAAAACTTGGTCACCTTTTCGCACAGCAAAATAAGCATTACCGCTTATTGCCATATGTGAGGGTACTTTTGTCTGCTCTAAATATCCTTGAGAAAAATTAGTGTGTATCTCATCAACGATGATAGCCTGCTCAACATTCCCTATCTTTGTAACATCCACACGCCTATTTTCTGGCTCTGGTTTAATTCTGTAAATGGCACGTTCAAAATACGTCCTAAAAGCAGGCGTATCGGCTTTGTAGCCGTTTGTTTCGATATTCGCCAGATTATTGGAGAGTGTATCTATCTTTGTAAGGTCTGCGAGCATCCCCATCGCCGCTGTATACACACCTCTGTACAAAACAATCACCTTCCATATTTAATTTTTATTTTACTTCTCATAAGTAACTGCAACATTTCTTAAAAGTTCTTCATCTTCAAGAAGTTTGCCCGTTCCTCTTGCCACACAAAGTAAAGGTTCATCAGCCACTTTACACGGTACTCCTATATCCTCTTCTATTGCCTTGTCAATACCTCTGAGTAATGCTCCACCACCAGTAAGAACAATACCGTGTTCGACTATATCTGCTGACAATTCTGGAGGGGTCTTTTCAAGTACCAATTTAATTCGGGAAATCATATTATCAATGACTGGTCGAATCATCTTATAAACATCTGTTGAATTAACGATTTCCGTTCTTGGCAGTCCAGTTACGGCATCTCTACCTTTAATCTCCAATTCTAAATCTTCTACATCTGGATGTACTTTTCCTACTTTTATCTTTATATCTTCTGCGGTTGTATCACCGATTAGCAAGCCAAAGTTTCTTCTAACACCTTTAACAATTGCATCATCAAGTGCATTACCAGCAAGTTTTATGGAATCACCAACAACAATGCCTCCCATACTTATAACTGCTATATCCGTTGTACCACCACCAATATCGACAACCATATTCCCCATAGGCTTCATCACATCAAGACCTATACCGATAGCCGCAGCGGTTGGCTCAAGTACAATATGTACTCTCTTTGCACCTGCTTTAAGCGCAGCATCGTAAACTGCCCTCTGCTCAACGCTTGTCGTTTTTGTTGGTATACCGATTACCATGTTGCATTTGAAAAAAAGACCTCTGTTAAGCCTTTTCATGAAATATTTCAGTACTTCAGAGATAATTGTGTAATCAGCAATAACACCATCGCGCATAGGTTTAACTGCCAGAACTTTATCCTCTGGTGTCTTTCCAAACATATCCTTTGCTTCCGAACCAATAGCCAAAATCTTGTTCGTCTTCTTTTCAATTGCGACAACGGAAGGTTCGTTCAAAACAATACCTTTTCCCTGCTGATAAACAATGAAGTTTGCTGTTCCGAGGTCAATTCCTAAATCGTTCTTAGCCATCTCTCTCTCCCCTTTCAAATATATACAAACCTATTATAAGTGCACTCACACCAATCGCATTATACAACGTGAGTCCGGAACCCATTAAAAACAATTCGGAAATCACAGTCACAAGTGGAATAAAATATATAAAGTTCGTAGTCTTTCTATCACCGATAAGCTCAATAGACTTATTCCAAAACAAATACCCCAAAGCGGAGCAGATAATCCCAAGATAAACAAGTCCGATGAAGCTTCTAAATTCAAATTGAAAGTTCATATCTTGAAAAAAAGAAAAAGGGATGAGAGTTACAACGCCCCAGAATGTTATCGAAAAGACCTGGTCTATGCCTGTAACATCTCGTATCTTAACTACATAATGTGTGTACAAAACCCAAGCTATGGCTGCACCAAAAGCAAGTACATCTCCAAGCGGGTTCAAGTTTAACAATCTCCCATTTAAAATAACGAGAGCAACACCAAGAAATGCAAGTATAGAACCCAAGTAGTGGTAAAAATTTGTTTTAACTTTGTGGACTATATGAGTAAAGAGTACGTACAAAAGAGGTGCACTCGAAACTATAACTGCCGCATTTGTGGGGGACGTATATCTTAAAGCAGTATTCTCAAAGACAAAATACATCGTTATGCCCCAAAATCCAGACCAAAACGCGTTAATATCTCTAATCTTTTTCTTCTTTGCAAGTGGCAAGAGTACAATTAAAGCGATAATGAATCTATACAGTGCTGCAGGAAAAGGTTCAAAAACACCAACAACAAATTTTGTTGCAACAAACGATGCGCCCCAAAATATCGTAACGATTATTACTGGTAAGTATGATATATAAGCTGACATTTTAGATTTCAAAAAAAACACCCCCAGAAACATTCATCAAAGTTTATCTGAGACTTTCAAGGATTTCTATTACTTCTTGAACACTCCAGGCTTGGTATATCTCTGCCATCTTTCTATTATCAAGATACTTTCCATCGATTAGAGTTTGTACTACTCTATCCGTCCATCCACCAGTGCCTCTTAAAAGAATAACGGGTTTTCTATTCGCATATGAAACAAGTATTTCAATAGCTGTGCCAATTTCACCGCCAATAGAAACAACAACATCGACGCTCTTAACAAGTATAAACGACCGCATCTGGAAATCCAATCCCGTGTTTATAACAAGACTATTATACTCATTCGCATCACTGCCATCCCACGGAAGCACACCGATGCTAAGACCACCAACATTAGAAACCCCCTTGCACACCAATTCCATTACACCATCACGTCCGCCTGTGAAAACAGTGTATCTTCTTCCGAGTTCTTCTCCAAGATTTAAACACACCTGAACTAAATCACTAACAGGTGGTTCTTTTGAATTTCCAGAATATCCAATTACGCCTACTTTTAAGCTTTTATTCATATAGACTCCCCCTACCTTTGCAAAAATTTAATTTCAATGATTAGTATACCATAACAAGTGGTATAATAAAATAGAGCCGAACCCAAATTAAAAAGAGGAGCTTTTCTCTGTATGGACAAAAAAATATCCAACTACGAATTGCACAAGAAGGTTGAAGAACTATTGAAAAAACACAATCTAAAGCCAGAAAAACGACTAATTGAAAGGTTTATTAACAACATCGAACCCATAATCGATGCTTTAAATGACGACTTATTAGAATCTCTCGTTATAGAGAATTTGACAATAGGTGAGTCATACTTTTTTAGAGACATGCAGACATTTGAAAAACTTAAAAGGATATTTAGAACTACCAAAAAAACTCTTTGGAACATCCTTTCGGTTGGATGTTCCAAAGGTGAAGAAGTATATACAACTGCTATAGTAGCAAAAGAATCTGGTGTTAACTATAAAATCACAGGGCTTGATATTAATTTTCAAAGAATAATCCAAGCAAAAAAAGGGTGCTACAGGTTTTGGAGTGTAAGATTTTTAAAAGAAGGCGAGATTGAAAAGTATTTTAATATCGTCAATGGTGAATATTGCATTAAAGATGAATATAAAGAACACACGAGATTTCTTGTAGGAAACATACTCGACGAAAAACTTGATTGTTTTGAAGAAAAAGAGAGATTTGATATAATTTTTGTTAGAAGGGTACTCTTTTACCTCGAACCAAGCAAAGGAATTGTTGAAAAGCTTTCTCAAATGCTTAAAGATGACGGTTATCTAATCGTAGGTATGGGAGAATATCATCCTGAGATATTGGAAAGATTCACTCCTTCATACCCAGATACAGGAGCAATATTGAGAAAAATTAAGCCTCGTGAGTCTAAAGAACTCATTGAAGATTACTTCGAAAAGAAGCCCCACGTTAAGAGCGAGAAGAAGGGCTCAACAGTAATTTCAAAAGACCCCATGAAAGACAAATCAAGTATGTTAAAAGAATTTAAAGAGTCACAGTTAAATTTACCTCTTGACAAAGGTCAAATCGTAAGAACAATTAAAGCTGATATAGAATCGATTTCATACGAAGAAAGAATAAGGACTATCGAAGAACTAATTTCGAAAAAGAGATACAAAGAAGCGTATGAATTAGTAACGAAAATGTGTTCTGAAAATATTACTGACTACATTGTCTGGAAATACCGTACACTCATTGAGTTGGAGTTATCTTTAACTGACTCAGTCAAAAGTTCACTTCAAAATGCGCTCTTTTTAAACAACTCAGATGATGAGATTTGGCAGCTAAAACACATGATTGATTTAAAATTGAACAAGAAGAAATAAAAATCTCATGGTGCTGAGGTGATCCTATGAAATTCTATCTATGTGAAATACTCCACAAAACGGGAAATATAAATATTGCAATTCCAGTAAGTGAAGTACGTGGGATAAGTAACGAACTGTACGAGGCACCTGAAGAGCTAAGTATATTTGGATTTGCTCTTTACGAGGAATTTCTATATCCAATCGTAACACATTCTGACATTGAAAACCCAGTTTTTAAATTCTTTCTCATTTTGAAAGAATATGCTTTTGGAATTACGAGAATATTAGAAGAAATCGAAGCAACCCCAACACCATTTTCACCTTCCGTACCAGTGGATAGAGACAAACAATTTGAAAGAATCTCCGAATACACAGGGGCAATAAATCATGAAGGAAAAATATACTATGTCTACAACCTATATTACGTCACTCTCCCAAAAAATGCAACTGTTGTGAAGAAAGAAACAAGAGAAGCAATGGGAGAATCAAAAAGAGAAAGACTCACGAATCGTTACATTATAATCGGTAAGAACTTTGCAGTACCAATAGAAAAAGTAAAGACCATACTCTCGGCAGATTTAATAACGCCATTCAAAACACTTGAATTTGATGGCTTCATTGATTTTGGTAAAACAATCCCAGTAAAAGATTTAGATGGTGGTAAGTTCGTGGTAATCCTTGAGGACATCGGCTACAGAACTTCAAAATTAGAATTACTAAGCGGAAACATATTGACACAACAAGCTACAAACGAAAGATATTTAGAAACCCCAAGCGGAACTTATAAAATACTTTCTAATTGAAGGGATGATTCTATGGATTTCTTAGAGGTTTTCATTCAAGAATTATTAGAAAAGGGGCAACAATCGATTGATTTGATAAAACTTTACATAGAGACAAAAGATCCTTCAACACTAAATGAATTATACAGACTTTTTCACACTATAAAAGGTTCTGCGAGTCTTGTGGGATTCAGCGGATTTAAAGAACTCTTCCACAAAATTGAAGATTATTTCAAAAGGCATATGAGCGGAGAGAATCTTCTTACAAACGATTTTTTAGCCCGCGTGTTATCTATACTCCCAGAAATACTTAAAAAGCAAGAGGATATTACTGACGATGAGTTATCAAAGTATATTGATGTAATCGAAGGAAGAACAACAACTGGAGCGGGCGTTATCTCGTCAGTTAGCAATTCACTACCAGCAGAAATACTTCAAGACCTTCTATCGAATGCGTTAAGTGCGGAGAATAGCTTAATGCGAGACGATTCAAAAAATGCATTAAGAGAGATTCGAGCAGTTAAGCAAAAGATAGTTTCACTTATTCAAAGTTCATATTATATACAACTCAAACAGTTACTATCCAATTTTGACGTTTTGGTCCTTCAAGAGGCTACAATTAATAACAAGAGAGTCAAACTCGAACTTGAAATAGGTGACGAAAAGATTGAGAAAAAAGATTCAAAAATGCTTGTTGACATGCTTGTGCACCTGGTTAGAAATTCCATTGCGCATGGAATAGAATCACCAGAGGTAAGAATTCAAAGGAACAAACCTGAAGTTGGGAGAATCACTATTAGAAGCTATGTTCGTGGAAATGAGCTCTTTCTTGAAATTGAAGATGATGGCAACGGTATTGATTTTGAAAAAGTGCGAAAAAAAGCTGTAGAAAAGAACTTGTCTCATATGCGACCTGAAGATGTTATTTTCGTTCCGGGATTCTCTACAAAAGATCAGGCGGATGGCACTTCTGGACGTGGTATTGGATTAGATGTTGTGAAGAACTTTTCCACTGCGCGCGGTGGAGATGCAGAAGTCGTAACGTCTCCTGGAAAAGGTACTAAGTTTATAGTTCATTTCCCAATAAAGACATTTCTTATACGCGTACTTGTTGTTGAAGCCGATGGTCTCCAGTTCTGTATTGACATAAATGACATTCTTGAGGTTATAAGCCAGCCAAACGTGACAAACAATCAAGTTAAACACAAAGATAAGCTTTATGAAATAACATTTAACTCCTCATCTCCAAGGTTTGGCATAATAACAAAAAGTAATACAGCGATACTTGTTAGTAACCTTCTTGGAAGTTTTGATGGACAGGTATCAAATGAAAACTACGATACGATAAAAGGTTTTGTCAAAAACATCTTTGTATACCCATTACCAATAATCTCAGCAGAAAAATTCAGAAAGCTTGAAAAAGAAGAAGACTCAGGAAGTATGCTCAGAGTGCGCAAAGTATTACTCGTTGATGACTCAATAGTTACACGCACACTTGTTGGTAAATTCCTAAGAAACTTTGGTTACAATGTCATTGAAGCCGCAGATGGAGAGAGTGCCATTGAAGTCTTCAAAAAGGAAAAACCAGAAATAGTTATCTGTGATGTAGAAATGCCCGGTATAAATGGTTTTGAAACAACTCGTCGGCTCAAGGAAATTGAAAAGGAAACACCTGTCATAATATTCAGCACACTCACAAATGAACAACTTATCCAAGGGCTCGAGGTTGGTGCAAGTGCGTATCTTTCAAAAGACGAACCTCCTGAGAGATTATTAAGATTAATCGAGAAATTCTTAAGGTAAAATACTTTTGCAAATGAATTTACACCACGAAACTTTTTCTACTTGGAGTGATATGGGGTGAAAAAGGTTATTATTGTTGGCTCAGCAGGTAGTCCCAATCAGGCAATTGAAATACTAAAGATAAACCAAAAACTTGAAATTCCAGTTATTATATGCATCCATTTTACAAGTTCAGCTATGGAGACTTTTGCAAATCACATGAAGAGTGAAACTGGTAATGAAGTTACTATCGTCAGTAATATAACTTATCTCAAACCGGGCATCTATCTACCAGAAGGTGGAAAAGATATGGTTTTCATAGAAGAAAACATAGTTAACGTCATTGATGAAACTACATCTAAGGAAACTATTCACCCATCAATTTCCGCATTATTCAAATCACTTCAAAAATATGCGAACAAGGATTTTGCTATTATCGTTCTTGGTGGGCTTGGGGATGATGGTTCAAAGAATGCTAAAATGTTAAAAAACTTAGGTGTACGCTTCATAATTGAAAAATCTCCCAAATTTCCATACCTTCCAAACAACATTGCGGCTCAACTTGGAGAGAGATATGAAAAGTTTGAAATAGAGAAAATCAAAGAAGTTCTAAAATCTATAAATACAAATAAAAAATAGAAATTATGAAAAGGTGGTGGTTAATATTGAAAAAGATTCTTATAGTCGATGATTCACAGGTGTGGCGTACATATTTGCAAAATCTACTTGAAAAACACGGACACACAACTGAAGTCGCGAAAGACGGACTGGAAGGTCTGAATAGATTTTTTATGTTTTTACCAGATATCGTCATTGTAGATTACGTAATGCCGAAACTGAACGGTATCCATTTTACAAGGTTCATCAGAAGCTTCAACGCATTTAAGAATGTTGGTATACTTATGCTTACCGGTGCCGAAGAAACGATAAATCGATTTTGGGCTAAAAAAAGCGGAGCAAATGCATTTCTAAAAAAGACCGAGACAAATTTGGAAATTGAAAAAGCAATTCTTGATTTTGTAAACTCAGATTACTCAATAGAATGGTCGAGAGAGATATATAAAATTCATCTTGAACCTTTTGGAGAATTGGTAGATATAGTTGAAGAGAGTTTAAGAGAATCAACTATTACAAAAGAAATTCTCGAACTTACAAAACTAATCTACGACGAAAAACTATTGATGGAAAGGTTATATCACATATTTAAGGAACTATTTGATTTTGACAATGTATACATCTGTCTTTCAACATATTCTGAAGGTAGGATATATGCTTTTGGAAATGGTAAATTTGCCGATTTTGAACATGTTCTTGATGCAACACAAACATTGGGTTATTTTACATATTATGAACATACCGAGCAAAAATATCTTGGAGAATCGCGAACTATCGATTCTTTCGCTGCAGAAATCTTAATGAAAAATGATAATCCCGTAGGTTTTGTATTAGTAGAAAACCCAAAAATCCCAGAGGTTGTTCAACGCACCTTAGCCCTTTCAAGTTATTCTCTCGTCCAAATATTTGACTTGCTTAATTTATACAAAATCCTCAGCTCACAAAAAGAAATTGACGAAATAACAGGCACTTACAACTGTCATGTTATTCAAGGTAAGATTTCAAATTCTATTGATTTTGCCATGAGAAATGGATTACCACTCTCTTTCCTAAGGATTAAATTTAACAATCTAAAGGATATGTACAAAACACTTGGCATAGTTAAGACCAATCAAACACTTAAAATGGTGTTGAACACGTTATCAAAAATACTTTCAACCGAAATTGGCAGGATATCAATGAACGAATTTATCATCATTCTCTTGGGAAAGACCACTGAGCAAGTCGAAGCTTACATAGATAAAATAAAAAACGAGATTCTTGCGAATCAAAATATCAAGATAATACATTCTATAATTGAATGGAACGGACAAACAGTTAACGAAATTCTTGAAGAGTTGTAGGAGGAGGGATTGGGTTGAAAATGCGCCTTTCTTGGAGTTATGGATTAACCTTAACGTTACTTATAGCTGTCTGGACAATCCTAATAATTCTTATGATACTTCCAAGAGTTTCAAAAATTGTAGCAACAGTAACGGAGAAATCTTTCTTAGAAGAAGTCAGGTTCTTATCCAAAATGAAGGCTTATGAAGCCATCTTTAGAGAAAAGCCAGAATTTGGTTATTACTATTTACTGGATAAAGATGGAAATACAGTAAACCACAATGATCCGTCTAAGATAGGTATCAATGTCCAAAAAGAAATACCTGAACTGTTTAAATACATGGAAGAAAAAAAGGAAGGCATATATAGTTATGATTATCAAGGAGTAAGAAGGTACGTAGGTTTTGCCTTCGATGGTGAACACTACTTGGCACACGCCGTTACACACGATGAATTGTTTGCTGACCTTAACCATTTCTTATCATCCTTATATAAACTATTGATTCTTATGATAATAATTCTGACACCTATTATCGGCTATTTAGTTGGAGAGTTTCTGTTAAGAACCCCAAAAAAGCAATTAAAGGCTTCTAACGTACTTGTAAAAAACATCTCAGAAAACATCATCCAAACTTCTTCTTCAGCGTCTGAGATAAAAGCAATGGCAGAAAACACCGAGGGTGCTGCAACCGAAGTTGATAGATCTCTTGAAGAATTCGCTGCTTATCTTGAAGAGAGTCGGGCTGAGACAGAAACGACAATTAAAGGCCTCAACGAATTCACAGACACCATCGAGCAGATAACGGAATATACCTCAAAACTTGCCATGCTTACAGAAACACTTGGAAAAATAACAGATAACATAACCGATATATCAGATAATATAACCGTGCTTGCTATAAATGTTTCAATTGAAACGAGCAAACAGAATATCGATAGAGAGGGACTATCGAGAATCGCCGAGATGATAATGGAATTGTCGAATTCAACGAGAAACCTTGCAAAAGAGAGCAAACAATCACTATTAAATGTTGAAAATATAGTCACATCAACAACGTTGATTACCGAGAAGATAACAAAGAAGCTATCATCTGTGAGAGAATCACTGAGTACGATAGAACAAGTATCAATAGCTTCCACAACGAATGTAGAAAAACTTGTAAAAGCTTCGAAAACAGCGCACGAATCTGTCGAAGAGCTATATTCTGGTATTGAACAACTTGAGGAAGCGATAGCTAACATAAAAGAGGAAATCGATAAGTTTACGGCTGAGATATCAAAATTTATGCTCTAAATCACACGCCCAGGAGGGTAGAAAATGGTAGAATTTAATTTCTTCGAACCATCTGTCTATTACAGGCAAATGGCTATACTTCAGGCTCTCTCTGAAGGTATAACAAAACACAGTGAAGTGGCACTAAAAGCCGGTATTGTACCTTCTCTTGTAAATAAATATCTTAAAACATTTGAAATGGAAGGACTTGTAAAGAAGGTAAATAACACGTACACCATTACAGAAGAAGGAATGGTTAAACTCAATTATTTACGCCTCAGCTATCTTTCAGAAATTTCACAGATGTACAAAAATATAGAGCTCAAATTTCAAGACATTTTCCTTAAACTTGTTGGAAAAAGAGATATATGCATATACGGTGCAGGAGTTGTTGGCACGATGCTTGAAAGACTTATTTCAACAAAACAGACACATAATGTAATTACTTTTATTGATGAAGATGAGAAAAAGATAAACACTAAGATTGATGGAATAATCGTCACATCGCTCAATACAAAAGTCAACGCTGATGCATACGTTGTCGCATCTTTTAAAAACGCTGAAAATATGACGGAAAAGCTTCTAAGTGTCGGATATAGAAATATATATGCAGTAGTATTCGACAAAGATAGACTAAAACTGGTATGGAAAGGATAAGACTATGAATGAACAGGTATACTTTGAAAAGCTCTTAACTGGGGTGGAAGTAGATTTAAAAAAAGAATTCCTCTCAGTAAAAAAACTCCATGAAGAAAAATTTTCAGAGTATAAAGATCAATTTGCAGAAATTTTCTGGAAAGTATACGACGCTATTGCCCAGCAAATTGACGAGAATTCACCACTTGAACAAAGGTTCTTTCTCAGACTCGGACTTGTCGATCCGAGGTATTTATCAAGGGAAGACTTAGAAAGAATCAAAGAATGTATGACTTCTGAAGAAAACGATGTTTTCTACTATGTTGATGAATGGATTATTGCAATTAAAAAGAAGAGAATAAATCAATCAACATTCGAAGACGTCATCCAAGAACAACCACAGTCTGCACAGAAAACGTACGACTACACATGGGTAGAGAAAGAATATGATAGAAAGTTATACGAACGGACAATAGAGGAAGAGAAACTAAGAGACCTCGTAAAAGGTATTCAAGGCAAAGGTCCGTACTCAAAAGGTGTATATGTTATCTTCGACGAAATTATCAAAAGCCTCGGTAAATTGAAGAAACTCGACAACGATGTGAATACCTTGTTTGAAACTCTACAAAAAGCAAAAGAGCAATCGCAAAAAGCACAAATGATAACAAAAGATAACAAAACATTACAATTAACCGAACCATCGGTTATCAAACAGATGGTTAAGAAGGTTGTTGGGAAACTCGGAACACAATATCCATCTCTCACTTCAAATTTTCTACGAGATGTTAACAAAATATTCTCTAAAAAAGAATCCTTGAAACTCTTTGAAGAATTAAAACTGCTTGACCCAAAAACTTTAACAAGAAATATAAGAGGAACGGAACTATTCATGCCACCATATGTAATACTTGTACCAGGGTATGGAGAAAATGGATTTTGTTGGGAACCAGTCGAAGGTTTGAATATTTACGGACGAGGCAGAGTAGTCGTCCCAATATTCTCAAGAAAAGGTGTTGAACCATTTTACCAAGCTTTTGGAGAATATCGCTGGAAATTGGAGAAAGAATTATCATTTGGTAGATGGATGGAAGAGGGATTAACAGGAGAATATTATCAATATCTTGAAGAAAATAAGCTCAGGGGCCAACCCGCTGAATATTTTGTGAAGGACTATATCCTCTGGCTAACGAAGGAAGCCAACGGAATACAGAAGATTGAAAAGCCTGTTAGAGAGATATTTTGGCGGTATATACCATTTGACGATAAGATAAAAGAAAAACTATCCAAAGTAAGCTATGTTTATCAACAGCTATGGGAAAAAGATTTGAGAAGAAGGCAAAGAAACCAATAAAGACAATAACGTAAACAAGGGGGAAGAGATGTGGCACAGAAAAAAACTGTAAGAATCTTAGTAACAGCTATCACCTTACTCGTTGCTGCTTTGGCATTATTTTTCTTTCTCAGAGAAGTTTTTTCTGGCAAAATTATCGTAAGGGACTACATCTTTCAAATCGGCAAATTTCAGCTCAGATGGTACAGTGTGTGTATTGCTACCGGTATATTTGTTGCTTACTTTCTTGCTCGAAGAAGACTTGAAAAGTATCCTATAACCCCCGAAGACCTCGATGAAGGACTCTTTTGGGGGGTTATATTTGGAATCCTCGGAGCAAGGTTATACTACGTTGCTTTTAATTGGTCATATTATTCACGCTACCCATCGGAGATATGGAAGATATGGCATGGTGGACTTGCGATACACGGAGCTTTTTTTTCAGCACTCTTAACGATATATTTCTACTCAAAGATAAAAAAACGCTTTACTTTTGTCCATGCGTCTGATTTATTTACGTCCGTACTTCCTATTGCTCAGGCTATCGGAAGATGGGGGAATTTTTTTAACTACGAAGCGTATGGAAGACCTACGAAACTACCTTGGGGAATGTTTGTCCCACCTGAAAGACGCATTCCGGGATTTGATATGGATACTCACTTCCATCCAACTTTTCTATACGAAAGCTTATGGAACATTGCTGTCTTCACATTTCTCTATCTCATCGTTGAAAAACGAAAGAAATCCTACGGTGAAACTACGGCACTTTATTTAATCTTGTATTCAATCGGAAGATTTTGGATAGAGGGCTTACGATTAGATAGTCTATACGCCGGGGAACTAAGAACTGCCCAGATAGTAAGTATTATATTGATTGTCTTTGGAAGTTCGTGGTATGCATATTTAATAGGTAAGAACAACACAAGAAAAGAACGCTCATAAGCGATAAAAAATTTAAGAATTCTTTGAACGAAATCTGGTATTATACGGTCTAAATTATTGCACAACAATAATACCTTAATTTGGCATTCTTAGTAATCCTTTTTCCTACTCTTCTAAGAAAATGTTTTACCTTCATTGCCATTTTAAACCATGCCCATAATATCCAAAGGGGGGATTATATGGAGAACAAGGAAAAGATGGTCAGCTATGTAAAATACGAACATGAACTTGAAACAGAGTACAGAGAGAAATTAGCGGAAGCAAAGAGAAAGAGTGATGTGCGCGATGTGTTTGCGGAGTTTGTTATAAAGCTCATAAAAAAGATTAATCCAGACATTCCACTATCTTTTGAAGAACAGATAAGGTTTGATGAAAAAGAATTCAAATTTGAATTTATCGACGAATTGAAGAAGGTATTTGAAGAATTATCAGCTGGGAGCGATTTAGGAGCGATAATAAACAGGATGTTTGAATCCGCACAGCATAGATACAAAAAAATTGAACACGATGAAAATCTCAATTACTTCAGAATGGGGACTAACACGAAAAAATAATTGAAAAAAATTTTTCTCCCCCTCCCCATCCCCCAATAACATTCAATGACCCTCGGGAGTTAAAACATACATTTCACCCGAGGGTCTTTTTTACTTAGGAGAGTACTTCAGTTGTTTCAAGGCTTGTAGATTAAGTGTGCGCGGTCCTAATTCATAATTTACCTTATAAGTTTCACCGAAGATAGTTATATCTACACCAGCAAAGCAAGTTTCCTTAATGACAGAAAAATAGTGCGAAAACTTTTTTCCTTAAATGGAAGGTACAAGTGGATATTTTCTGTCAACTGTTCAACACAACACCTTCCTTAACAAGTCCACCATTTTTAGCTGCATAGAATTCAAATTTATTCTTCCCTGGAAATTGGACGTACTTAATCCACAAACTTCGGTCTTTGCACCTTACAAGAGCACCTCTAATCTTATCTATACTAATTATCGTTCCCGGCAAAGTGTTGCTTAGTTTTTCGTTGCCTATATCTTCAATCTCACAAGCTCCGAAGAGCTTGATTTCAAAACCATTTAGAATAGCCTTCGCACCTGGAATAGGGTCGTAAGCCCTTATCTTATTGCGCACCGCTTCAGCAGATTGTGAAAAGTCTACATAAAAATCTTCTTTTTCAATCTTCGGTGCATAAGTTGCTTGTGAGTGGTCCTGTCGAATCAACGGAACGGGGTAACTCTTCAAAAACTCATCGAGTAGCTCTGTTCCATGTTTAATCATCTTTTCATACACTTCACCAAGCGTTTCGCACTCTCCGACTTCAAAAGCTTTCTGCATAGCTATATCACCATCATCCATACCTTCTGATATTTTAAATATCGTAACGCCTGTAACCTTCTCGCCAGCCTCCAAACTTCTTTGCATAGGTGCAGCACCACGATACTTTGGAAGTAGCGAAGTGTGGATATTGTAAAATGGTATCGCACTTAAAAAAGGATTTTTTAAAAGCCGGCCGTACGCAACGACAATACCAATATCAGGCTTAAATTTCTCAATTATTTCCATACCTTCCTTTGTCAAACTCTTTGGTTGAAAGACGGGAATATTGTACCTCAACGCAATTTCTTTTACAGGTGTTGGTAACAACCTCTGACCCCTGCCACGTGGTTTATCTGCCTGTGAGATAACAGCCACAACGTTATAGCCTTTCTTTAGTAAAAATTCTAAATGACTTGCCGCAAATTCGGGAGTACCAAGGAAGAGAATTCTCAAGTTATTTCGATTGCCCACTCTACGTTCCATCTATTCACAACCTCCAAAACTCCATAGTTTCACAACAAACTGTAGACACCAATAATTATTATATCACTCCCATAACAAAAAATTCCCTCTTGCAAAACATTCTTAATTTTTGATATAATTAACAGTGTTAGATAAGAAAAACAATTTGCAACAAAACCACTCAAATTGGAGGGAAGAACATGAAGAGAAAGACCATTATTATTTTAAGCCTTTTAGTACTAATGCTCGCTACACTAAGTTTCTCAAACATTAAATCTGAAGATTTGAACACAATGTTCTACGAGGCGAGAAGGGACCGTGACGTAACCAAGATACAGACAGTTATCAAGACGATTGAAGGTATTTCAGACTATGACAAAGATGCACAACTTCTCACTATCCTTGCTGATGCTTACCTGGAATACGGTCACTGGGGTGTTAGTGACAAAGATAAAGAAAAGACATACGAAAAATCACGCGCAAACGCCGAAGCAGCGTTGAAACTCGATTCAAAAAATGGCAGGGCTTCATACATAGCAGGTGCCGTTATCGGTAGACTGGCACAATACAAAGGCATAGTACAAAGCCTATTTATGCTCGGAGATTTCGACAGATACATCGATAGCGCGATTAAACTTCTAAACGAAAACGACGAAGAACAACGGCTTTACAAAACATTTGCATATATAGCCGCCGGTATGAGAAATAGGGACGTGCCTTGGCCATTGTACAATTACAAAAGGTCAGAAGAATTGTTAAATACGGCGGCGAAACTAACACCGAATTACTCAAACATCTATCTTGAACTTGGATATCTCTATCTCAAAACCGGAGACAAAGCTAAGGCAAAAGAGATGTTCCAAAAAGTTATCTCCATGAAACCCCATCCGTGGCTCGTTAAAACCCATGAAGAAGCTGTATCAAAAGCCCAAGAAGAACTTGGTAAATTGAAATAACTTCATACAAAAAAGTTCACACCTCCCCGCAGATTATTGCGGGGATTTTTGATTCTTATTTACATCATAACTTGTAGAAAAAGAAAAAAACTACATGTTTTTAACATATAAACACATGCTATGCCTAATAATTGAAAAAAATCCGTCATCAGAATTAACAAAACAATATGATATAATTTGTTTGAAGTAGCAGAGTTTGAATGAGTTAATCACAAACCACACTATCAAAAGGGGAGGTAGGCATATGAAAGGTTCACGGTTGTTTTTTGTTACAAGTTTATTCATCGTATTTCTTTTTATATCAGTTTTCGGTAACGTTACCAGCGAAGAACTAAACAGGATGTTCTACGAAGCAAGAAGAGATTACGATGTAGAAAAGATTCTCAAAGTGATTAAGACTATCGAAGGGATTTCCGGTTACGACAAAGACGCAAGGCTCTTAACCATACTTGCAGATGCGTATATGGAATACGGAGTGTGGGGGGCAAGCGACAAAGAAAAGGAAAAGTTGTATGAAAATGCCAGAAAATACGCAGAAATGGCATTGAAAATTGACCCAAAGAATGGTAGGGCTTCGTATGTCGCCGGTTCCGCAATTGGTAGGTTGGCAAAATACAAAGGGATTGTCCAAAGCTTGTTCATGCTTGGCGATTTCGATAGATATATAGACAATGCAATAAAGCTACTCAGTGAAAATGATGAGGAACAAAAGCTTTACAAATCATTTGCTTATATTGCATCCGGCATGAGATTTAGAGACGTTCCTTGGCCACTCTACAACTACAAAAAATCCGAAGAGCTTCTCAATGCAGCTTTAAAACTTACACCAAATTATCCGAACATATATTTAGAGCTTGGATACCTCTATCTTAAGACTGGAGATAAAGCTAAGGCGAAAGAGATGTTTGAAAAAGTTGTCTCAGGCAAAGCTTACCCATGGCTTATCAAAACACACGAGGATGCTGTAAAAAGTGCACAGGAGGAATTGAAAAATCTAAAATGATTGTTACTTGTATAGGGAAGCTAAACATCGATTTTAACTACTCAACAACTAAAATTGAAATTGGGAAGAATCACATATCAAACAACGTAGAGATTTCTCTTGGTGGTAAGGGAACAAATATCGCTGTTGCACTGAGAAAGCTCGGCGTCCAGACACAACTCATTGCAAACATAGGAGACGATGAGCTTGGCACAAGAGCAATTTCTCAAATACAGTCATTCGGTGTAATTCCCCTAATTAACGTGAAGCCCGGAACACGCACGGGCTTCACATTTATCGTTGTTGAAAGTGATGGAAAAAACACAATGTTCAACTATCCTGGAGCAAATGTTATGCTTTGTGTTGAAGACATTGCAATGCACAAAGAAACGCTAAAATGTTCCGACATAATCTTCTACCAGATAGGAGCAGGAGAATCTGATGAAATAATATCATACTTAAAGACCTTAGATAAACCCATCTTTCTCGAGTTGTGCGAGTATGTAACACCGAAAATACTTGACGGGGTAGATTTTGCTTCACTAAACGAAGAAGAGGCGCTGAGGATAACCGAAACGAAGAACACGTTTGAAGCGATAAGTATTTTGTTGGATTTTGGGATAAAGAATATTTTTATGAAGCTTGGTGCAAAAGGTAGTATACATGCTTGCCAAGAGAAAATCACATATGGGGAACCGTATATGATAGATGTAGTTGATACAACAGGAGCTGGTGATGCATTTAGTGCTGGGTGTATATATGGTATTCTAAACAATTTTTCGGTCGAAAATATCCTCTCTTTTGCCAACAGATGTGGAGCACTAACATGCACAAAAAAGGGCACAACGAGGGCATTTCCAACGATTGAGGAACTGCAAAGGTTCAAATAATAATAGAAATTCTCTCCCGTTCTTAGTCTTTCAATCCGTCGTATCTTTTCGTAACCTTTCCTAATTTTAAGACCCTGTAATAAAGGAAATTATGCGATTCTTTCGTTACCTAACTATTTTCCATCGAATCCAAAGACATAATATAAATAAGAACCGATGGGGCATGTAACCCCATCGGTTTGCTGGATTTGCTATCTAGTTTAATTCTTTCCAAACACTATCCACCAAGCAAAAGACTGATCAAAGTACATTTCTGCAAAATAAGTTCCGATTTCATCAAGTACAAATCCTACGTTTGCTCCCATTGGGATGTTTACTGTGATTGGAAGAGCGTGACCATTAATTGTTGCAGTTCCTTCGATTGTGATATCCGTATCGGCTGGTGTATCAAGTGCTACAGCCAATAAGAGAAGTCCTGACTCATGAGAAATATCCTTTTCGTCTGTACTATATGTAATTCCATAACGTTGACCAGTAAGCCAGTTTTCAACAACAAGAGAGGCTTCTGGTGTAATATTGGTACCAAATTCAATTTTGAATGTGGAGGCAAAGTTGTATGTTCTTGTGCCGTCTGCCGTGAGGTTGATTGTATCGTTAATTTGTCTTTCCTCTGCCATTCTGAATGCTATGTGATATGCCATGAATCCGTATGGTGATTCGCATCTTTCATAACTATCTGGTCCGCCAATGATTACTTTGTATTCTCCTGTGTCAATCGCCGGGAAGTGGGCAATACCAAATGCATCTGTTTTTGCGTAGTAAGCGTGATATCTACCAGATATGTTCTTTTTAAGTGTTACGAAGACTGATGGGACTCCCCAACTTTCGTAAGCATCCGTAACAACTATATCAAGTGTTGCTCCACCAGATTCAGGAAGCGTTCCTTCAAATGCATTCTTAACATTTATTAAACCATATCCAGAGTGGTCGTCCCAACCAACTGCATCAATATCAATCGCCGTATTTTCGATGAGCTTTCTAATCTGCCATGGCTTTGCATTTGGATATTTTTGGAGTAACAAAGCTACAACACCTGTCACATGCGGAGCCGCCATTGAAGTACCATCGTAGTAATCATATGTTCCTCCATTTTGTTCAGAGGTTACGGACTCGCCTTCGTAACCAAGGCTTTCAGGAAGTGGAACTGTAGATAATATATTCACACCAGGTGCTCCAATAACTACAGAATCGGCTTTTGTGGAAAACCCTGTTGTCTTGAACTTTCCGCCGTTGTATTCAACCGCCGCGACTCTGATAACTCCTGGATAACCGCACGGATATTTATGCTGAACTTTCGAATAATCGTTCCCTGAAGAAACAACCATAACAACACCTTTGTCCATTGCATAATCAAATGCCGCTTTCATCGTATGGCTGTATCCGGCACCACCCCAAGAGTGGTTCATTACTTTTGCTCCATTTTCTGTTGCCCAAATTATACCTGCTGCCACAAAATCATCGCCAACATAACCATTTCCACCAACAAGTTCTGGGTCATCGAATATAACTATCGGCATTATCTTCGCACCTGGTGCAACACCAACGATACCTTTTCCATCTTTCTTCGCAGCAATTGTTCCAGCAACGTGTGTTCCGTGTGCACCACCGTAGGATGAATCTGTTCCTGCTGGAAGGACTTCTTCTGTATATGGTCTGTATCCTTCAATAACTTGGCCTTCGAAATCTGGATGTGTCCCATCGACACCAGAGTCAACCACTGCAACGATTACTCCTGTTCCAGAAGCTTCGGGCCACACTTCTGTTGCACCGACTGCTTCAACGCCCCATAGCAATGAGCTAAATTCTTCGTCACCTCTTGGACTCGTGCTTGTCAACCTTGGTTCGAATTTTGAAGCTTTTTCAACATCACTTTTTATTGGTAGTGGTTCTATCAAGTTTCTCTTGTAGCTTGGTTCGACATATCTGATACCCTTTACTTTTGCTTCCTTAATCTTTGTATAAGCATCAGCAACCGTTCCATTGAATTTTATAGACACCATCTTTATCTGTGGAAGGTCTACAACAATCTCACCTTTGAGCAATCTTGCAACTTCAATTGCGCTTTCTTTTGATTCGTATCCAACAAGAACCTTACCTTCAACATATTCGCCTGGAATCAATTCGCCAAAGAGCGTAGGCTGGTTAATATTTGCCACTTTATTGTTTGGTTTTGTCCCATTGTTGATCTGTGGTGTACATGCAAAGACAAAGAGCAATACGACAACAATCGAAACGATTAATAATGCACTGCTGAATTTTCTCATCATCTATCCCCCCCTTCTCAATTAATCCCAGTTGTGAATGTGTAGTAGACAGAAGGTCTGAGTGTAAGACCGAAAACAGCAGTATCATCAGCATGGAGCGAGTAAGCAATTGATTTAAACTTTTTGTCTGGATCGTCCAAACTCAAACCATTGTATATTTTCTGTGCCCATGCATGTCTCAAAGTCCAGCTAAATGTCTTGTTCGCCTGGAGCTTGTCGTAAGCATAAGCATCAGCCAATGCAAAGTCAACCCAATATGGACCGTAAACAGGATCCTCAACATTACCTATGAAATAATCACTAAATTTGATTTCTACTTCTTCTGTGTCTGATAATAATCTGTAGTAGTAAGCATCACCGGTAGATGAATCTACGAATCCAAGACCGTAGTATGTATAGTCATTTTGAATCAAATCATATACCCACAAGCTGTAAACATAAGTTAATGATGTTGTTGGAGTTTCCTCATCAGTTGGTTTGAATGATTCAACACCAGTAAATTTCCATTTGAATGTTGTATCTCTTGATATGTTTGTTGACCCATTTTTCGGTGTTTCGACTTCTATATTCAACAATGGAAGTGGTGTGACATGGCCAATAACCGTTGCTGTTGCTTCATATCCATCGTAAACTGAGGATACAGCATACCAAGTCTTCTTTCCAACTTCAAGAAGTGGAGAATTATCTCTGTAGTAAAAGTAAGTTTCTGGAAGCGTTGCTATGGCTGTCCAGCTCTCACCATCAAATGACCTGTAAACTCTGTAAGCTTTCGGTTTAGTAGTTCCTGATGCAGAGTACCATCTTCTCCACCTTACTTCAATCCAAAGGTTGGAATCATCGTTTGGTGCACCTGCTGGTTCAACTATATTTCCAGATGCATCAACGCCTTTTATATTCTCTGGTATCTTTGGCACTGAATAGAATTCAATAGCTTGTCGTCTTGTGTATGCATAAAGGTCGTATTGTGTCGAATATGCTGTTGTATTTCGCTCAACAATATAAGGTGTTATGCCTGTTTGAGGTGTGCGAACCACGTTTATCCAAATAAGTTTTTCTACCTTGTTATCGTTATGGTCGTAAACATCAACAACTATAGGTATTTCGCCTTCAAATTCAGCAAGTGATAAACTACCTTCTAACACGTTTGAAGCTGATATGTAAAGCCTTGGGGCTGTAAAGTAACTAGTTCCTGGCACGCCGTTTGCTTTCGCATATATTATGTTTATTCCACCATCAAACTCAACGGGTGTTGCCACTACGGAAATATAGATACTGTCGAGTGTGATATCCGTTGCAGGATCTATTTCGGTAGTCTTGGAACTATCGCTATAGAACTTTACGTCGACCTCAATTGGTATTTCCATTGTTGTCTGTGCAGCTGTAGCTCTCCTTAAAGTCGTTGTAATTTCTGTTGTTTGGTCTCTCAAACACTTCATTCCAAGTATGCTTGTTCGTGCATGCCCTTCTTTCGAGATAAAGACGTTCAGAAATTCTTTCTCAGCATCTGACCTAAAGAGCACAGTTGCGATACCTTTGCTATCGCTGTATCCAACGCCTCTCAGATTCCCGTCTGCATCTTTAACTTCAACCTTTGCACCCTCCACAACTGGACCTGAGCTGTATTGTGCAATGTTTACAACAAGTGTTCCAGAGTTCTGAACAACAACCTTAAATGTCTTTTCTGCCTTTGCACCTGCTTTGTCGATAGCTTCAACAGTTATGTTGTGTTCTGCTACTTCCGTTGGTGTCCATGTGTAAACACCGTTCGATATCGTTCCTTTACCTGTTGTTTTAAGAACAATACTGTCGAGATTGTTGTCTGGGTCACTGACGTAGTTTTTCAAATCAACCGTAACTGTTTGACCTTTGAGGATAGTTTGGTCTGGAATGTTCTGCCACACCGGTGGTCTGTTGAACAAATTACCTATCTGCTCACACCCACTCAGTGTGAGAATGAGCAAAAGTGCTAAACCGATGGTTAAAAATACCGCTTTCTTCACCTTAATCCCCCCTCTTCTAAGATGTGGTATTGCGAGTATTTTGAATTAGTGGATATTTCAATTGATCCCCCGTTGGAGTGATAAAAATACTAAATTGTAACGCAGCCACATTGTGCTCACATATATAGATTATACTACTTTCTTTCCAGCAAAGTCAATACCTTTCAATCTAACAAAAAAGCAAAAAAATACATTTTCTTAAACATCGCTTAAAACTCTATCTTTTTCAGAAATTCTTTCAGCAAAGAAACTGTATGCTCATAGTCCTTTCTGTTAATTACGGAAACAGGTGAGTGTATATACCTTGCTGGGACGGAAACAACACCTGCTGGAATGCCTGTGAGTGCGTATCTTCGCGCGTTCGTGCCACCAACTGTTCGCATTTTGTATTGGAATGGTATGTTTAATTGTTTTGCCGTTTCAACGAGTTTTTCAAAAATTGTTTGATAGACAACATATCCACTGTGCATGAATGTGATAGCAGGTCCATCACCAAGGTGCGTTGACCAAAGTTGTTTTTCAAGTTCAGGGTCATCTCCACTTGTTGTTGTTTCAACGGCTATCGCAATATCTGCTTTGAGTTGTTCGGCAATAATAGCTGGTCCCCTAAGCCCTGTCTCTTCCTGGACTGTGAAGGCAAAGTATATATCGTTTTCTCTTTCGATGTTTTCATCTATTAAATCCATCAACACACTGCATCCACATCTATCATCCAACGCCTTTGCGATGATAAAGTCTCCTTGTTCTTCGTAAGATGTGATAAATGAAACATAGTCTCCTATTTTAACTTGCTTTTCAGCTTCCGCTTTTGATTTTGCTCCTATGTCGATTTTTAGCTCACTGTATTTTGGCGTGTTCATATATCCATCTTTCTGCAGGTGTATCGCCTTGTAACCGATTACACCAACAACATCTTTTCCAATCTTTACCTTTTTTCCAATGATTACCCTTGTATCCACTCCACCAACTGGTGTAAAGGAGAGTGTTCCATCTTCGTTGATGTTGGTAACCATAAATCCTACTTCGTCCATATGTGCATCGAGTAAAATCTTCTTTCCATTGCCTTTCCCTTTTTTAAGAGCAATTAAATTCCCCATTCTGTCTATAAATATCTCATCAACTTTCCCAGAGATTTTTTCTTTTATATATTCCCTCACCGCGTCTTCGTTTCCCGAAGGTCCGCTTATTTCTGTGAGCTCTTTTAGGTATTTGAGCATCATTCTCCCTCCTTGACTGAGCCTGTGCTTTGCAATTCTTCATATTCGATTTCTGGCAAGTGCGCTGCGGAAAATGCAAGCAGTTTTGCCGTATCCTCAACATCTTTAACGATAATTTTTTCGTAAGGGTTATGCATGTATTTTAATGGAATAGAAATCAATGCCGTCTTCACACCTATTCTTGTAAGCTGAACATCGTCGGTATCAGTTCCTGACCTTCCTGCAATCGGTTCTATCTGGGTCTTTATGTTATACCTTCCAGCCAATTTGTTTATATGCTCCACAAACTTTCTATTTGTCACCGGTCCAACCGCAACGGCTGGTCCTTCGCCCATTTTGATTTTTGGATAACCTGGAACATCTTCATCTCCGTGCGTCACGTCGATAACTATCCCATATTCGATTTCCGATATATATGCCCCGCTTCTCGCACCCGGTCCACCGATTTCTTCTTGTGTTGAGAATACATAGTAGACTTCAGCATCTGTCTTTATCTTGCTAAGTAATTCTGCTGCCTTTATTATCGCAACACAACTTGCCCTGTTATCGAGCGCTGGTGCAAAGATCGTTCCGTTCTTTTCAAAACCTTCAACATCAAGTGTTACCAAATCACCGATAGATATATCTTTCCAGTTCGGGTTCATTGTCACATCAACAAAGATGTGTTCGTAATCTGGCACTTTTTTTGATTCTTCCGTTGTCTGAAGATGTGGAGGCATGAATCCCACAACACCTCTGAGCTTTCCGTTTTTAGTGTGTACCCAAACCTTCTGGCTAATTACCGTCTTCGGGTCCCAGCCACCAACTCCTGAAAGTCTCAAAAAGCCATCCTCGTAGATTTTTGTGACGACAAACGCTATCTGGTCTGCATGTGCAAAAAAGCCTATCTTTGGTCCTTCCCCTTTTTTCACACAGACCAAACTTCCCATCGGCGTTCTGAAACATTCATCAACAAAAGGTGACATTATTTGCTCGATTTCTTTTAATACCTCGTCTTCGTATCCAGAAGGTCCTGAAATCGAAGTTAATCTCAAAAGCAGTTCATTTGTTTTCAGCTCCACTTGTTTATTAGCCAAGTTCTATCCCTCCAATCTTGTTGTCGTATTTACCAACTTCTATTCTCCCCGTTTTAACGTGCAGCACAATTGGATATGTGAATTTTTCTGTAAATGTTCCCTTTAAATCGGAAATTTGAACGAACGGTGCTTCAAAAGAAAGAGCGATAATTACGGATTCTCTACCTTCGTTTATTCCAGCTCTAACCACTCCTTGGCATCTTCCAAAGACAACTACACTACCACCAGCAACAATTTCAGCACCTGCATGCAAGTTGCCTACAAGAATAACATCGCCGGAATGAATTATACTCTGTCCACTTCTGAGATTCTTTTTGACGAGCTTCGTTCCAGAGCGCGTATCACCTTGATTGACCATATCTACTTTCTTTCTGATTATTACATCATTCTTCCCTTCTGAACCCATAAGAACATGGGATATTGTTAAGCCAAGTTCTTGAACTCTTGAGACAATTTTTGGAATATCTGAAATATGTTTTTCGTGTTCTTCGACAAGGAGCATTATCTTGTCACCTTGAGCGAAGAAGTTACCCATCGATTTCACTTTGTCTTCTATTTTCTGGAGCACATCGACGATGTCCGTGTAATCTTTTATGTACAGCACCAACCCGTCCTTTGTCATCTTGAAGTCTACCATCTTCGTTCTCCTCCACAAGTGTTAGAATTATTGTTAGAATATTATCTTTTCTATCTCATCTATCCATGTCGATACATCTATCGGGGATATTTCCTTAATTAGGTGCTTAAAGTTAAAGAAGTTTTGTCTAAAAATCCCTAATTTGTTACCAGAGTTTATCTCAATGGCGCACTCTAACAACGCAGACAAGTAATCTGCTGTACGCACTATCCTACCAGATTCATCTGAGAACGGGTCCACTGCTAAGTCAATGTATTTTTTTAAAGGTGAGAGATATTCAGAATTATTAATCCATTCTGTAGTCATTTCTTTTTCCACACTTGCCACAAGCTCATCTAATCCGTGAACTTTCTTTTTCGTAGGTGTTATAACATCACCGGTGAAAGCCTCTGGTAAATCGTGGAGAATGCTTTTGATGATAACTTCATCTATAGGTTCGTACTTTGCCAATTTGCCTATCAGATAGGCTATGGTAACAACAACAAAAGAGTGTCCGCTGACACTTGTGCGTACATTTCTGTGAGTACGATTCCAGCGAACCATCGAGGTAAGATTTACAAGCGGTGTCCATACATATTGTGCAATATGCCAGTATTTTTCCAATTCGTCTCGGGAGAGCGCTTCTGTCATCTTGTCAATTTTCTCTTTGAGTTCTTTTAGAGGTTGTGTGTAATCGTAAATCTTTCCGTTTTCATGTGCTTCAAGATAGCTTATATAGAGGTCGGCAAGTCTATCGAGTGAATTACACTCTATCTTTTCTGGAATAAGAATTCTGACAGTTCCTTCATCGGAGAGTCTTTTCAAGTCATCAAGTGCTCTATTTCTCACTTCTTTCCAGACATCGGGTGCAAACCGTTCTATGCGTTCTTTAAGTTGCAGTGAGATATCTGAAAGAACTATCTTTGGCAGTTCACGCGAAAGCCTCCATTGAAGGCTATTTTCTATACCAAAATCTTTCTGTAGTTCTTCTGAGACCGTCAGAAATACGAATGAGAGAAAGAGTGTATTAAATGAATTGTCCGCCTCAGTGAATCTAAGAAGAGCAGGTCTGTTGTTCCATCGCTGAATTGTGAATAGATTAGTCAAAGAAAATAAAAATGTTCCCTTCCCCAATATATACCACCCCTTTTTTTAATTAGATTATATCACAGGATGCTTAGGAAAGAGAACATCTATTACTAACTATTACTTTTGTTTAAAGTCTCTACACGAAAGAGTACAACAGTTTTTTTGAGGAATACTAATCTATTCGCATTTTCTCTTTTTTCTTCTGAACTTTCATGGAGTACATCAGATAGTCCACTGACTCTATAACTTCTGATAATGTCTTTTCGTTATTTATTTGCGCTATTCCGTATGAAAACTCAACTTCACAACTATTTTTAATCCGTTCGATTAAAGCATTTGTACTTTCAGAATCAATGAAGAGTATAAACTCATCTCCGCCGTATCGAACAAGTATATCGGTCTTGCGAATATTTTTAAGGCAAGTAAGCGCAAATTTTTGGAGTGTTTCATCTCCTTTTAAATGTCCATATTTATCATTAACCATTTTCAAGTCATCGATGTCAAAGAACACCAAATATGCCTTTCTGCCTGTACGCTTTACACTTTCAAATGCACTCTCAATAAGTTTCATACCAACGCTTCTTGTGTAAGCTCCTGTGAGTGAGTCGTACAAGGCAGAATTTAGAACTTCAATGTGCTTTTGAATATTCCTGTAATGCAGTTCAGCGATAACTGAAACGGAATTTATAAAATTCATATCATCTTTATTCAATGTTGGAACGTATACATTTATTCTCAAGTTTTCTGAATCAAACCTGATAGGCATTCCAATGGTTGAGCCGATCATCTTTATGAAATTCTTTGTCATGACCCTTACCCCGTTAGATTTCGTATGTATGTATATAGACCTTGCAAGCTTATCTACAAATTCCCATTCATCTAATTCATTTATAAAATCGACTATACACATTGTCAAATTCGAAATGTGATTTTGCGTCTCTAAGGATATAAGCTCTTCAAATTTTTCCACGTTACCATCTCCAATCTGAGAATAAATTCATACCTTTCAAACGTTTTATCGAACAAGTTGGTCTAATAGTTTAGAGGGCAAAAAAATTACAATATTCAAGAATTTTTGGTATATAATTATACATGTATTTAGATGATAAACCAATAAAGAAGGAGATGAGGCACTTTGAAATTTAGACATCTTAAAAGAGGTTTTTCGTTGGTTGAGACTATAGTTTCTCTCCTATTAATAAGTATTGTCTTCGCTGTTGTATCATCTGGACTCTCTTCTATTTTGCAATCATTATCGATTATATCCAATCAACAAAGAGTAGTTGAATTAGAAAATTTCATTGCAAGGTATGTCTATATGCAGGGGGCTACTGTAAACTTTCAGATAGATAAAGACAAAATAAAAGACAATATAAATCAGGCATTTTATAAAGACTCGCAGGTCTCATATCCGAAAATTGTAAATATTCAAAGTGATAGTATCGGGCAGTATTTCGTTAAGTATTCGTTTGTTATTGAAAGTATTCCCGGCAAGTTCCATACATTTTATGTGTACCAGTACAAAACATATTAGAAAGTTTGAAAGGCGGGTGTGATAAATGGAATTGACACTTTCAGGCTTGATAGCCTCTATGATTGTTATGATATTTGTTATTGCAATGCTTGGATTAATCTTTAACTTAGTAATTAAAGTACTTGACGAACGTCAAGAATATGCAAGTTTCTACACTGAAATCCAGTCGATTACCTCTCTTCTCGATAGCATATTAACTCAGAGCGTTTGGAACGATGAGTGGATAAATACGAATCGTCAAATCAATCCTTTGGAAATCGATGCAAATGGAAGGCATATAAACTTAAAATTCTTCGCTCCATCAGGAAGAAGTGTTGTTACTGTAAAAAAGAGGCTTGAATTTGTTCCGACAACAAACGGTATCATCATCAGATTCGATGGTAAAGATTTGATAAAGACGTCGAATAAGATTAGTGATATTCAAATTATCCTTCAAACGAAAGATCAACACACGAATCAGATAAAGGAGCCAAAGTTCCTCCAAACTATATTTTACCATCGTGGTGGTAAATTAAAATACACTATTCCTTTACTCACCGCCCTTAGCAGTGCTTCGTGAAAATATCTAATGGTAAAAGATTGGAGGGAACTGTATGAAAAAAAGGCGAGGGTTCATAAGTGCACTGGTATTAATCTTTTTGATGGTTGCAAGTATTATGCTATTAACTTTGTATCAATTGGTAGCAAATTACCGGACGAACGCTATAAGAATGCACACGGCATCACAACTTGATGTCGACGCACTTAACACATTGAACGCAGGAATTGGGTATATAAGGTTGCTCTCGGCTGGTGTATTGGGATTTAATATCACATATCAAAACCAAACTCCTCAGTGGTACAGTGATTTCCACGCAAAACTTAGCTCCGACTGGAAAAACTTCGTTTCTTCTAATGTTTTGAGTAACAATACATATGTAATTGCAGATATAAATTCAAATAGTCAGTATTGCGTTGATAACAACTTAAAGAGTGAAATTGTAAATTATCTGACAGCGAGAAATTTATCAAGTGTATCGATTTCCGCCTTAAAGACAAATTTACCACTTAGTGCCTTTATAGTCTCGCGTGTCGAGAAGAACGGTATTGTGACGTACGCATATGGAATAGTAACGTCAAAATTGCTTAATCAGTACGTTTATTTCACCAATCGAGAAACTGGAGTCGGTGGTATTACAATCTACTTCAAAGCCGGTGAAATTATCGATGGTCCTATGAGATCTCATGATTATATAAATATAAACAACGCAGGAGGTAAGCCAACTTTTACTTCTACGATAGAAGTGCTGGGTATAAAAAATCAAAGTGGTCAAATCGTGCAGCCTGGAAACTACGGTTCATTCGCCAATCTTCTTGGAAATCCTCCATATAGGCTTTTAACGAATCAAGATATAAGTGCTCTTGATTTTAATGCAATTAAAAATGAATATAGAACAGCGGTTAATAACTTTGTAAGAGATTATAACACCATAAAGTCCAATCCAAGCTTAATGAGTGGAATAAAATTCACGGGTGATGTGATTGTGAGTTTTAATCACGGACAAGGTAGTAATAGTTACGATGTGAAGATTTCCCAAGGTAATGTCCATTACATCATAACATGGAATCCATCACCACCGGATGCTATATTGAGAAGACAAGGAGCGGGGCGGACAGAAACGACGATTATAAAGTTCAACGGAATAATCCACGCAACAGGAAACATAACCGTTGACGGCCCTACAAGACTTTCTACATACAAAGGTAACTTTACACTCTTTTCTGAACGAGACGTGGTATTGAACGACAGAATAATACCTTATAATACTTACACAAATCATTTTACCGCAAATGAACACTATAATAACGGTGATCCGGTTAATCAAACAAAGTTACAACAGATAAAGGATTTTGTAAACTCCAATGAAACTTCTTCGCTGAATCTTGTTGCTATCAACAATGTGCGAATCGGAGTTCAACCCGGTAACACACTCATAGATGATATGAAGATATTTGCAAGTATTTTTGCATTTGACGGCTCATTTCAGGCAGATGCATACAACACCGCCTCCGCAGCAGGTCAGTTGTTTGTTTTCGGCAGTATTATGCAAAATTACAGAGGTCCTGTTGGTACTTTTAATCCTTCAACAGGCCGGACCATAACGGGGTATTATAAGACCTATTCGTACGACCCACGAATCACCACGGGCGCATTTTTGCCGTATGGAACCCCCTCTAAATCTCGAACAGTATCTTTAAAAGTTTTAGGGCTTGCTAAGTGAATGAAATTTAAATAAAATTTTGTACTGCATTAACTTATATTGATATAATACTTGACGTATAAAGCTAAGAAAATTTTGCAGATGGCGGAGGCGTTCACATGAACAACGTAAAAGAACAGATTCTCAAGCGCTTAACCAACCTTCTTTTGGTTGCAGCGACTATTATCGATTTTCCAGCTTTGATGTTCAGTTACTATGTTTTCGCAGGTGTTGGAAATTATCCGGTTTTAAATATGTTTATCGGATATGTTGTCGCTATGGTATTAATATTACCCATAGTTATTTTTCTTGTGCGAATGAATGCAAAAAATGGATTTGAAGGAAATGGTTTTAATACGCCACTATTTTTGTCAATCACTCTCTTCACGGCAAATGTCGTTGCAGCTACGTTAGTAGGTTTGATTGCAAATAAGTTTCTACCACTGCCTGAAGGCTCACTTGTTCTCAGATTGGCTGGTGCGGTTGCAATAAATATGAACATAATTGCTTTGGTACTATATCTTTATTCTAAGATGAATATCGTACAGATTGTTGACAATAAGGTTTTTGAAAAATTCATGATACCTACAACTGCGAAAATCAGTATTGGAGTTATGTCCGTTTCTCTTTGGATTGGACCCGCACTCCTTAAATATGCAACACTTAGTTTTGAACTCAGTCAGTCTGTCCAGGTAAAACTCGTTTTAATTAGCATCGTGTTAAACGTAATAATTGCAGCCGTAACTATTGTGCTTATTAGAGGTGTTTTGAAAGGCTTACCTATTTTAAGAGAGGCATTTGGAAAAATTGCAGCGGATGACTTAACACACAGAATTGAAATTAACTCAGTTGATGAGTTTAGGCAAATTGCTCACTTGCTAAATAATGCAATTTCAAGTGTTGCTGAACTTGTCACAGCTTCAAAGAGTACTTCCGAAGTGACAGGCAACTCGCTCGAGTCATTCGTCAGAACTTTCAACAATTTCGAAAATCTTTCAGCCTCTTTTGCAAAAGCAATTGAAAGACAGCAATCAGATATCCAGCGTATATCAAGTTCAGTCGAGGAAATTAACGCAACTATCGAAGAACTCTCAACTCAATCACGAGGTCTGAGTAATCTTGCAATAAAAGCATCAGAATTGGCAAAGAGACTTGAGGAAAAGACCGGTTTTGGTAGCAAAGAATTGGAAAGTGTTAGAAATATAACAAGCGGATTTGTTAAGGAATACGAAGAATTGAGAAGTGGAATTCATGATTTAAGTTCAGGGACAAAGAATATAGGTAGTATCATCGAAACTGTTCGACAAATTGCAGAACAGACTAATTTACTTGCACTTAACGCTGCTATAGAGGCAGCAAGAGCAGGAGAAGCTGGTAGGGGATTTGCAGTCGTTGCAGACGAGATAAGAAAACTTGCAGAGCAGACAAAAGCCTCGACTGATACGATAAACTCGACGATATCAGCGGTCGATATGTATTCAAAAGCACTCGAAGGACAGATCGAAAAGCTTTACAAAGAAGTCGAGCAGACAGAAACAGGATACGAAAGCGTTTCAAAGAGCTTTGAAGAGATAGCAAAATCTGTAGAGGAATTAACAAATATAATTGACAATGTGGCAGCACATTCACAAGAACAGACAGCGAGTGCTGAAGAAATGAGTTCTGCATCAAATGAAATAGTGCACAGCGTACAACAAATTGAAGAAAATGGTTCACACATTCTTGACAAAACAATGGAAAATATGGGCGAAATAGAAAAGATAAAATCTCAAATTAGCCAGCTGAGTAATGTTGTCGAAAAGTTGGTTTCAGAACTCAGTAAATTCAAAGTATAAGTTTACGCTAAAATAAACAGCTAACCTCCCCGCTTATTTGATTGATTTAGCGGGGAGGTTTTTCTTTTAGCAAATGCTAATCACTCTGCTCCAGTAACAAAAAGGTAATATCTTTCTGGTTCAATCACAACAGGTGATACCCTAAGGTTGTAATCACAATTCACCGAGAGCGAAATTGAATTATTTTCACTATCTTCCCAATCTTCCCACAGTACTGCAATCAATTCCGGACCCCATTCGTATGGTTTAACAGCTTGAAGTTTTCCATCAGGCAGATTTCTCCAGTTATAATTTGATATCGAAATCGATATCGTTGAAGAATCACTGGTAAAATAAGCTTTATCGCTATTATATTCCGGATAGTAATAATTTCTACTATTCACAGTCAGATCGTATATCCATATATCATAGAGATATTTCACCTTTCCTGCGTATCTTTCGACTCCTGTAATCTTCCAACTAAATGTTGGGGTTAGTGATACATTCGTTGCTCCATCAACTGGAGAGACGTCGGTGATATAGACCATTGGAAGTGGTACAACACTGCCTATAAAAGTCTTAGGACCTTCGAACGAAGCATACTTTGCACTTATAGCATACCAAACTCTTACATCTGGTCGATTATTGAATGTATCATAGTAGTAATTCTTAGTATAATCGACATATGCAAGTCTTTGGTAGTTCTCACCATCGTATGATTTGTAGATAACATATCCGTCTGGCTCATTCGTCGATGCTCTCTGAGTACTTTCAGACCACTTTCGCCATGTTATTTTTGTGTAAAGATTAGTCTTAACTGGTACTTTTTCAGGTTTGTCTTCGAACGAATAGTATTTAATATCCATGTTTAGATTGAAAGCGTAAAGTGCTGGCTGTGGTACTTCTACCACATATGGTATAAACTTTAAAGTTGATAGCTTTGTTATACTAAGAGGTACGACGATTTCATATCTATTATCATTTAAATCGTATACGTCTATAAAAAGATATATTCTACCGGAAAATGGGGTAATATTAATGATCCCTTCAAGTCTTTCCGATTCTGCGTACAATCTCGGAGAAGAGAGGTATTCTGAACCCGGCGCACTCCCTACTTTTGCATACATATGGGATATAGGCACTTGTGTACTCTTTGAATAAGCAATGAGAAAGAGACTGTTTAAGCCGAACAAATTGTATACACCATGAGAGTTTGGCAGAATTTTGGAAATTTTACTTTCCGATGTGTAGATGTCAAAGGAAATACTCATCTGATTTATTGAGTTTTCCGCACTTACAAATTTAGTCTTTCTAAGAGTCGTATTAATTGTAAGTGGAGCGTGAACGTTAAGTATCTCTATTGTTGTGACAGCGTATCCCTCTTTTGTTATCTTCAAAATATATGAGCCGGAGTATTTCTTCAAAGTGAATTTCGCTTTTCCATTTTCAGTCGTAACTTTATCGAGTACCGCTGAGTTTTTAATGAGCTCCACATTAGCACCATCAATTGCAGGTCCGCTGTTATATTCTGCCACATACAATGATACTTCAATACCGTCTTGTGTGGATATTATTAAAACACAAGAGTTTACTGAGAACATAATTAACAAAAAAGCCAATATATAGAACTTGGAAATCAATTTTCTCATTCTTATGCCCTCAACCATTCTCACCACTCCATCAAAGTCTTCCGAAAATTGTCCACCACGAGTTCTTACCGTAGGTATCAAATATATAAGTCTCTGTAGCATTTTCTGTAATCTTGCCAGTAATAGGAATGCTAAAACTATTTAATATCATTGAACCAGTCACTGTTATATCTGCTGTGGCTGGTTGTGGTATTCTTAGTTTGATAATGTAACGACCACTTAGATGTGAAAAGTCGACTGAATCTTCCAACAAAGGTAATACTGTTTCGTAACCACTTTCCGTAGCAAGTTTCGTTACGTCCAAAAATACAATTTCTCCATTTGTTATTGGACCTTCTAAATTTAAGTTTGCTTGTGAAGAAAATCTGACAGTTGTCGACGTTGCCGATTCATTTTTCAACACAACGTTATAATTAAACTGTCTTTCTTCCGCCTTTCTGTATGCTATTTTCATAAGTCCTTCTGATGTTTCCCTACTATCCGGTCCACCGACAAATACTTCATATCTCCCAGAATCTATACTTTTGAATTTTGCGACCCCATCTTTGTTCGTCTTTGCAAAGTAACGTATATTTCTTCCTGTCTCGGATGTGCCAATAAGCGAGACCGAAACAGAAGGAACGTTCCAAGTCCCGTACGCATCGGTAACTCTGACTTGATAATTTACACCACCCGTGTTCGGAAGCTCAGCATCGAGTGAGTTTGATTGTATTAAACCATAGCCAGCTCTTTCATCTGGTCCTATTATTTCTATATCAAGTGAACCACTCTCTATGATTTTTCTAACCTGCCACGGTTTAGCGTTTGGAAACTTTTGCAAAATTAACGCTGCTAATCCTGAAACGTGAGGTGTTGCCATAGATGTTCCAGTCATGAAACCATAGTAACCACCATTTTCGTTATGGATAAACGACCTTCTATCGTATCCTATGGAACCGTATTGTGGCATCGTGGAAAGAATTGTCACACCTGGAGCGCACACACTTATCATAGGACTCCCATTTGAAAAGTTAGCAACGGCGTAATCTCCACCGTTGAATTCCACAGCTCCAACTTGAATTACACCCGGGTAATTTGCAGGATATTGGTAAGATTGTATTGATTTTGAGTTACCAGCTGCAGCAACAACAACTACATCATTTTCAAGTGCATAGTCAAATGCATCTTTCAGTGTCTGTGAATACCCAGCACCACCCCAAGAATTGCTAAGTACCTTTGCACCATTATTTACAGCCCATACAATTCCCTTTGCGGCAAAGTCATCTCCAACATACCAACCGCCATTATCAAAAAGAACAATAGGCATTATCTTTGCGCCGGGCGCAACACCAATTATTCCTTTTCCATCTTTCTTTGCAGCGATTGTTCCCGCAACATGCGTTCCGTGTGAACCACCGTATGATGAATCCGTACCTGCTGGTAAAACCATATCGGTAGTTGGTCTGTACCCTTCGATTACCTGACCTTGTAAATCAGGATGAGTCCCATCAACTCCAGTATCGAGAACGGCAACAATAATACCTTTTCCATCATATTCTTTATCCCATGCATCTTTAATGTTTATCGCTCTAAGACCCCAAAGGTAAAAGTCAAGTGATTCACCAGTATAATTTAATTGGTTTTCAAGTCTTTTATGGAATTCATGATTTTGTTGCTCTTTGCTTGGATATTGTTTCACTGTACTATGAGTCTCAAAAGGAATAATTTTACGGACATATACATGTTCTGCATAACGAATTCCGTAAGTATTTTTCACACCCTCCGACCGAAGGAAAGAAATCGTTTTTTCTATATTACCTTTAATTTTTATGGATATAACGTTTAATTCTGGTATGTGTACAGCAATTTCACCTTCTAAAAGTTGTGCAATCTTATCAATTCTTGCAACATCTGTATAACCTATCAAAATCCTATCTGCAATGTATTCATTTCCCGCACTGTCTGATAAAATAGTGTGTTCAGAAGTATCAAAATCTTTATCTTTTATTTGTTCATGCGTTTTCATGCAAGAAGGGAGGAAGAAAAAGATTGTCAATAAAAGAAAGGCTAAAAAATTACTTTCCATAAAGTAGATAAGCCTAAACTCTTTAAATTTATCCATCTTAGCTACCTCTCTTCACTTTTTCTACGTGTTATTCAATAAATTACTAATAATACACATTAAATTCTATCTTCATCAATTTGATTAGTGAGTCTTCTTTGCTCTCTTTTTCGGCTTTTCATTTCGTACATTCTTTTATCAACTTCTTTGTATAAGTCTTCTATCGACGCATATTCAGAAATTTCAAGGACTCCATATGAAATCGATATATTCATTTCTTTTAGCA